>PVMK01114203.1_pt1 | contig 25301 bp, 25 predicted proteins | sample 1853481 | NCBI WGS metagenome assembly PVMK01 (sample SAMN08533507, study PRJNA380276) | Marine sediment metagenome, whole genome shotgun sequencing project.
ATGGGATAAAGGTTCATTAGAAGCGCGGTAAATATCATGATCCCGCAACTGAAAAGCCCCCAGAACTGAGCCCACTGCGAGCCCTCATTGACCGCCTGGGCAAAAATAATCAATGGGGCCATGCACAGCAGGGCGGCGGCCGGCGTCGGCATGCCTTTAAAAAATCCCGGAATAGGGTTTTTGTCTAACGTAAAATATATCAACCGCCCGATGCCGAGTGCAGCATAGCCCCAGGCTATCCAACCGATGGGCATCTGCCGGATAACCGGATTGGAAAAAGCGGTCAGCGCGATATAAAAAATCCAGGCCGGCGCAATACAAAAACTGACCGCATCGGAAATGTCATCCAGGACTCCCCCCAGACTGATACGGTGAGTATTCGTTTTTTCCGTTGGCAGCGGTTCAGTCAGGCCCAGTTTGCGCGCCAGGGCCCCATCGAGCTTGTCAAACGCGGCAGCACCGATTAGAAAAAGATAAGCTTCCCGAATACGACCCTGATAGGCGAAAAATACCGCCAGCAATCCCATCATGGCGTTCATGACCGTCAGGGCGTTAGGAAAGAAGGCCAGGATACGGCGCCGCAGAGGTTCGTTTCCCAGACAGAGTTCATCCAAACACAAGGTGCCGTATTTACGGCAATACAGGGCGATGGAGCCCAGGTTGATGACCAGAAATATAATCTCAATAAAAAACAGCCCCCGCAACGGCAGATTGCCGAACCAGGAAATTGATGAATAAATCCGGGTCGCGGGGCCCTCGGGGACATAGAAGGCATAGGCGTAAAGAAGCGCACCCACCGGGGCGGCAACAATGGTTCTCAGCCGGGCAAATTCACTGTACTCGGGGTCCTGATCGCTGCGGATGGCAAATCCACGCATAAAATGGGCAAAATTATCACGGACCAGCACCGTCACCGTTAACACCAGCACCAGAATTGCATGTAACAACTCGGCCCGGTTGGGATCCGGTGTAATAATATGAATGCGCCACATGGTGCCAACGGCCACCAGCGGAAATATAATTGAATAAACGACCTTATCCATGATGCGGTCGGCCAGTTGGGCCATAACGGGATGGGGATGGTAGCGGGCAGCAAACCAACCGTCGACCAGATCAAAGGTCATCGAGATAAACAGGAAGACCACCCCCAGGATGTATAAAACCGGGCTGTGGGTCCACATAACAGCGATGGCACAAATCATCCCGCCAAACACTAAAGGCGGGCGTCCATACACCAGCAGGGTTGTCAGTTTTTTGGGTATGTATTGCTTTCCGGTCATGATTTATTGTGCTCGGGGCAACCACAACCCCATCCGTTTTGCATAAAAATGTAATTTATGCGATATGGATCGGACTTGCATTCTCCAATTAATGATAAATTTGAGCGAGGGTGCAATAATCGGAGCGATCAGCGGTTATGGAAAACCAATCATAATGAAAATCCAGGACAGTGTCAAGAAAACTGATTCGGCCGGGGTAACGCCAAAGTAAAACCCAAACCAGTTGAATCAGAAGGTTTTATAAAACATTAAAATCCCAAATCCCAAGCACCAAATAGCAAATGGTTCGACAGGCTCACCACCCTGAGCCTGGTCGAAGGGTAAGATTGGGGGTCAAGTCTACGTTTGACCTTTGATATTTTTTAACAAGAGTCAAACGTAGATTTGACCCCTAATCTATTCGGGATGGGATTGACGATATTTGTCCCAATAATCGGCGTTTTTTTCTTGCTATTGACGTTGCGCGTCTTTCTGGTTCAATTGATAGTCGCTATCTAAAGCCATCTTTTGTCGTTGCCATTTTGCCTTTCTGGCATTTTGGCAGACTTGACGACCGCAATACTCCTGATGTTTAATGCGGGGATTGGGAACAAAAACCTGTCTGCAATGGATACATCGATTTTTTGTCTTCATGGTTTCCCTCCGTAGAGAAACCATAGAGCAACGAAACCGATTTGGCAGGTTGAAGAAAAAGAACCAGATACAAAGAAAATATATTTTGATTTTCAGGTAAGAATTATACGAAGAAGATATAGGTGGGTATTTTAAGTTGATGCTAGTGGGTTACTTTTATTGCGGTGGTTTTGGCATCCATCTTGGCCGGGGTTTCCAGGTTAGGAGGGATACGATGCCGCGTCAAGCTCGGTTGGATGCGCCCGGAACCTTGCATCATGTGATGTGCGAGGAATAGAAAGGCGCAGGATTGTGAATTTGTGGAGCGGATCATCAAAGAAGCGGAGCTAAAATTAAATATCAACTGCCGGTGAAGGAGCAGGATCAAAAAATAGCTGAATTTATAACCAAATTATGTAAAAATGAAAAGGGATCAATTAAAGAATTAAGATCGGGCAGCCGGCGCAAGGAGGTCTCCGGTGTTCGAGCTTTGATTGCGATTGGGTTGGTAAAAAAACATGGGGTTGCGTTAGCTGAAGTTGCCAGGCGAGCGGGGGTATCAACCGCGGCCGTATCTAAGATAATCAAACGGGCCAGTCAATAGGTTAACTTAGTCAACAACGTCTCCTATTTCCATTTTTTATATACGGATAGAATAAAATCTTTGGAGGATGCTATTAACAGACGATAGAAAGATACATGAACGATCTTGAGGTTCTAATCAGCGCGTCCGCTTCCATTGTCAACATCGGTATTATCCGTAGAGATATACGAGACACGAAAAGGCTAGTTTTTAAGAAAAGTGCTTTATTTCTTGATCTGGGCCTGACTATGTGATACATTTTGTATCGCAATCGCAAACAATTTTTGTTGAAGTTTTGTAAAGATTAAAGAAGGAGGTGCTTAACATGCCCGTCAGTGTAAGACTGGATGAAGAAACCGAAGCTTTATTGAATAAAACTGCAAAAGCGCTTTGTACCACAAAATCCAAGATACTGAAAGCATCCGTTCAGGACTTTTGTAAAAAAACCTTAGATGAGAAAAGAAAAAAGCCTTATGATTTAATTTCCGATCTTATCGGCAAAGAATATAGCGGTGATGGCAATCTGGCAATCAATGCTGAAGAAATACTAAGAAAACGCTTTAGTGAGAAATCCGGGTTAGGACAAAAAAATGATCCTTCTTGATACCGGGCCTATTGTGGCTTTTTTCGACGCATCTGATCATTATCACCATGCCTGTATTGAATTGCTGAAAACCGTCAATGAACCCCTGGTCACCACCTGGCCGGTGCTTACAGAGGCCTTTTATCTCTTGGGATTTTCATGGAAAGCTCAGGATAACCTTTGGGGATTTATTACAAGAGGCGGAGTGGACATTTTACCTCTCAATGACAGTCAGCAGACCCGGTGTCGTCAATTAATGGAAAAATACAGCGACCTCCCCATGGATCTTGCCGATGGAACCCTTGTCGTTCTTGCAGAATCCCAAAAAATCAAGAAAGTCTTTACCCTGGACCATAAGGATTTCAAAATATATAAGCCGGCACGTATTAAGTATTTTACATTGCTCCCTGCCCGTATTTGAAAATGGGACGATTGTTTTTTATTTGCCGTCGTTTCTCAGATTTTTTCCTGATTCCCCGCCTTTTTATCCGCCGTTAGTGTGGAGGACCAATCTTCCCAACTTCTTAACTTCTTTACTTATAAGCACAGGATTCGAACTGCCTAACCGATGGTGCCTTCAATTATCCAGGCCGGGCGGTTGATCACATCAGAATCAAATGGGGGGACACAACCCTGATTCCCTATTTCAAGGGGTGCCGTTGCGTTTCGGGGTACTTTTTGATAAGGCATACCAACTTCATGTCTAAATCGATATACAAAAAAATATAGGCATCGACGGCCGCACCGGCACCGCCGACGTAGGCGATGACCATTTCCCTGAAAAGGCCGATTACACGGCTTAAAAAAACCGACGCCATCATGATAAGGGAGGCAATTCCGATTTTTTTGTATATCGATTTAGACATTTTAGGCATTTCTTTGGCTAAATCCTGGTCATTGGAATTTGTTTGAGATTTGGTTTTTGGTACTTGGAATTTTCATGATTTTTATTAAGCAAGTAAATTTCGCATATTCAGTCAATTACCTGTTTAAATGACGGTGCCCTGCAAATTTACTTTCTTAATGAAAATCATAAAAATTACAAGCACCAAAATTTATTTGTAATTTGGTGCTTGAGATTTGGAATTTTAGTGTTTTATAAAACCGTCTCATTTAACTGGTTTATGATTAATTTTGACGGGTTTCCCTGAACCGCATGGAAGACTTTTTGCCTTCCGGGTGACTTTTTGATAAGACATACCAAATTCATGTCTAAATCGATATACAAAAAAATCGGGATTGCCTCCCTTATCATGATGGCGTCGGTTTTTTTAAGCCGCGTAATCGGCCTTTTCAGGGAAATGGTCATCGCCTACGTCGGCGGTGCCGGTGCGGCCGTCGATGCCTATCAGGTGGCCTTTGTCATCCCGGAAATTTTAAATCACATCGTCGCCAGCGGGTTTATGTCGGTCACCTTTATCCCCATTTTTTCCCGCTATCTGACCCTGGACCGGGAAGATGAAGGCTGGAAAGTTTTTTCGATCATTTTAAACTGTTTTGGGTGCTTTCTGGTGGTTTTGATTCTGATCTCCATGGCGCTTGCCCCTCAATTAATTGCACTGATCGCCCCGGGGACTTGAAGATCAGAGGACGATCGCCAGTGCCGTCAGGATGACACGAATTATCTTACCGGCCCAATTTTTCTTTTTCGCGGGCGGCTGCTTATGGCGGTCCAGTTTTCCAAAGAACGCTTTTTTATCCCGGCCCTGGCGCCGTTGCTCTATAATACAGGAATTATTGCCGGTGGCCTGATATTAGGGCCCTGGCTTGGCATGGAGGGGATTTGCCTGGGGGGTCTTGATTGGCGCTTTGGCCGGAAATCTATTTGTGCAGTTTTTTGGCGCCAGGAAAGCCGGGCTTAACTATTTGCCGATTTTTGACCTGCGGCATCCGGACCTGAAAAAATATGTACTCCTGACCCTGCCCCTGATGATCGGTTTGACCATGACCTTTTCGACCGAGTTTTTTTTCCGGTTGTTTGGTTCCTATTTAGCCGAGGGCAGCATTGCGGTCCTGAATTTCGGGTTGCGGATCATGCTTATCCTGGTGGGGGCTGTTTGGCCAGGCGGTGGGTGTCGCATCATTTCCCTATATGGCCAGATTGGTGGCGGAAAAGAAAATGGATGAAATGAACCGGCTGATGAACAGTACCCTGCGGTATCTGGCGCTGGTCATCCCGTTTTCGGTGTTGATCATGGTCCTGCGGTCCGAAGTGGTCCGGTTGCTTTTTCAACGCGGGCAGATTCGACGCCGCTGCTACGGCTATGACGGCAGATGTACTGATTTATTTTATGGTCGGCGCCTTCGCCTTTGCCGCCTATACAATTGTAATTCGAGGGATATTTTGCTTCGCAAAATACACTTTTCCCCGCCCTCTATGGCACGGTTACCGTCTTGCTCAGTGTTCCTATTTATCTTATTGGTATGAATTTGTTAAACGTCAGGGGCGTGGCGTTGGCGGTCTCGCTGTCCGGCATTTTTCAAGTGACCGTTTTATATGCGCTCTGGAATAAACGCAGCCATAATCCGGAAAGCCGCGGAGTCTATACATTTTATATAAAGATTATGTGCTTTGCGGCGGTGATGGGAATTTTTCTGGAATGGTTTAAATCAGCGGCACTATCCAGATTGGATTCCACGACATTTTCCGGAAGCCTGATGGTGTGTATTGTGACAAGTGCAGTATTTGTTTGCATTTTACTGATGGCGGGCTATGGGCTGAAAATTCAGGAGATTAGGGGTCTGGTAGATCGCATGATCGGTAAATTGAAATTATCGAATAAATGAATTGGGCCTCCTCTCAGAAATGTGTGCCTTAAATTTAGCATGCAGTTTATCCATAATTTTAGGCACTTTAGGCATTTTAGCGCATTTTAGGCATTTAAAGGGTGACCGATAAAATTCGACTCCCGTGGTAAATAACTTGCACTCTTTTGTGTGAAGAACCTGAATTGTTTACCATCTAATCAGCGCGCTGCCCCAGGTCAATCCTCCGCCGAATACCGGCATACAAATCAGATTATCGGCCTGAATACTTCCGTCGCGAACGGCTTCATCCAGTGATATCGCACAGGAGGCCGAGGATATATTGCCGTATTTTTGAAGGGTTAAATAGAATTTTTCAAAGGGAATTTTCAGTGTTTTGGCGATGTGTTGAAACATGCGAATGTTGGCCTGGTGAGGTATGAACCAATGGATATCTGCAATGTCCACGTGGTTATATTCGGTCGCCTCCTTGATGCCGTCCATAAACCCCCGGACGGCAACTCGGAAACTGAGATTGGCTTCAATCATGTTCAGGTAGTGTAACCCCTGGTCCACACTTTCATGGGATATCGGTGTGGTTTTCGAGCCGCCTCCCGGCAATAGAAGATCCCGGCCCTTGGCGCCGTCGGTATGCAGGTGGGTTGACAGCAGTTCATGGCCCTCGGTGCCGAGTGTTAACAGGGCGGCACCGGCACCGTCCCCCCAGAGAATGCAGGTGGTGCGATCCTTCCAGTTAAGGGTGCGGGACATTACCTCTGCGGCTACCACCAAAACGTTTTTAAAGGTTTTATTCTTTAGATATTGCTGAGCAACATTTAAAGCGAAAATAAACCCTGAACAGGCGGCAGTTACATCAAAGGTTACCGCCCGGGGCGCATCCAGTTTGGCTTGCAGCCAGTTGGCCGCCGAAGGACAGCAGGTATCCGGTGTGATTGTGGCCACGATGATCAGATCAATATCATCCACATGCATACCGGCCATCTCCAGTGCCCTAAGACTGGCCTCGAAGCCCAGATCGGAGGTGGTCACGCCTTCACCGGCGATCCTTCTTTCGCTGACACCGGTGCGCTGAACGATCCAATCATGGGTGGTGTCCAGGCCACTTTTTTCCAGATCATAATTGGTTAAAACGGTTGGCGGCAAATATGAACCCGTGCCCAGGATCCTGATTGGCTCCATTTTCAAGCATCTCCGTTTCTATTCAAATTGAACAAACATCCCGGAATTTCTTTTATCAATTTATGTTCAGGCTGGCAAGGGGCTTTTAAAGGTATCACTATTTTTTTAAAAAAAAAGCGGCAGAAAACTGCCGCTTCTTACACTATAAGGTTTATAGTTGTCAACCGATCGCAGATGGTTTGCACAGATGGCCCTCTTCCATGGCCACACGGCCACAGCCATCGCATACAAACTTCATCACGGACAGCTTGTCCTTACACATATGTTTGGTATCCGTATCCGGTGCACCGCAAAAGCTGCATTTTGTGTCGTCACCGCAGGGGCTGCACAGGTGCCCTGGTTCGTTGGCGACGGCACCGCAAGTTTTACAAGTATAGGCCATGATGAACCTCCTTCAGAAAATATTTTATTTCGATTGAATTGCTTTTCGGTAATGTTTGAATATGAGTATCATCAAAGGAAAAGTCAAGGAAGGCAGCATAAAGCACAGTGTGACGTCACAGTAGATCCTAAACCGGATAAATCGGAAAGTGCCTAAAGTGCACTAAAATGCCTAAATTGCCTAAAATTATGGTGTCGCTTCGCTCCGTCTTTATTAAAAACGCCTGGTATTTTCAGCATTAAAGATCAGCAACCAGTAAATGATTATAATCGCATACCTGGCTTTTCTCTTTTAATAAAATCGATAGAATACCTCAACTTTAGGCATTTTAGGCAATTTAGACATTTTAGGCATTTCTTTGGCTAAATCCTTGGTGCTTGGAATTTTCATGATTTTCATTAAGCAAGTATCTTTCGTACATTCAGTCAATTACCTGTTTAAATGACGCGTCCCTGGCATAAAATAGTATCAGGGTTGCTTTTGATCGTTCTTCTTCTTCTTTGCGCCTCCGGAAAATAGGGGTTGTATAATGGTAACCGGAAGCTTCAGGGTTCTTTCCAGGATGCCCAGCACCCCGGAGCCGACTGCCATGGGCGGCAGGGGCATTATATCGGGATCTTTTAAATCACCTTTGGCTTTAAACGGGATAGAAATAAGCTTGCCGCCGAGAATATGACCGACCAAAGGAATAAAATCCACGATGCGATCCACGGTTTTAAAGGGAGCCACCAAAACTGTAAGATCTATCTTCTTCTCGGAAAAATCGATGTTCCCCTCACAGGCGATTCCCATTGATACGCCATCAATGGAGCACTCCTGAAAGATGAGCTTGCCGCCCTTTATTTGAGCATAGGCCGTCATACTGCGGTAAGCAAATCCCTTACCGGTAAGATCCGGGATTTCTCCCCGATAAATTTCGGTAACATTCAGAATCGCGAGGATCTTTGCCAGAAGACCGAACCGATAAATTCGACCTTCTTTGGCAGTAAAGGCTACATTTCCCGCCAGGGATTGAACGAAGGCTTCCGGTTTGCTTTTTGACAGGAGTTCACCGCTGAGATTGAATGTGCCTGTTGCCGTCTCTTTTTGTCCGGTGATGCAGGCAACAGCAGGTGCCAGTTTTTGATCCGTGGCGGCAGGCACCAGATATATTTCCAGTGTCTGCCCATAAATATTCAAAAGACCGCGAAAGTTTATGCTGCACACGGCGGCCTGCTCGATGGCAATGCTTACCTTATCCGGTTTAAAAGAAATCTGAGCTTTCAGCGGCTGCACGGAATAGGAGTCATAATTGAATTTTTCTGTATAGACTTTAAGGGTCCCCAGCACCTCTCTATCCGGGGACGGACTTTCCAGGTCTGCCTTTTTTTGCTGGATATAATCCAAAATGCTTTTTATCTGAATCCAGTCAATTCCGTCGGCGGATATTTTTAAGTCCAGCAGGATGTCCTTTTCTGCTATTGTCATATCGCCGGTAAGGGTCAGGTGGTTGTTGCCCCAGGTCAGATTCGTTGTTTTAATCCCGATCTTTTTCCGGGGCCCATCATCGGATACTTCAGATGTCAGATCGAAGGCCCCGTGGGTTACCGTCACGGGCTCCGTGAAGGCATCTGCGTTGAGAACGAGGTTTTGCATGTCACCGTTTAGCTGATAATACCATTGGCTCGGCTGATGGATCGGGCCCTTTAGATTCAAATTATGCAGGGCCAGAATGCCTGCAATGGGTCTAAGATCTTTGGCGGCAGACCGAAAATTTTCAAATGATGACAGCCAGGGATGGATTTCGGCTGCAATCAGTTTCACTGATTTGGACTGTATCTCAAAAGAGGGCCGCTGGCCCAGGTCAAAACCGGCCGATAATTGAGAGATGGTGGATTTTCCCAGCGAGGCATCGATATCCGTTAAGGTGAACTTTGACTGATTCCAGGAGATTTGCCCCTTGTTGATTCGTAGCGGACCCGGCAATTGTTTGGAGGTTATGGTCAGCTGTTTAACGTCGGATGAAAAAGACAGTTTTCCGGCGGTTGGTTCCGAAAAGGGCAGGCGAATCGCCAGGCTGTTAAATGCCAGCGCACCGCTCAAGGGCTTAAACGGGTCGAGTGCTTCTGCAATATTTGTAAAAGAAAAAATAATAGGATTTATATCATCCAGGTATACGTTCGCCGGGCCTGACCGGGCTGCAAATATCGGTGTTTGGGCCCAGTTTACATCACCTGAGATCTGCCTTGCCGAAGACCGTCCGTAGGTAGCATTCAGGTCATTAAATGCGATTCGGGTTCCCTGCCAGGAAAATTGACCTTTGAATATCTTCAGGGGCTCATTCAGCCTGTCGGAGGTTACGATAAGCCTGTTGACAGCACCGCGGGTTTTAAAGTGCCAGGCTTGCGGACTGAAGAGCGGGCCTTTGATAGCTAAATTCTCAACGGAGGCATCACCCTCCAGGGAATGAATATACCCCAATTTTTTCCTGAACATCTTAAAGGACAACAGCCACGAATAAAGTTCCTTCAGGTGCAATGTGGCCGATTTGGTTTTAAAGTCGAGACTCGGCGTCCCGGTCCAGTCGATGGCGGAAGAAACCTGCTGCAGGGTAGAGTTGCCGATAGCGGCATTAAAATTTTCAATCGTGATGCGGTTGCCGTCATATACAAAGTGCCCGCCGTCGAGTTTAACCGGATAGGGTATGTGCTTGTGGCGCGCGCTTAAACTGGCTTTTGAGACTTCCACCGTGGCTTTCAGGTTTTCCAATTCGTCACCCAGGGTCAATACTCCAACGGCAGACCCTTGCAGTTCACTGATATTTGCAAGCTCATTGCGAAAGTCCCTATCATCAACGATCCGGTACAGCACAGGTGGAAGTTGGGTGAGATCAGCGTTGACATCGATCTTGAGTTTGAAAGTCGCAATAGCCTCATCCAGGCCCAGTTTCAACGTGCCGTTTTGACCGTGCGTTTTTCCCATTCGTGCCTGAAGATCAGCGCCATTTAAAATTCCTCCCGCGATAAGGGCATCGCCGTAAACATCTTCCAGGTCCAGTTCAACTTCCGGAATGTAAATCTTGCCCCGGGTCATCCTTGCCTTTATGACAATGTTGTCGAGCATTCCTAATTCCGCCATCGAATGCCCCTGGACCTCGACGCTTATCCAGGGGACATGCCCCCCCCTGACGATGTTGAATATTTCCCCTACGATTTCAGATTCACCTGCCAGGCGAGGGCCATTTTTCTTACCGAATCCACATGGATCTCCGAGCCGTTGATGGCAAGCCGGATGTCATGCTGATCATCGTCATAAGCAAACATGGCGGTCGCCTTCAGCTGGGGATAATCCATTTCCAACTCCGTGATTTTAGCATTGATGGCTTTATCGCCAACGGCAAAAGTCCCTCTGATATGGCTGCCCTTGAATGCCAGCTTTTTTCCCCCGTGACGCAATTCGACAACGGGAATAGCACCATCGAAGTCTGCCGTTAGCTTTCCGGCGCCCTGTGACTCAAAATCAATGGTCAGATTGGCCCGGGCTTCGGTGATCTGCAGCGCGGAATTTGGCATAAGGTAAGCCAATAAAGTCTGAGGACGGAAACGGGAGAGCTGAATTTTTCCGCGGCCCTTAAAATCGGATGGATTCAAGAAACCATTGATCTCAATTTTTTCCCATAGATTGGATTTGCACCGGATGGAAAAATCGACTTGGTCCGGGCTGCCGTGATAGCCGGCATGCAATTCCCTGAGTTTAAACTTGCGCCCGAACGGATCAACAAGATTTATTTTGCCGTATCTTACGCTGAGGTTAAGATCCGGCAACTTGAATCCCGGAAGACCCTTTACGGCTGTGGTTATCTCTCTGACGATAGTATCAAATGAGATTGTCTCCCCAGGCTGGGGTGCCGTATCGCTGATTTGAGGCAGTTTCATGAAGTAATCGGCATATTCAAGCCTGACGCTGGACACCTGGAGATCACCCCTGAGCAAAGGCAATATTTTAGGATAAATCTTCAGGCGGTGGATCTTAATCGTGAAGCTGTCGGGAATGGTAATTTCTGCTCGGTGTATGACGACATGCGGGCGGGGAATATATGACAGCACCATCTGGCGGTATTTAAATTCAGCGCCGAGATCATGCGACATCCTGTCTTTGATACTGGATCGCACGAGGTCTAAATTGATCAGTCTGGGAGACAGAACCATGGTAACGACGATCAGAATGATTAAAACCACAAGAATTCTGAACAACCAGGTGATGATTTTTTTGCGTGTGCTCATATAATTATGTATCGGAATTTCTACAATTTATTGAAATAACAGTATTTTTTGCGGTCATTCTCTTAGTAAGCCGCATGGAATGATGGAATATTCCAATCGCACGACCTTGAGGCTCTCGACAGGTTGGGGCGAAGCCCCTAACTTGTACCCCGAGCGGGGATATTTAACTTTTAATACTATCAGTTTACGGTGTAGGTATCAACATGTCCGATAAAAATATTGTTCGGATTATTGGTTGCAGAATGACCACAAAAAATGTAATATCCCTGGTTTGATGAATTCGTAAAAAGTTTGCTTTTCTGACTTTTTACGAAACCGTCAATTTAGCTCGAACCTATCGAGCGCTGAAGGAGGAAGTCGGCATGTACAACAAAACGGTGATGGAACATTTTCGAAATCCACGCAATGTGGGCGTGATCGAGGGGGCTGACGGCGTCGGAGAGGTGGGAAATCCCCTGTGTGGTGATATCATGACGATCTACCTGAAAATATCAGATGATCAGATCAAAGACATCAAATTTCAGACGTTTGGTTGTGGATCCGCTATCGCTGTATCAAGCATGCTGACGGAAATCGCCATGGGGAAAACGATCGAGGAAGCCAAAAGCATCACCAATAAAGATGTGGCCGCTGCTCTGGAAGGGCTGCCGAAAAATAAGCTTCATTGCTCCAATTTGGGGGCGGATGCCCTGCAATTGGCGATTAAGGATTACGAGGACGGAAAGGCCGGTGTAACCCGTTCAGAGCCAAAGCGCAAGGATGAACATGAACACACTCACGGGGATAAATGCTACTGCCCTTACTGCGATATCGAGCTGTCCGAAGATGCTACATTTTGTGACGCCTGTCAGTCGAGTCTTGAAGAAGAACACTAGATTGGCTATAAGCAATATCAACAATGCATCTATCATCCAACCGGCAACGGAAATAAACATGAAATCCATAAATTTCGATCATATTTCAGCGAATCCGCTTTTGCCTGAGGTTAAAGAGGCGATGATCGAGGCGATCAATAAGGGATTACCATAACCCGTCCAGCCAGCATCGGGACGGGGAAGAAGCCGCCGAAGCCCTGGAACAGGCGCGTGAATCGGTAGCGAAGCTGATCAATGCCGCCATGCCCAAAGAAATCGTTTTTACATCCGGCGGCACCGAATCGGTGAATCATGCCGTCAAAGGCGTGGCGATGGCCAATGCCGATAAAGGTAAACACATTATCACCTCAAACATCGAGCACAATGCGGTCATCAGAAGTTTGCGGCGTTTAAAGTCAGCGGGATTCAGGGTGACATCTTTGTCAGTTGACGAAAACGGTCGGGTGGATCCCAAAGATGTTGCCGAGGCCATTACCGATGAAACGATTCTGGTTTCGATTATGCACAGCAACAACGAAACCGGAACCATACAGCCGGTTGAAGAGATTGCAAAAATCACGCGGGAAAAGAAAATTATATTCCACTCGGATGCCGTTGATTCGGTCGGTGTGGTCCCCCTGGATGTACAAGAGATCGGGGTTGATCTTTTGAGTTTTGCGTCCAATACGGTTTATGGTCCCTGCAGGCGTCGGCGGGCTGTATATCCGTCGCGGGACCCGTGTTTTTCCCCTGATAGACGGCGGCGTCCAGGAAAATAATAAACGTGCCGGTGCTGAAAATTTGATCGGGATAATCGGCATGGGAAAAGCCGCCGAACTGGCCGTGCGGGATATGGATTCACGCTGCCATCATCTTAAAAAACTAAAGGAAAAGTTTCTGGGGGAATTGCCCGATTATATCGATGAATGTATCATTAACACCCACCCGCGACACAGTCTGCCCAACCTGGTCTCTGTTTCCATCCAATATATCGAAGGCGAAAGCGTTATGTTGATGCTCGATGATGACGGTATGGCGGTATCTACCCGTTCGGCCTGTGCCACGGGTTCGCTGAGAGCATCCCACGTACTGCTTTCATTGGGGCTCAGTCATGCGGATGCCCAGGGGACCCTGGTGGTTTCTTTCGGAGTGGACAACACTGAAGCGGATGTGACCGCGTTTTTGACCTCATTAAAAAATGTTGTCACCACGCTGCGCGAAATTTCTCCTCTATATAAATAAGGCAACTAGTGTCCCCCTAGTACATTAAGAAAGTCGAACAGGATATCAAGAAATAGTTGAATCGTTGAATATAAAAAATTCCAAGCACCAAATTAATGCCATTAACTTAAGGATTGGTGTAACCTTTGTGGGAGCGGCTTTCCAGCCGCGATTAGCAATCACAGCTTTAGAGCGACTTCTTTTCGTGGCTGGAAAGCCACTCCCACGAAAAGTTGGCGTTAAGTTAATGACATTGAGCACCAAATAACAAATTACAACCAATTTCATTCTGGAAAAGAACGTACATCTATAGCCATACGAATTTTGCAAATTACATGTGGGACGTGACACTAGGTTGTCAAGAAGTCGGCGTCTTCAGAATCGGACATCATACTGTCAAAATACATGTCAATAATCGCTTGATGATCAGAATACTTGCTTGCTAGCAGATCCCTAAAACCACTATATCCGGGTTCGGTTAACAATTCGTCGATTTCATGAGCCCTTCTACCTAGCTGGCGGCAATATTTATCTGTTACGGTTTGAGGGGCAGTCCCTCTTTGTTTTGCCACGCGATTGGTTGCCTCGGTACGGCCATACCCATTGACCTCCATTTCATAAACAACTTCAAGGATTTGCGCCAATGATTTGGGCAACCCCTGAATGCTGACCGACGGTATCGAAAAAACCGAAGCGGTCTCTTCCTGTTTCTCTTTTTCACCGAATAGAAGTCTGCTTAGCACCGAATTGGGTGTATCGATAAATGGCTCAGCATGTTGTTGCAAATGATGCCAGACGCCATCATCAATTTCGATCGAATGCATTTTCATGAAAAAATCCTCCTTTCATGCTATCTTTAGCCTATTATACGAGATTCTGGCTAGTAACTCAAGTGAAATATGCTGAAGTCGGTATTGTCTGCGAAGTTTTCCCGGTAGCAGCCGGAGGAATTCTAGTACTAGCGGACAACCATGGGGGATATCGTTCGAATTGACTATCTGCTTTTCAAGGGGGATGTGCCTGGTTTTAGGGAGAAATCTTGATAGTGGCTTCCGACATACCCTGGGTGGCACTTCGGTCTTTCTGGATTGAAACAAAAAGGGTGTGCTTGCTGATGGTGATTACATCTTTACCGGATAAGACGGCTTTGGTGATCGGTTCGTTATTTAGAAGGGTGCCGTTGGTGCTGTTGAGATCCTCAAGGAAATAAGTACCATTTTGCCGGGTGATGGCGGCATGCTTTTTGGAAGCGCCCAGGTTGTTGATTTGAATATCACTGTTATTATTGCGTCCAATGCTAATTGAGTCTTTATCGGTTTCGAGAGTTTTAAGCTCGGTGTTTTTCAGCTTTAATACTATTTTCAGCATGGGTCCCTCCAATTGATTGTAATATGAACAGGTTGCCGCCTATCGCTATCCGGCCTGTCTTCTATAATTATTATCGGCTGTTGACCGGATATCTTTACCTTTTTTTTCACCTCAACGTTTCCTGGCACTCCTGGATATCTTTGATAACCTGGGAGGCGGATTGATACCTTTTGGAAACCCCTTTGGCGAGCATTCGTTCGATGATTCGAACACAGGCGGGAGGGGTTTTAGGCGCTATTTCCTCGAGCGGCACGTATTCTGAATTAGAAACGGCATACAGAAGTGCTGACATGCTGTCACCGCTAAACGGCCGTTTGCCTGTCAGCATTTCATAGAACACAATCCCGAGAGAAAAAAGATCTGACCGGCCGTCCACTTTCTTTCCGGCCACCTGTTCGGGGGACATGTAATTGGGAGTACCAAATATGACGCCGGTATGTGTTTTGGATGAAGAAATGACCCGGGCAATACCGAAATCGGCGACCCTGACCTGGTCATTTTTCATGAGCATGATATTGGCCGGCTTGATATCACGGTGCACGACCTGCCGGTCATGCGCATAGCCTAAAGCTTCCGCGATCGCTGAAATGATATTGATAACCCGCTTAAGCGGCAGCAGCTGGCCTTTCTGACAACAATGGGTCAGATCCTGGCCGTCCAGCAATTCCATTGCAATATAGGCCATGTCGTGATCCTCACCCACATCGTAAATGGTTACGATATTTGGATGGGAAAGCTTCCCGGCGGCTTCGGCCTCACGGAAAAAACGTGCTTTGACATCGGCCAATTCATCCAGCGGCGATTTCCGCATAATGGAGGGTTTTAATAGCAACCTGGCGCTGGATGCTTGGATCTCTTCCGAGGTAGACCGTGCCCATGGCTCCCTGTCCCAGCTCTTTTAAAATTTCATAGCGGCCGAGGGTCGGTCGGGTGGTACCGTTTTGCGCGAGGAAAGTGGTTTCTTTTTTGAGGGGAGCCGGCTGACATTACCAGGGTATTTTCCAGGGAGACCATCTTTTTTATTCTTGCTTTGACATCCTTATATTTCCCACCCTGCAAAATCTGACGGTAGACGGCCAGAGCCTTGTTGAACATCCGCTTGCGTTCGAAGTCCAACCCCAGATTGTAAAACAGTTTTTGAGCTGATTTATCTTCAATCGGGCACTTTAAAAATTTTTCAAAGGCCATGTCCAGCATGCCCTTGTCCCTGCAATGCCAGCCCCAGGCTTCTGTTCAGTTGAGCATTTTCATCCTGTTTTTCAGCCATGCGCCCGCATGCCGCTGGTGAGTATTAAGCCCACGATCGAAAGAATAACAGGCGTCAGGATTTTCAACCAGGTTCCGTTGGCGACAAACAGGACCGCACCGGCACCGAGCCAGATGATTAAAAATATTCCCATGATCAGGATCCCCGATACGGGGAGGGTGACTCTGGGAATCACAAACAACAGAAAGAATCCAAAATACAATAAAGCCAGGATCTCCAGGGCAAAGACCCAGGAAGGGCGTGAAATAAATTGGCCGTTGACTATGTTTTCGACGACATTAGCTTCTATTTCAATTTCGGAAACACTTGAATTTAAAGGAGTTTTAAACCGGGAAGCCATCCCTTCAGCCGTAACTCCAATCAGAACGATCTTTCCTTTAAAATCCTCCGGTGGTATTTTCCCATACATAACATCCAGAAACGATATTTGGCGAATATTGGCTTTTTGGCCGCTGAAATCGATAAACATGCTGTGATTTTTTTCGGTTGGTATGGACAACCGTTTTAAATCGAGTCCGGTACTGCCGGTCTTGATGTCTTTTAAACGCACACCCGAATGTTTTCTGGCCACCTGCAACGCAAAGGAAAGAAAATCCCTTGACTGATAATTGATCAGCAAGGGCATTTTGCGAACCACTCCGTCACTTTCGGCCATGATGTTGGTATGCCCCAGGGCACCGGCTTTTCTTGACAGCTCTTCATAGGGCTGGATGAGGCCTCCGGCGGTTACGTTCCGCGCTTTCAAAATACCTCGATAGCGTGTATCGCCATGGTTCAAACCCGGTTGATCTTTGGGAATAGGATTCCGGATCCATGGAATTCAATCCCAACCAGGCCGATAGCGGCGGTGGTTTACTGCCTTGGGGAGTCTTCCAGGGTGAATCGCAACGGTAACACGACCCTGCGTGCGGCACGGATCGCCGTAATTAACTGCTGATCATGATCCAGCCTTTTTAAAGCTTCAGTCAAATTTCCGGATATTTCTTTTAATGATTTCCGTTCGGCTTTTGAAGGTTTTTTGGGGCAGGCTCTGCTTAATAAACCGGATTTCTTCCAGACCGGGGTTTATTTCCCTGGAGGGGTATAGAAGTGACAATCCCCATGGTATGGGTCCCGTCAGCGGTAAGCTGCCGGACCACGCTTGCAATATAGGAGCGGGGCCAGGGCCAGCTGCCGATGGATTGAACGCTTTTATTATCTATGGCCAAAACGACGACCTGGGTGGCAGCTTTTCGCTGTCGCAGACCTAACAAAGAATCATAAACTTTATATTCCAGTGGGCTGCAAGGGATCTATTTCAAAAAGGACCTTTCCAGAAATGACCAGCACAAATAGGATAATCAGGCTCAGTGTGGAAATATGAAGTTTTTTCAGCATCATTATTGTTTTAATCCAAACTCCAGACTCCAGGATTGTCTGCCGTCACTGACAATCACTTCTTCCCGGCGGATTTGGTCGATCTGATAACCATCCACCGATTCTCCCTTCCCGGACGATACGGCCATTAATCACGGCCATCCGTCTGGCGGCATCGCTGGACCAGGCCAGGGCTTGGAGCTTTAACTTGGAATCGTTCAATTTGGCATAGGTTTTTGCTTTTCTGGGCTTTTGAACTCCGGCAGCAGATTTAGTTGACACTGCCCGCTTGCCGGCGATGGATTTTTTTGAAGGTCTAAACTTTTGCCGGGCTGGTTTATGGACGGTAATGCCGCTTTGCGGCTGTTTGCTCAAGATGCCTGGCATTGTTTTGGGGGGCTGCCGATCGACAGCTACCGCGGGTCGTTGAGGATTTACATCTTTCTCTGAACACTTTGGTATTTTGATCCGGTGCAGCCGTTTTGGTCCTGTGTTTTGCCAGCCGCGTTTGCCCTTGGTCTCCTTTTGATCTGCTTTGAACTTGTATGGGGCATTTTAGCCTTGAAAATGTTTGATTTTTCCCCGGGTGATCCCTCCTTTTGCGGTTTCGCCGCCGGGGATTCAGCCGAAAACAATTTGGCTGCAATAAACTGTCGCTGATGGTAAATAAGGATTGCGGCAGCGACAGTAACCAGCAGGATCAAACTGACCGTTATGATCCTGCGAAAAAGCCACCGCCTCCCTGGCGCTAGAATTAACGGCCTGTTTCGGGTCCACTGAGCCGGGCAAAGAGGGAAACGATTGCGGAAGCGGTGATTCCCCTTCTATTCTTTTTAAGGCTTTGAGGATGGAGCTCAATTATATAATCCCTCGCAACTGACTTGTTTGCTCCATATTTCCATTATTCCATTCACAAAATAAACTTTGAATTACCGGGTTAAGTACGGCATCTCAAAGGAATTCTTTTCTCGATAGAGAATAATTTTCGTCAATGGACCCACGAAACCGTCCACCGGGATTCCCGTATTTGGCCTGAATTTCCTCGATGGTATTGCGCGTCCAGGAGTCGTATTCCTCGTTCATTTCAACATTGCCAAAGCCAATCTCGTGCAGCAGCAACTTGAGGGATGATAATGGAATCTTTGCTGGATCGCATCGGTATGGTGCCCCAGATGGATAGAAAATTTTTCCAAGGCAGATAGGCAACACCAGACCAGAAAAAATTGATTTCATTGGTGTCTGTTTCTATCAACCGGTTTCCCCGGGCACTGCCTAAATAAAGTTTATCCCCCTCAATTTTGATCAGGGTCAGGTAGCCCGGCTCATCGCTGACCGGCGGATAACATTCCAGAATTGCAGGTAGATTCAGACGCTTCAGCAGTTCGATGCTTGTTTCCAAACGATGAATGAAAATACCGCTGGGCTTGGCCGTTAATCGGAAAAAGGCCTGATCATCATCCAGGCTGCTGAGATACGGTCTGGATTCTATGGGCGTATGCCATAATTCCATCGCCTGTTTTAAGGCGGTATGGCGTGAGGATCTGATATCCATGGTCGCCAAATAATCCATCAAATTCAGCGTTTCCACCGGATCCGGCGTCAAGGTGTCATTTTCCGGCTCTTCAGCGATAGAGATCGTTTCAACCGGTTCAACTTCAACGGTCACTTCCGGAGCGACCGTCTCAGAAGCTGTCACATCCGGTTCAGTCGTAGTGGATGCTTCAATTTTGGTGTGTTGCGTTTCGTTAAAAAATGAGTCGATTGCCTGAATGAGCGGTTGCCGAAAAATAACAGCAATTAATACAATGACCAGGGCTGTAAAAATGATGAGGCCTTTATTCCCATATATCAGGCCAACCCTTTTCGAGCCCCCTCTGCTTTTTAATTCTTTGATTGAAGTCCGTGCGATGCTTCCGGTTATTTTGTGCTGGCTGAGGCCGAAAGCAGTCAACAGCGCCCGGTCGCATGCGATGTTGATGACCCGCGGAATCCCCCCCGAATATTTATATATCCGGCGAAAAGCCGATCGATCAAATTTAAGGCCGGCTTTGCGGGCGGCAATATTAATACGATATTGTATGTATTCCACGGTTTCTTTGAAATTCAGCGGAGTGAGATGATACCTGAGGGTAATTCGTTGACCGAGTTGCCTGAGTTCATGAGAATCGAGAATGTCGCTGAGCTCAGGTTGTCCGACCAGAATAATCTGCAGCAGTTTTTCTTTGCTGGTTTCCAGATTCGACAATAACCGTAGCTGTTCCAGGATAATCCTGCTCAGGTTTTGGGCTTCGTCAATCAATAGGATAACCTTCTTGCGCTGAGCTTTTTGGCGCATGAGAAAGGCATTCAGTTTGTCAATCAAATCTTTCGTGTTATCGGTATCATATTTAATGCCCAGCTCATCGTTGATGGTTTTAATCAGTTGCTTGGGGCCCAGTCTGGGATTGAAGATATAGGCCGCAACGGTGTTTTTATCCAGATTTTCAAGAAAAGCCCGGCAGAGAGTGGTCTTTCCGGTTCCAACCTCACCGGTGATTTCAACAAAGCCGTCTCCCTGAGCCAGGGCATAGTTGAGATGAGCCAGCGCTTCTTCGTGACTTTTGCTCAAAAACAGATAGGCCGGGTTTGGAACCAGCTTAAAGGGTTTTTCACTGAAACTGAAAAATTTTTCGTACATTTATGTCGAACCTTCAGATGGTATGTCGGAATCTACTAACATATTAAAAAAATTGAGCTTATCTGTCAAGTTGGAATGCGTGAGACACCCTGTTGGCTGAATCTCTCTTTACAAACTAGCATTTAAAATGTGATGACGGTCATCCTTTTTTTTGTTTGCCAGCTGCCGGCAAGTCTCATAAAACTGAATCAGATCGCCATTTTTTTCGGCCAATAATTTACCAAATGCGGCCACGAAATCGTGATAGGCAGCAATGCCGCTGAGTTTGGCATTATTCAGGGAGCGGTTCATCCAATTATCATAGGCTGCAAGCCCGATTTGTTCTGGTTTCAAATGGTTGAACTCTTTTCGAAGCTCGGCAAATATAGACGCCTTCTCTATCCTTTTTTCGATCGGTGCTAAATCTGTTTGATACAGTGAAACGAGTTTCTGGCGATACGCCAGCACCAATCTGACAAATTGCTGCCGGCGGCGGTAACGAGCTAAATATTCACTGTAGATTTCTGAATTTCCGGATGTCTCTTGCCACCGTCTGAGGCCCTCCTGTTCCACAAAAGTGGCGAAACTCTCATTAAAAGTCGTGTCATCGGGCACATAAAGAACCTGATGGGCAAGTTCATGAAACAGCAGTGCGGCCGCATCTGCTTCCGATTGACGAATAAAGGTGCTTAACACCGGATCATCAAACCATCCCAGGGTCGAATAAGCCGTCACACCGCCCACATAGACATCATAGCCCTGGTCTTTCAATGAATCCGCATACTGCAGGGCATCGGCCTCACTGAAATATCCCCGGTAAGCCGCACAACCCACGAAGGGGTAACACCATGTTTTGGGCGCCATCGAAAACTCAGGTGCCGCCGCCACATTCCATGCGACGTAAGATTTATTGAGGTCTACATAGGTAAGGTAGTTATTCTTTACCGGCAGGTGAAGTTGGTCTTTTGCGAAGTTTCGAACCTCCAGTATGAATTTCAGCCTCTGCCGCAAAAGTTCTGATGCATTCGGATCGGCCATGATATCGGTAATTGGCCTCCGGCTTTGAAGAATGCGATGCTGGCCGCTGATAGCCTGGCCATAGTATTGAACTGTCTGACAGCCATGTAAAGCGGCCGAGAAAAAAAGACCCCAGAGTACAATTCGAATTTTTTTAAGCTGAACAATCATTGATACGTTCGATTTCGGATTTCAGAAATTTTAGGCATTTCTAGCCGTGATTCTTTAGCTGTCATGGGATTGCATGAAAATTGGACACCTGAAACCTTCAGTCTCTGACAACATGTTATCAGAAAAACGCCTTTATGAGCCCAACCCGGATAAACCGGAAATTCCAAAACACAAATACCAAATTCCAAATGGTTCGACAGGCTCACCACCCTGAGCCCAGTCGAAGGGTAAATCACAATGACCAAAATTCAAAATCCCAAATGCGGATATGATCTTAAGAAAGTACGTTTCAATTCTATGTTTTGACGGTCTCGTAGGAAATCGTTACTCCGGAGAAGACCGGAGTCCAAATCCTCTGTAAGTGTTCGAAAAGACTGAATTCCGGCTTTCGTTGCAATGACACAAAGAACGGTTTTTGGCGTTTGGCAAGTTCATCTGTTTTGGTCATTGGATATTGTAGTTTGAGATTTATTTGTAATTTGGTGCTTGGTATTTGAGATTTTAGCAGTTTGTGCTTGTGTATTGATTTTTGCATAAAATGCAAACAAATAACTATTAAGAGACTAAGGGCCTATATCAGACTGTAGCAGAATTTTTCAAATATGTCGCGGCTGAATTTGCCGGCCTGGACGTCATCTTTGAGAAATTTTAAAGTTTCCAACGGTTCTCGGGCTCGGCGATAGGGTCGATCTTCGTTGGTCAGAGCCTCATAGCAATCGATGATCCCCAGCAGCTGGCCGACATATGAAATGTTACGGGTGCCTTTGGGGTAACCGCTGCCGTCCAGTTTTTCATAATAATTGATCTGCGAATTTCGGACTTGAATATAGTTTTGCGGGTCCACTGTATACGCCTTAAATAGGGTTCAGAGGTTCAAGGTTCAGGGTTCAAGGTTCAACCTCTGAACCTCTGAACGCTGAACCCCATTTTTTATTATCGGCACTTTTTATAAATAGTTTAACGCCTTAGAGTTTTTTGCTTTCCGAATGTAGGGAAATATATTCGATGGCGCACATGACGGTTTTGCCTGTCAAGGTGGTCAACTTTAACTGATTTTCGGATTTCATCCATCGGCTGGTTTTCATCTTACCCTGGATATCGAATGAATCCGGATTGCCGTATTTTTCAACCAGAATATCTTTTATGGAACTCAGCCAGAGGACATCGGTAACATCGCTATTAAAATGGGCCAAAACCACCCGATATAATTTTCCGTCGGCTGAGCGCCGGTCAAAATAAAAAGCCACTGCAAAATCATGGCCCATGATCTTGATTTTTTGTTTCATTTTGCAAATCGGTATGTTGCCCGGTTCCCATGGGTTCAATTTATAGATTTTTTTAACTTCGGCCTGGGTCATGCCCCATTTCGTTTTTCCCCAGCCCACTATTTCGGATTCGGCCAAACCCAGAGAGGGAAGCACCGCCAACAAACATATTAGAAACAAATATCGTTTTGGACGCATAATAATTTTCCTCGAGGTACGGGTTCAGAGGTTTACCCGCCTCCTGCAGCGCCGTAGGCGACCAGGGTTCAGGGTTCAAAGGTTCAAGCAGGGTTCAGAGGTTCAAGGGTTCAGGGTTCAAGGTTACTAATTCAATAATTCAGATTTGTTGCGAATTCTAAACCTCTAAACTTTTGATCTTCCAACCTTCTGACCTTCCGAACTTCTGAACCTCTGCACCTCTGAACCTCTGAATCCTTGAACGGTTCCCTAAATTTTATCATTCGACCCCTAAAAAGACAATCGAAAACCAGCTCAATTTGCCTATTGCAAGACTGGTTTGAATTAGTGTATGAACAAAAACTGCCATCTAAATGATTGAAACCATCCGTTATTCAATCGACAACGTATCCTATCAATTGAGCCTTATGCTCGATACGGTAAAAAAAGGCTCAGCAACATTTTATCGAAGAATATGAAGGAAAAAGGTGAATATTATGGCGATGAACATCGTAGACAGGATCGACAGTTTGGTTAGTGTTCGGCATGTGCTGCTAAGCGTATCCGACAAAAGTGGACTCGACGCGTTTATTCCACAGCTTGTGGCCTTTAATCCGGAGGTAAAGTTTTTTTCTACCGGCGGCACTTACGCACGCATTCAGGAAATTTTGGGGGATTCAGCGGGCTCCCGCCTGACCCAGGTATCAGATTACACCGGTCAACCCGAAACCCAGGGCGGTCTGGTAAAAACCCTGGATTTCAAAATTTACCTCGGCCTTCTGACTGAAACCTACAATGATTCCCACCAGGATGATTTAAAGCGAAGCGGGAGTGTGCCCATCGATATGGTCGTGGTGAACTTATATCCGTTCCAAGAAACCATTTCTAAATCGGGTGTGACCGTTGAGCAGGCCAGGGGTAACATCGATATCGGGGGACCCTGCATGATCAGAGCTTCGGCCAAGAACTTCATCCGGGTAGCCTCGGTGGTGGATCCTTCCGATTACGGGATGATCCTGTCCGAGCTTCAAGCCAATGGCGGCGCCCTGACGCTGGGATTGCGTTACCGTCTGGCTCAGAAAGCATTTGATCACACCGCTGTCTATGACCGCACCATTGCCGATTATCTTGGCTCTCAGGCATTGCCGGATGTAGAGAGCTGCTACGACTAAATGTTCAGAGGTTCGGAGTTTCAAGGTCTCGATTAATTTTAAATAGCTGATTTATAAGCTCTGAATAATGTCATTAATTTGAGGATTGGTGTAACCTCTGTGGGAGCGGCTTTCCAGCCGCGATTTGCAATCACAGCTTTAGAGCGACTTCTTTTCGTGGCTGGAAAGCCACTCCCACGAAAAGTTGACGTTTATGGCGCCGTAACCCTGAGCGCTTGTATGAAACTAGGCCAAAATGGCACGGTTTATAGATGATTTAACTGACCGCTTTGGCAGCTGCCGGTCGAACTGAACAGCGAACCGCAGAATATCGAATATCGAACCGCAGAATCACGAAGGATGGAATCGCTGTGCTCTGTCTTTTGAATTAATAAAAATCGATAGAATTCCTTCCTTCGATATTCGACATTCGATATTCTACATTCATTATTCGATCTGCCCGCAATGCCTTGAAATCGGTGTGAGGCAAATTTAACCATTTGATTTATAAATCAATGATTACGCCAACCCAACGCACTATGCATGGCAGGCGGGTATTCGCTTTTTGATACTAACATGAAACCACTGATTCGTAACACAAGACTACAGTTTCTTTTTCGATTTGGCCGGCGGCTGGGCTGAACCCTGAACCTATGAACGTTGAACCCTGAACCTATGAACCCACAGAAATAAAGGAGACCTGACATGGCCGAAGATCTTAAAAAAATGTACCGCACAATCATGGACGATCATTTTCCGCCGAAAATGGAAATCAGTTTTGTTGATGAAAATAATCGACAGACTCTTTTTTATGAGAAGGTTACCTGGACCATCGACAACGTCCAGAAAGGGCTGCGATACGGTGAAAATCCCGGGCAGGAAGCTGCACTTTACCGGATGGTCAACGGCAATCTGGTATTGGGGGATAGCCAAACCATTCAGCCGGGGCAGTATCTGGCTTCCGATATCGAGCTGCTGCAATCCGGTAAACATCCCGGCAAAACCAACCTGACCGATGCCGACAATTCCCTTAATATTTTGCGTTATTTTGTAGATAAACCGGGTGCAGTTATTGTAAAACATAATAATCCCTGCGGGGTGGCACTGGCGGATTCGCTGGTGGATGCTTACCTGAAAGCCAACATGGCTGA
>PVMK01128427.1_pt1 | contig 25299 bp, 16 predicted proteins | sample 1853481 | NCBI WGS metagenome assembly PVMK01 (sample SAMN08533507, study PRJNA380276) | Marine sediment metagenome, whole genome shotgun sequencing project.
GATGCCATATATAATCTGAGGTCTACTCTCATAATAAACGAAAATCAACTGATATCAACTATCAGCTGCGAATGCCGGATATGTTTTCGTTTGAGATGCTCACTCACCTGTCCCCGGGTGCGTTCAGGTTCCCCAATGCGCCCGGAGTAGTGGAAATCAACTTAAAATTTCCGGCTTTAGCTCTCGGGCGTCCGATGTCTGGGAGAGCTGACGCTCGTCCTTGAGCGAGTTTAGCATAACTATTTCAATACCGAAACTGACGCCTTTAGAACCTAGACGCCAGTTTGTAAAATTTCCCATAGAGGCTTTTATTTTTTTGATTTGTCCACTTTTATGAGGTGCACACCTTATGAGATGACTTTTATTTAAGCTGGGTTATCACTTTGTCCGGTCACAAGCAGGTTGAACCGTCTCCGCACCTCTCCCCCATTTCTCTCTGACCAACTCATAGCTCACCGCACCTCAACCACAAAAGAACAATTCCCGTTTGATGCACTGCAGCTGCCGCAGTCCTGAACAGAGTGGGGCGGATCTTTCCTTTCCGGACCCAAAATTCCACCATGCTCCCTACCTGTCCCGGGGAGATCTCCATTTCCCGGGCTATCGTGTTGATAGATATCCCACCCCGGGAATTTTCAAAATAGTCTCAGTACCTGCCGTAATGGAGTGATTGTCATAGGATGATTCTTTTCAAATATAGAAGTTTATTCCAATCTGGAAGACAACCACAGCAGCAGCCCAGGCCAGAACCAGTGTGTAGCCGATTTGAGCCCACATCCAGCGGGTGCCAAATTCCTGGCGCATAGCCGATACCGCTGAAACACAAGGCACATATAACAAAACAAATACGTTAAAGGCAACAGCGGCAATCGGGGCTGCTGCTTTTGAACCAGAAGAAACTTCGTAGGAGTTGACCAGGGCACTTTCCAGCCGGGTTGTATCAGCTATATCTCCATCACCCGGGAAAAAATTCACTTCTCCAATATTCACCAGCGGAACCAGGTTTATGATACGCGGCAGAATATTGATTGTTTCCTGAATTGTCAGCAGGGCGGCCCGGCTAAAATCCACACCCACTGAAACCAGGTCTTCCCAGAAGGTAGCAGACAATCCCTGGTTCAGATGACTCTCCTCTGCATAGATCTGGCTCATGGTACTGATGATAACTTCTTTTGCTAAAATGCCGGTCATTAATGAACCAGTTGCCTGCCAGGTACCAAAACCTGCTGGTTTAAAAGCGGGGGCAATCAAGCCGCTGATCCGTCCAAACAGGCTGTCACCAGCCTTGACCTGGTTAAAGGGGCCAGTATCAGAGTGAGCAGGAATAGCCATTAACAGCCACAAGGCGACTGAAACACCCAGGATCACTGTCCCTGATTTCACCAGGAAGCCCCGAGTGCGCTCCCACATCTGGTTCCAGACATCCTTTGGGCGTGGCATACGATAAGGGGGCAGCTCCATCACAAAGGGCGCTGGTGGCTGGCTTTTATAAACAGTTCTCTTCATTACAAAACCAGTAGCCAGGGCTACAAGAATGCCCAGGGCATACATGCCAAAAACCAGGTTTCCTGAGGTAACACCAAAGAAGGCTGCGCCGAAGACCACGTAAACTGGGAGCCGGGCGCCGCAGCTCATAAAAGTAGCCAGGAAAGCGGTCAACTTGCGGTCTTTTTCGTTCGCCAGGGTCCTGGTGGCATAAACAGCCGGTACAGTACAGCCAAAACCTACGATCATCGGCAAAAAGCTCTTGCCATGTAAACCCATCCAGCGCATGACCCGGTCCATCACAAAAGCCGCTCTGGCCATATAACCCGAATCTTCCAGGACTGCCAATGCCAGGTAAAGGAAGAGCAATACCGGAATGAAGACCAGCACACCGCCCACCCCAGCTATGATTCCCTCAGTGATCAAGGAATAGATCCAGGTTCCTCCCAATCCCAGCGCATCCAGGGCGATCCCTGCCCATTTATAAATAAATTGGTTAATAAACACATCCACCCAGTCCAGGAATGGACCACTGACACTGGATGTAAATTGGAATACAAACCACATCAGGAGAAAGAAGATAGGCAAACCCCAGATCCGGTGGGTTACAATATCATCAATTTTTTCCGAGCGAGTTATGACAGTTTCCCGGGGGCGCTCCAGCGCGGAATCTAAAACCTTATCCACAAACTGGTAGCGCTGATCAGCTATCAGTATCTCAGGGTCTTCTCCAGTGTTAATTTCAATTCTATCCCGGGCATTCCGAGCCGCCTTCAATAGATCCAACGCTCCCAGAGATTGCAGTTTATTGACCAGGTCCTGATCATTTTCCAGCAATTTGGTTGCCAGCCAGCCTGACCGGTAAGATTCGCTTACCAGATCATGCCCCTCAATTTCAACCTTCAAGTCCTCAATTTCATTTTTCAGAATCCCACTGAAACTGGTTTGGATGTTTCCGGTATGAGGATATTCTAAAACCATCGTGATCGCGTCAATTAAATCCTTAACGCCTTCACTAGTTGTGCCCACAGTTTCCACAACCGGTATCCCACCCAGGCGTTCTGATAAACCTTTCAATGAGATGGTTAATCCTCGCCTTCTGGCGACATCTGTCATATTTAAGGCAACAATAACGGGGATATTCAACTCAATTAACTGAGTAACCAGATAAAGATTCCGGTCCAGATTGGCGGCATTTACAACTGCAACCACAGCGGTGGGTTTTTCGTTGACGATAAAATCACGGGCAATGATCTCTTCTATGGAATAGGCCGTCAGGCTGTAGGTTCCAGGAAGATCTACCACCAGGATCTCTTCCTGGTTGATTTTGAGTCGTCCCTCTTTCTTCTCAACGGTTTTTCCGGGCCAGTTGCCGACATGCTGCCGGGAGCCGGTTAGAACGTTAAACAGGGTGCTTTTACCAACATTGGGGTTGCCTGCCAGGGCGATAGTTTTGGTCATGCAAGTATTCTGCTCCTAATTGTAATCAGGAAGGCTTAACTAAAATGTGCCTGGCCATGCCTTTGCCTAAAGCCAACCTGCTCTCGTCGTCAAGGGCAAGGATCAAGGGACCGGGGAAATCATTTCTTATCACTCGAAGGTTAACACCGGGAACGAGGCTCAGATCTTTAAACCTTCCCCTTAATTTTTTTCCACCCCGGGTTTGGATAACCACTACGTTCTGTCCTGATTTACACCTCACAAGGGGCAGGGTCAATCCAGAGACAGGTTCCACCTCTCTCAGCGGGATCGACTTACCAATAAGTTCAACTTGAATTGTTTTAGCTTCAGACATTCGCAGAGTAAGGTGATAACCCCTCACTCGATATTCAACAGGATCGCCCAAAGGGGAGACTTTGATCATCTCTATTAATGCCCCACTGGTCAAACCCATATCCACCAGCCGCCGCCGAATAGGCCCTCGCCCACCAATTTTTTTGATCCTGGCCGATTCTCCCGGGACTAATTTATCTAAAGTAATAACAGCCATAAAATCCGTCTACCCAGTTATCTCTTCCCTTATTCCAAAGTTGTCTTATAATTATTTATAAGGTATACCATAAAATACCTCGTGTGCCAAGCTTCACATAACAAAAAAGGACTCTTTAAATTATTATTAAGGTAAACCATAAACTTTTATCTCTTTTGATTGTATAATGTATCCAGAAGAACATCCGCCCTGGAGAGGAAAAAATGCCTGAATCAGAAAGCAGAGAAATGTATCTCAAATCTATTTATGAACTGGCAGACGAAGGAGAGCTGGTAGCCGTCTCACACCTGGCTAAAAGGGTAGGTGTCTCACCGGTCTCGGCCACAGAAATGGTCAAACGCCTGGAAAGCCAGGGATTGATCAGTCATACTCCCTACAAAGGCGTTAAACTTTCCAAAAGCGGTTTAAAGCGGGCCTTGATCCTGGTCAGGCGGCAGCGTCTATGGGGCCGTTTCCTGGCAGATCATCTGAAAATTCCCTGGTCCCAGGTTTACGATATATCCTGTCGATTGGAACATGCCACGGATGCGGCTGTGACTGAAGCTCTAGCTGAATACCTGGAACACCCGACAATATGTGTTCACGGGCATCCCATTCCAAATGCAAATGGTCAGATTGACGAAATCCCTGCCTTTCCATTAAACGAAATCAGCTGTGAAGTGGAAGTAGAGGTTATCAGAATTGAGCAGCCAGAATTACCTTTGTGTGAATATCTCGAAGAAAGGGGGATATACCCGGGCACGGTCCTTAAAATCATTGATGAGGCACCCTATAACGGGCCTTATACAGTGGAGCTAGATGGTAGTGAGATCGTCCTGGGCAGGGAAATTTCAGCCCGGATCCTTGTCAATCCGACTGATTAAATAACCATTTGCGAAAATAAAAAAAGCCATTCTGGAATCAGGTTCCGGATGGCTTTTAAATTATATGAATCACAATTAGTTGATCATTCGAGATATCGAACGCCTGTCAGTTCCTGGGAGATCTGCCACAATTTTTGAGCATACTCCAGGTTCTTAGATATTTCATTTGAATCCACCACGATCGGATATCCTGACTTTTCTCCCTTGCCGTCCGGTCCATAGTACTGCCCCCCCCTAGCTTCCTGATCGACAGCGGCCCTTATACTGGGTAAAGCACCCATGGCTGAACTTTGAAACAATAATCTCATCACCAGTCTGATGAGCCAGGTCATCCTATGCTTCAAGAAATGATCAGCTAATCCAGTTGCAGATATGCCGGGATGGGCAGCCAGGGCTGTGATATCTAAATCTTTCTCATCAAAACGGCGCTGCAGTTCATAGGTAAACAGCAAGTTAGCCAGTTTGGAGCGGCCGTAGGCTACCATGGGCGTGTATCCTTTTCCGTTCTCATACATAAAATTGGAAAAATCCATGTCCCCGCCATAATGGGCGTTGCTGCTGACGTTCACTATCCGGGCACCTGGAGTGTTGATTAATCTATCAATCAGCAGACCAGTTAAAACAAAATGACCCAGGTGGTTGATGCCAAGAGTATTTTCAAAACCATCTTCTGTTTTGCCGTAGGGGACCAACATGATCCCGGCATTATTCAGCAAAATATCCAGGCGGTTGTATCTGGAATTGAATTCTTCAGCGAATTTATTGATCGATTTTATGCTGGCTAGATCAATTTCTATAAAAACAAGTTGGGCATCCGGAAATTCTTCCCTGATTTGAATAATGGCAGCTTTCGCCTTGGCCTGGTCCCGGCTGGCAAATATCACCTCTGCACCGTTGCGGGCAAATTCCCGGGCGGCTTCGTATCCAATACCGCTGTTTGCACCGGTGATAACGGCGATTTTTCCATTCAGCCCGGTTATTTTATCTGCTGTCCAATTTCCATTCATAAATTATCCTGTTTTGTTTTATTAAATGATAAATTTGTCCAAAGACTTTGATTAACCAATTTGTTTATTCTACCGCATTCTGACTCAACAAGATAATTTCGCATCATTCCAGATCCTCATGTTCCAGATTATGGCAGTGATAAAGATATAAACCTGGAAAATCTTCAAGCCTGACCAGGATCTTCACCTTTTCTCACGGATAAATAAGCCCGGTATCATGCCAATTTTATAATGGATATAGATGAAAGATCATCTATTTTATAGTATGTTCCAGAGAATGCTGACCTTTATTTATTATTGATGTTTTCACCTGAAATGGTCTTACAAATCTCGAGTAAATAAAACACTAAAGAGAAGGAAAATCAGTAAATAAATAATCTATGTAGGATTGCTGTCGTGTTAATTATGGCAACGCTGGACATCTGGGATGGTTAGAAATCTAAAATTTCCAAATAATGCCAAACAAGACATGATTTCTCAAGCCTTGGTTCAACATAATATTAAAGTAGATATTGAAAAATCAGAAGAAAACTGAAGCTAATCTAACAGGCGAAATAAACTTTCTCGAGATGGCAATCCTCTCGCTCCCCTTTTCCCGATTTTCAGGGCAGCTGCCGCGTTTCCCCAGCGGGCTGCTTCCCGGAAATCTTTTTCAGCCAGGCAGGCAGCAATAAAACCGCCGTTAAAGGCATCCCCAGCGCCCAGTGTATCCACTACTTCAATTTCAAAAGCCGGGCTAAAAAATAGGTCATCAGGAGAAACAACCAGCGCCCCTTCGTCCCCTTGACGGGCAATCACAACCCGCTTGCCTGCTGACAACATTTCTGCTCCGTCTTGAATCGTACCCTTTCCTGTAAATGGAATAATTTCTTCAATCCCACTTCCAAAAACAACCTGGGATAAATCTATTGCACGATCAAACACCTTTCTTAACAAGCTATCCAACCCCCAGGATTCCAGACGAAGGTTCAGATCAAGAGAAACAGTCAGTCCTGCCTCTTGAGCTAGTTCCATGGCTTTTAGCTGGGCAGTTCTCACTGATTCTTCCCTTAAGCACAATCCGGTTGTATGCAGCCAGGAAGCGGATTTGAACATTTGTGGTTTTATGGAAGATGGACCCAGTTTTGTGTGCGCCCCACCCCTATCCGGCCAAACATATAAGCCCCGTTCTCCATCGGGATAAATGAGAGCCATAACCATCGATGTGAAGGCATCCTGAACCAGATAAGTTTCTCTGGTATCCACTCCTTCATTTTTGAAATCATTTAGAACCCAACGACCGTATCCATCATCCCCAACGGTCCCGATAAAAGAGGTCTTTACTCCCAGGCGCGCCAGGGCTACTGCCACATTTGCCGCCGTACCTCCCCCATGCAATTCCAGAGCAGAATCCCTGGGAATTGAGTTGCCTGGAGACCGCTTGGCCAGAGGAATTATCATGTCCACATTGGCATCACCCAGCACAAGAACCCGAGATTTATTCATTTCGGCGCGCTGCCTTTTGAAACCTCAACAAATTTACGAATTTTATCGAGGTCCTTTCGGAACCCGCCATCGGGCAAATAATGATTGGTATGGGTCAGGGAATCCACAGCCCAGGGCTGAACATGATCGATCGCCTCGGCCACATTCTCAGGTGAGAGGCCACCCGCCAGGATTACCGGGATCTTCAATTCCTGAATTATCCTGCGGCTGATATTCCAATCATGCGTTACACCAGATGCCCCAATTCCGGCGATATCAGGAGCCTGGGTATCCAAAATAAGATAATCTACCACCGCCTGGTATGACAAGGCAACTTCCAGGGCATCAGGGCCCGCTACTGAGATTGCCTGCCTGATTGGCATATCCGCTAATAGGTCTCGCAGCTCAAGAACCGCCTGGGGGGGAATGGAATGCTCCAGGCCGCAAAGATGCAAAATATCAGGCTGGACCGCCTTGACCATATTCTCGATTGCTTTAAAATCCGCTTCGACCGTTAATGCAACACACACCGCAGATCCACCAACTGTATCAACGATTTTCCTCCCGGTATTAAAATCAATCTCTCCAGGCAAGCCAATGCTGCTGGGAGTGATTCCAATATGATCAACTCCCAGGGAAACTATCTCCAATGCTTCCTCAACAGACTGCATAGTATAAATTTGAACTTTCACAAGCAGCTCCTATTATTGATCAGGTCCTTTATCTAATTCCCCCTCATCCTTATTATAGATTACTCCCGGAAAAAATCTAAGTGGTTGAGAAGACCTCTGAGATCCTAAATCCATACCCAACCAATCATCTGGTATAGTAGTATGAAGTTTCCAGTGCTATCTGTAAGCGTTATCATCAATTTACTAAACCCTTTTTTATTGGTAGAGGTAGATCATGTTTCATTGGCTGCAGAATTTTCCACATTTTTTAGAGATCATTTATCACCTCTTCGAAGTCGGGCTCAGCCCGCTAAAACGCTGGTTTAGTCCAGGCGGTCGGGGTGAACCTCTTGTGATTGCCCTTGAAAAAGCCGGAAAAACAATAGTGTTTGACTGCAAAATGTGCGGACAGTGCATCTTGCACAGCACGGGGATGACCTGCCCCATGAACTGCCCCACACCTCCGCAATGGTCCTTGCGGCGGTGTGCGCGCAAACGGCCACTGCGAAGTCAAACCTGAAATGGTGTGTGTTTGGGTGGACGCCTATGAGCGTTCGTTGAGAATGCCTCTTTACGGCCATCAATTTGCCGCGCTGCAACCACCCCTGAACAGTCAACTCAACGGAACTTCATCCTGGATAAATATGTTCCACGGCATTGATACAAAACTTCCAGAGGGCTGGGCAAGTACCAGGGACATCCCGGTGAACTTTATCGAGGATGGACCCCGTGGCTGATGTATCTAAAGCCCCCTGCAGCCGTCTTGAAGAGATCTTGAGAGCCGGCCATTTTGCAGTCACTGCCGAGCTAAACCCACCGGACAGTGCTGACCCCGAAGATGTCTACCGGGCTGCTAGCGTTCTGGCAGAGGTATGTGATGGTATCAACGCTGTGGATGCTTCTGGAGCTAACTGCCATATTTCCAGTGTAGCCATGTGCGCCTTATTGACCCGGGCAGGTTATGAACCAGTCTATCAGGTCACCTGCCGGGATCGCAACCGGATTGCCATTCAGGGTGACATGCTGGGTGCGGCTGCTATGGGTGTATTGAACGTACTTTGTTTAACCGGAGATGATGTCACAGTCGGCGATCAGCCGGAAGCCAAACGTGTTTTTGATTTTGACTCCATTCAATTGCTGCGCACAGCCCGGACCATGAGGGATGAAGCTGTGTTTCTCAGCGGCAGAAAAATCACTTCGCCTCCCTGCTTTTTTCTAGGTGCAGCCGCCAATCCTTTTGTGCCTCCCTATGATTGGCGCCCTCAGCGTTTAGCTAAAAAAATAGCCGCCGGAGCTCAATTCATCCAAACCCAATATTGTTTTGATCTGTCAAGATTCAGGGAATATATGGGACAGGTCCGGAATCTGGGTTTAGATAAACAAGCCTTTATCATGGCTGGTGTGGGACCCTTAAAATCAGCTGGCGCAGCGGAATTCATTCGCACCAAAGTGCCCGGCGTGATTATTCCGGATGAAATTATCGATCGCCTGAAAAAGACTCCCAAAGAAAAACAGCAAGAAGAGGGGAAAAAGATCTGTATTGAGTTAATTCAGCAGATCAGGGAGATTGAAGGAGTTGCCGGGGTACACATCATGGCCTACCGCCAGGAAGAATTGGTGGCAGAAATTGTAGAGCAGGCTGGATTACTGCCCAGGCCTATCATTTAAAGAAATCTGATGGACTTTGAAAAACCATCCGTATTCCTCAGAAGATTTCGGACATTGGAAAAAAAAGACACTCGTGAGAGCGCCTTTTTAAGTAGCGGGGCCAGGATTCGAACCTGGGACCTCCGGGTTATGAGCCCGACGAGCTGCCACTGCTCTACCCCGCGTTAATGTAAGAGTGCAGATTATAGCATGGGGGATATTTGCGGTCAAGGTTTTGTGTCAAAAAACAGCTGCCACCAGATACTGAACCGATTCTGGGGCTGTGGAACAGGGGTTGGAAGAGGTGTTGGAGCGATCGGTGTGCCCTCGACCGGTACAACGGCTACCCGGTGATCTCCCTCTCTGATCATCTTGGCTTGTTCGTAAGCCCATTCCTCAACTGCCGCATCTGAACCAGCTCGGACAATTTCAGTGGCTAGCGCGCTTGTGGTCGCCGTCAGGGCAGAGATGGTTAGCTGCGATTGATTGAATTCATCTGTAAGTCTGTTTAAATCAGCAATCCTGCCGCCGAATACAATCATCCAGACCACTATTAAGGCTAGAAAACCCACCAGGAAAACATTCCTGCCTTTTTTTAAATTCATATTTATATCTTAACCTACAACTGGATTACAAGCAATCAACCCAATATTTGCAAGAATCCTGCCATTCTGATCTCAGGGACAAAATTCTTAGAAAGGCCTATATCCCTGATGAAATAAAAAAGTCCCTAACCGGGTTAGAGACTGTTCGAGTGCCGAAGGTGGGAGTCGAACCCACATGGGAGTAAATCCCACTACGCCCTGAACGTAGCGCGTCTGCCTGTTCCGCCACTTCGGCATTTTTCCTTGCAGGTGCAATTTTACCCCGAGTTGGTTTTTTGTCAACCTTTGAGGCTCAGGGGTCCGATTTTGATTGGATTTATTTCCAAAACGCAACCCGGGGAATATTTATCCATTTCCGAAGCCATGCTATAATTCGGGCAGGTATCTTATTATGATTCTCTTTCAAACTGCTCCTAATCCTGCCACACTTCCCCTAAATTATTGGGGGTATTCTATTCCTCTGATTCTGGTATGTATTGCCGCCCTGATCAAAGTCGTGCTCAAATGGCAACAGGGCAGATTCCCCCAGGGTTATCGGATGATAATAGGCTTGGCTGGCCTGACGTTCTTGAGATTGATAATATTTATATATACATATATTTCCTGGCGTGAGATGTCAACTTTCACTCCTGGCGCATTGGTTGTGGATCAGGCAGCCTCATTAATCAGCATTATGATCATTTTCTGGTTTTGGAATTTTCCTGAACCCAGTCGAGAGGCTGACCCAATAATACTGGCTTTGATCGCCTTTACAATTCTTCTCGCTGGTGCCCAAGTCACTGTTATGCCAAACCTGCTCAATGAATACACAGGATCAATCTCATTCTGGCAGGGTCTATCCATTGCTTCCCTGGTAATCGGCGTTGGACTCATTTTCATTCGTAAACCTAATCTCTGGGCTTACGGTATTGCCATGGGATTTATTCACCTCCTGGGATCAAGTTCAGCCCTGCTCACATCTAACCTGGATCTGCTCCATTTAGCCCAGTTAACTGCATACCCTCTTTTGTTGGTACTGGGAGACCGTTTCCCGATCGGTGAAAGTCTCGTAGATGAATTATCCGATGACAAGGATAAAAGCCGACCCATGGCCAGCGTTGATTATGATATGCTTGATCTAATTCAAAAATTATTTGACGAGAAAGATCCGGCAGGGATTCTTTACAAAATCGCTCAGACCACAGCCTATCTTATCCTGGCAGATCTTGCCCTGATAATTGATACGCCGGACGAACATGGGAAAATGCTCATCATTGCCGGATATGATTTAATTCGTGAAGAACCCCTCCAGGCACTTACTCTGGACAGCCGCTCCCTTCCTCTCTTATCCAATTACATCCAGCGAGGGAAATTACTTCACATACCAGCAAGCAGCACTTCTCGTGACTTATCCCATCTGTCCAAAATGCTTCAGCTATCCAAACCCGGACATCTGCTGGCAGCTCCGGTACATGTCCCTGGTGCCAATAAAACCATTGGGGTTGTTTTATTCTCACCCTTCTCGAATAGACCTTGGACCAAGGCAGACCAAAACTATATCCTCTTATTATGCAAGTTATATGAAGCCGCCTTCAGCCATCATCTGATATCTCAGGATGGAGAATCTGATAACGTAAAAAGCACTATCAGGGATCTCACCTCCCAGCTGACTCTAATAACTCAAGATAAACAAGGTCTCAAAGACGAAATGGCTGTGCTTTCCAAGAATCACCAAAACTTACTTCTCGATCAGGATGTATTACAAACCAAATATGAACAGCTGCGGGGCTGGGGCAATTCTCTTGAGCGCCACCTGGCCATGCTGGTTGATCTATCCGAAAAGGAATCCACCGAGGCACTCAGGAAGTATATCGGAGTAGTTGAAAAAGAAGTTCAGCAAGCCAGAGAGGACCAAGCTGAAATCAAGATAACGGCAGAAATCACCGCTGACCCGGAACCTGAAGAAATGGATCCAGATAGCTCTAGACCCGCGAATCTTGGAATAGCGATACAAGAATGCCTTGAAAACGCCCAGTCAGAAATAGATGAAAAAGAAATAACCACATCACTGGACCTCCCGGATAATCCTCCTCTATTAAAAATAAACCACGCCCTATTCCGGGAGATCTTTTCCTTCCTGGTTGCCAACGCCATTGAAGAAAACGATCAGGGTGGAGAGATCAATATCAAGACCCAGATCTATGAGGAAGACCAATCACAACATTTTGCGCATATCAAGATCACTGATCACGGCGGCGGATATTTCCCTGATGAGATTTCCGCGGTACTTAATGACCATCTGACAGCAGATCAGCAGGAAAAATTAAACCAGGTAATGACCAACTTGTACGTCACAAAAAATCTGGTTGAAAATGAAGGGGGAAGAATGTGGGTGGAGAGCAAACCGGGGGAAGGCACGATTGTGAGTTTGCTATTATCTTTCCTTTAGATTTATCTGGAGGAAACCATAGCTTTGGAACAATTCTTGCTACCTAAGGGCTCAGACAGTCTGGACTGGGTTGTTTTTACATGTCCAGGAGCAGCGGCCCAGCATAAACCCATTGTATACTGGTCCTCTAAACAGTTAAAGAGATGCTAACCATCTCCCGGTAAAAAGAGCAGTATATGTTCAAGAATAAAAGATATTTGCTATATATCATTGCTTTGATAATCATTGGCTTGGTAATCCTGATCCCGATGGTTTGGGGAGGTTTGACCTTTGCTGCTGCGCCAAAAACTAAAATGGCGCTGATCAAAGCCCCAGCAGGATCCACACCAACAGCCACTGCATTTCAGCCATTGGCCTCCACAGAAACATATATCCCTACCGATTACCCTACGCCTACTCCAACAGCCACTCCAACGCCGATAAAGATCAAACCATCCAGCCATGATTCGGGAGCAGATCCTATTCCCCAGCCCGACAATCAAATTAATATCATGATATTGGGATCAGATCAAAAATATAAGGGCTATATCGGTCGCACGGATGTCATTATCCTGTTGACAATCAATACTAAAGACAAAACAGTAAATGTCACTTCGTTCCCAAGAGACCTATACGTGTACATCCCGGGATGGACCGATCAACGGATTAACACTGCCTTTGCCCATGGTGGTTTTAAAACACTTCAAAAAACACTAATGCATAATTTTGGATTTGAGCCTGATTATTATATTTTGATCAACCTGTGGGCATTTGAGTACATTGTGAACGATCTTGGTGGCATCAATGTTTATGTTCCCCGCACAATTTGTGATGAGAAATGGGGAGGAGGATCATCTCATTGTGTTTATCCCGGCAATTATCATTTTTATGGCCGTGAGGCTCTTTGGTACGTTAGGTCCAGGGAAACGACAAATGATTTTGATCGCAATTATCGTCAGCAGCTGGTTCTCGAAGCAATCTTTAAACGTTTATTTTCTCTTAATACAATTACAAAAATACCGAAATTATTTAATACCTATGTCAACAATATCACTACAAACCTCGATCTGGGCACAATCGTTTCCTTGACAGCGACCGGGGTCAAATTATCAGAATCCTCCCGAATCAAACAGTATTTCATTAACCAGAAAGCGGTACATTCCTGGGTGACTCCGGGGGGAGCCCAGGTACTTCTACCCAACTTTAATGCCATAAGGGGAATATTGAAGAATGCACTGAATTCTCCTTGATATCAGTATTCGGTCTCAAAGAGGGGTATAAAAACAGTGTTAATAAATAAATTAAGTGAGGTTGAACTATGTTAACCGGAAAAGGAATGTTTATCTGGAAGATCCAGAACTGTCATAAGGGTGACATAAGTGAAATTCTCCGGAAAGCCATCAAGGCAAACTACAGCCATGTACTGATCAAAATTGCCAACGGGATTTATAGTTACAATTATGATTGGGAGAAACAAATCGATCTAGTTCCTCCTCTCGTTGCCGCATTAAAAAGTGAGGGAATCCAAGCCTGGGGTTGGCATTATCTCTTTGGTGATCAACCGGGGCAAGAAGCTCAGAAAGCCATCAGCCGCATCCGAGAATTGGGTGTGGATGGATATATATTTGATGCCGAGGGCCATTATAAGGGTAAATTCAGCTCAGCAAAAACATTTATGAGTCAGCTTAAAGCCGCGATCACTGATATACCCGTCGGCCTTAGTTCTTACCGCTATCCATCCTACCATCCCCAACTTCCCTGGGACGAATTCCTGGAAAAATGTGATCTGATTATGCCCCAAGTTTACTGGATGCAAGCGGATAACCCCGGAGCTCAGTTGAAAAGAAGTATTACCGAGTTTCAGAACATGAAATATACTCCCCCAATCTTTCCGACGGGGGCGGCATTTACAGAATGGGGCTGGACACCATTGGTTACGGAAGTCCAATCATTTATGCAGAAGGCAAAAGACTGGAACCTGCCGGGGGTTAACTTTTGGGAGTGGTCCAACCTGCATAATAAACTACCTGCTGAGTTCTGGCAGACAATCCGAGATTTTGAATGGGATGAAGGACCTAAACCTCCCGAGGATATCGCTGAAATACTGTTCCAGGCGCTCAACGCCCACAATCCTGATCAGATCCAGGCTCTCTACCGAGATGAAGCAGTCCATATTACCAGTGAACGCACAGTTCAAGGAAGAACTGCCATCAAGAGCTGGTTCAATTCTTTGCTTACTGAGATTCTTCCGGATGCAACCTTCACGCTGGCTGGATATAGCGGGACTGGAAATATCCGGCATATCAACTGGAATGCAAGTTCAACAGTTGGCAACGTTCAAAATGGCAGGGACACACTTGGTTTAATTGACGGCAAGATCGCTTATCATTTCTCAGAATTTACCGTCAGTAAATAAACCAGTCCATCATCAGCTCCCAGAAACCGATCAGACCATTTCCCAGGGAATAGTCAACAAAGTCACCTGATCATTGTCACGCATTTCCACAACTTCCTTGCCCTTCTGGGCAACCCGGGTTTGCAGGGGGGCGTCATCCAGGCGGGTTGATCTCGGCGCAAATTTATCCAGGTGAACAGTTACCCGCATTGTCCCTTTCCCCGCTGTCATTCCTACCAGGGAATCACCTTCCGGTAATTTCCAGGCGATTACACCCTTTCCATAACGTCCCTGGAGGGGGAAACCATCCTGCTGAACTCGTTTGGCTCTTCCAGACGCGGTTAGGAAATATAACTCACCTTTTTTAGGCAGAGTTTCCATACCGATAATCCGATCACCTTTGGAAAGTTTCATGCCGTTTACTCCAGCAGCTACTAATCCCATTGGTCTGACATCATCTTCATTAAAACGGATCGCCATGCCCTGGCTGGTCGCCAGGAAGATATCTTTGCTGCCATCGCTTAATCGAACTGATATCAATTTATCGGCTTTATTTACTTTTACCAGAGTGAAGAGTTGAGCAGATGGGCCAGGCAGTTCGCTGATTTCGCTCTTCTTTAACATGCTCTGCTCAGTGATTGTGACAACATGCCAGGATTGGTCTCTTTTATCTTTCGGGGGCAAGCCAAATACTGATCTCAACTGAGCTCCATTATTAAAAGGAGTTAAGTTTGAAAAGTGAGTTCCCTGACTGGGCTTTACCGCTTCAGGCACGGTGTGGGCAGGGATCGCTGCTGTTTGGCCCTTTCTCCGATACCAGGAAAAGAGTATCCCGGGTATTGACCCTCACCAACCAGTTGGGTACATCCCATCCGCTGGGTCGGGGAAGATCATCTCCAGGTGACCGGGAGATCAGACCATCGCGATTAATCATAACCCATACGTTTTCTGATGGTGTCAACTGAGATAACTGCATCGGAGCGGCATCAAGGCCGCCTTCCACCATAGCTATCTGGGTTCTACGCCCATCGCTGAATTTCTCTTTGATCTCTTGTAGTGATTGGGAAATCACTTCGCGCATTTTCTTGGGAGATTTCAGTAAAGCCGAAAGCTCTTTGATGTTCTTCTTGATCTGTTTATATTCATCATCGATCTTCTTGCGCTCCATTCCTGCCAGTCGTCTCAATGGCATATCCAGAATTGCCTGAGTTTGAATTTCTGTCAAAGAGAATTCTCGCATCAGGTTATTGCGGGCAGTTTGAGCAGAGCGGGATTTCCGAATCGTATCAATCACTGCATCCAGGTTGTCCAAGGCTGTTGTCAAACCCTCAAGGATATGTTCTCTTGCCCGGGCTTTTTTCAAATCAAACTGACTGCGCCGCTTAACGATATTAAGGCGATGCTCAAGATAAACAAGCAAAGCTTCTTTTAGATTGAGCAGTTTCGGCTCATCATCAATCAGAGCCAGGATAATAATGCTGAAAGTGTTTTCCAGGGTTGAACGTTTGAAAAGGGCTTCGAGAACTTCTTCCGGCTGGGCGGACTTCATCAATTCAATCACGATCCGCATACCCTGGCGGTCAGATTCGTCTCTCAAATCTACAATGCCTTCCAGTTCTTCATCACGAACCAATTTGGCAATTCGTTCCAGAACAGTGACTTTTTTTGTCATGTAAGGAATTTCAGTTATGACTATCCGATGCCTGCCCCGGGACATTTCTTCCACGATGGCTTTGGCTCGGACCCTGACCTTGCCCCGACCTGATCCGTAAGCACTCTTTAATCCGCTGCGGCGCTGATCTTCAATTATCACGCCCCCTGTGGGAAAATCCGGCCCCTGAATAAATTGGGTAAGTTCTTCTACCGTGATCTTGTCCATCGTCTTCCAGTTGTTAAGCATAAAATCGAGTGCGTCAACTACTTCCCCAAGATTGTGGGGAGGGATACTGGTCGACATACCAACAGCAATACCGGTAACGCCATTAACCAGCAAATTCGGGAAAGAAGCTGGAAGCACGCTGGGTTCCTGCAAAGTTCCATCAAAGTTTTCCCGGTAATCAACGGTATCTTTCTCAAGATCTTCCAGCATCAAGATTGCCGGGGAAGCCATGCGGGCTTCTGTGTAACGCATAGCGGCAGGCGAATCTCCATCAATCGAGCCATAATTGCCCTGGCCATCTATCAAAGGATAACGCATGGAAAAATCCTGCGCCATACGGGCCATAGATTCATAAACAGCCATATCACCATGTGGATGGTATTTTCCCAAAACCTCTCCGACAATTCGAGCAGATTTTTTATAAGCTGTCGCAGGACCCATGCTCATTTGATGCATGGCATAAAGAATGCGGCGGTGAACAGGTTTTAATCCATCCCGAGCATCTGGAAGGGCCCGGGAAACAATTACGCTCATAGCGTAATCAAGGTATGCCTGCTGCATTTCATCATCAATATCAATCGGTCGAATCAGACCAAAATCCATACTCCCTCCAATTAGAACACAACACGGAATACGACGGCTGCGGTGCTCTCTCCACGTTGCGTATTCCGTAATTTTTCCTCTTCAATGTAGATTCAGGGAATTTAACCGATGAAATTATAACATGAAAAGCATCTCTATTTTGGAACATAAGCCGTTAGGGGATGATATTAAATAAAAAAGGATACGATTTCCTATAGGAAACCGTATCCTGAATGCACGCAAATTAAGCTGGTCAGTCTTGATCTTCTTCTACAGCTTCGGTTTCAACTTCACCAGCAGCGGTAACTTCGACTAACTCTTCAACTGTCAGATTAGGGTCCAGTGCCATTTCAGCTTCTTCAACCTCATCCTCTACAAGTTCGTCTCCCCGGGAAAGTGGACCCCCCCCGGAAACCAGTTCCAGCCGGAATTAATTTACCGATGATCACATTTTCCTTCAAACCGAATAATGGATCCTCATCCCGGTTGATTGCGGCCTGAGTCAAGATCTTGATGGTGTGCTGGAAAGAAGCAGCCGAAAGGAATGAATCTGTGTTCAGGGCAGCTTTGGTAATCCCCAATAGAATATCTTCGTATTTTAATGGGCGTTTACCTTCCTGGAGCAAAGCCTCATTTTCCTGCATGACCCCAATCCGGTTGCTCAGTTCCCTGGGCAGTGTATCTGAATCACCCGAATCGGTCACATTTACGCGGGACATCATTTTAGCAATCACGATCTCAAAATGTTTGTCATGAATGGTCTGTCCCTGGGAGCGATAGACTCTCTGGACTTCTGTAAGCATATACTGCTGGCAGGCTTCCCGCCCGCTGATGCGCAAAATATCGTGGGTGTTCAGAGACCCCTCGGTCAACCGTTGGGCAGGTACAACCATTTCACCTTCCTCTACGGCTAAACGGGCATTGCTCGGTATTTCGTAATACTTTTCATCCTTGACCTCGTAAGATACGATGATAGTTCTCTTCTCGATCCGAACCCGTCCGGCATTCATGGCATGGATTTGGTTATCTGCATCCAGGGAAGCTAAAAGATCACCTTCTTCGACTTTATCTTCATCTTTTACGCGTTTGCGCCAGCTTTTCTCCAGCTCATAAGCATCACTAATCATCTCGCTGTGACTAACCCTAACCACACGCATATCACTGTATCGGTCAGATTTCTCAATGGAGACTTTGCCAGCTATTTCTGTCAATACGGCTTCGCCTTTGGGGGCTTTTCGGGCTTCAAACAATTCTTCAACCCTGGGTAGACCAGTTGTGATATCGCTGGCTGCAGCCACGCCACCAGTGTGGAAAGTTCTCAGAGTCAGCTGAGTTCCCGGTTCACCAATTGATTGGGCTGCAACAATACCTACTGTAGCTCCTTTCTGAACAGGTTCCCCACGACCCAAATCGAGACCATAACACTTGGCACAAATTCCATACTCCAGCGTGCAGGTCAGCGGTGAGAATACCCGTACACTCTCAACACTGGATCTCTGGATCTTACGGGCATTTTCCCGTGATACCAGGGTATTCTTTTCAAAAAGGATCTCACCGGTATCATCATCTACAACATGGTCTGCCAAAACCCGGCCGAAGACCCGTTCTTGCAGAGATTGTCCGGCGATATCATCGGCCTGGGAAAGCACTATCGAATTTTCTGTTCCGCAGTCATCATCGTTGATGATTGCGTCCTGTGAGACGTCAACCAGTCTCCTGGTTAAATAACCGGCGTCTGCAGTTCGCAGAGCGGTATCAGCCAAACCCTTTCGGGCACCGTGGCTGGAAATGAAATATTCCAGGGCGGTAAGACCTTCGCGGAAACTGGACAAGATCGGAAGAGGAATGATCTGACCGGAAGGATCTGCCATTAAACCTCGCATACCTGCCAGCTGAGTAACCGGGCCAAAACCTCCCTTGGTTGCTCCTGAAACAGCCATGACAGCCATATTTCCATGAGGATCCATGTTTGCCTTGACAGCTTCACCCACAACAGCTGTGGTTTTCTGCCAGATATCGATGACTCGATCATCCTGTTCCTGCGCGGTCAACAAACCCCGGCGGAAACTGCGTTCCACAGCGCGGACCTTTTCAAGTGATTCTGCGATAATCTCTTCTTTTTCAGGAGGGATCATCAGGTCAGACACGGAAATAGAATAACCAGATTTAGTGGCAAACTCAAAACCCAGGTCCTTGATTTGATCTGCTGCCCTGGTGGTTGTATCGTTATCGCAGATCTCGTAAATTTCTGTAATCAGATCTTTAACATCACCCTTCACTAACTCCCTGTTTACAAACTGAACTTCTGGTGGCAGGGCCAAGTTAAATATCGTCCGACCCACTGTGGTATCCAGAATTCGTTCAACTGGTTCACCAAGCCGCTCGCCCTCTTCGTCATACCAGGTTTTTGCCAGCAGTTTGATCTCGGTGGGAATTTTCACCCGATCAAGGTGATAAGCGACTTCAACTTCATCAGAAGTTGAGAATATCCGTCCATCTCCCGGATAAGATCGTTCATCATCCCGGGTGAGGAAATACACACCTAAAACCATATCCTTGGAAGGCGCGATAATCGGCTCACCATTGGCTGGTTTGAGAAGGTTTTTAGTTGAAAGCATTAGTTCCCGGGCTTCTTTCACAGCCCGGTGGGAAAGCGGCACATGAACAGCCATCTGGTCACCGTCAAAGTCGGCATTAAAAGCCGGGCAAACCAGAGGATGGAGCTGAATTGCACTTCCTTCGATCAATTGCACTTCAAATGCCTGAATACCCAGGCGGTGGAGGGTGGGAGCCCGGTTGAGCAGCACAGGGCGGCTCTTAACGGCTTCTTCGAGGGCTTCCCAGACCTCAGGGCGGTTGCGTTCAATTAACCGTTTCGCGCCTTTGACATTGGTTGCAAAACCACGCTTTTCAAGAATTGAGATCACAAATGGCCGGAACAACTCAAGAGCCATTTTCTTGGGAAGGCCACATTGGGACATTTCCAGTTTCGGACCGGATACGATCACCGAACGTCCGGAGTAATCCACCCGTTTTCCGAGCAGGTTCCGGCGGAATCTGCCTTTTTTACCTTTAAGCATATCACTGAGGGATTTTAATTCCCTGCGTCCCCGGCGGGAAAGAGCTTTGCCCCGCTGGGAGTTATCAATTAAAGAATCTACAGCTTCCTGGAGCATGCGCTTTTCATTCCTGACAATGACGTCAGGTGCACCCAGCTCAAGAAGGCGTTTCAGTCGGTTATTCCGATTAATCACACGCCGGTACAGGTCATTGAGATCGGAAGTGGCAAATCGGCCGCCGTCAAGCTGAACCATGGGTCTCAGATCAGGAGGAATAACCGGTAAAACGGTCAGGATCATCCATTCAGGCTGATTTTCAGTATTCTGGAAAGAATCAACCACCTTCAGACGCTTGATGGCTTTCTTTCGTTTTTGCTTGCTTCCTGTGGTCCGGATTTCATTCCAGAGCTCTTTTGAAAGGGCATCCAGGTCCAGGCGTTTAAGAATATCATAAAACGCCTCAGCGCCCATTTCAGCCTGGAAAATCTGGCCCCAGTGGGATCGAAGCTCACGAAATTCCGCTTCTCCAAGAAAAATCAGCGGTTGGAGATCAAGCAATTCTTCCCGGAGTCGTTTGTATTCAGATTGAGCAGACTCTATTGCCTGGTGCAGGTTATCGCGCAGCTGGCTAATTTCCTGGGTTGTTTCTGCCCTGACCCGGGCCACATCTAACTTGATATGTTCCAGCTCATTATCCCGGGCTTCCTGGATATTCTCTTCAATTTCTTCCAGACGCTGTTTAACGACTTCCTGAATGTTGGCTATATGAGCTGTGCTGATCTTTTTTCCCTTTTTGACGATCACTACTTCAGTTTCAGGGAAAATCAAATCATCTTTGGCAGCCTCGTCGATGCTGCCCTGGAGCGTTTTTTCAAGACGTTGACCATGCTTAATAACAGGCTCTAAATCAGAAGCAATTTGTTCATCAAAACGGTTTTTAATCTCATCCTGTTTGTCTTCAAACTCAAGCAGTTTGTCTTGCCGTTCGATTTCTTTCAGTTTAATTTCTTCACTGAAATCCGATCCAACGTCTCCTTCGTCAGAAGTAAAGCGGGTATCTAATTGTTCAAGGGCTTTTTCCCGACCATCTTCATCCACATATGTGACAACATACTGGGCAAAATATAGTACCCTGTCGAGATCTCTGCGGGACATATCCAGCAGGCGTCCCCAAGATGGAGGGGATTCTGCGTGAGAACCATAAATGCGCTACCGGGGCAGCCAACTCAATATGCCCCATACGCTCCCGGCGGACTGCTGAGCGGGTAACTTCCACGCGCACTTATCGCAGACAATACCTTTATAACGTATGTTTTTGTATTTTCCGCAATGACACTGATAATCGCGGGTTGGGCCAAAGATGGCTTCACAGAATAAACCATCTTTCTCTGGCCTTAAGCGCCGGTAGTTAATGGTTTCTGGTTCAAGGACTTCCCCGTAAGACCAGCTGCGGATGATTTCTGGTGAAGCTAACCCTATTCGAAGTTTTTGTATCCCCTTACTTTTCACTCGAAAACCTCCTGTATTCTCGCACTGCTTTCCACGACATCAAACCAATGAATTGACATTCCCTCACCAGATCACTTCAATATCTGCCATTTACTCAAAAGATTCCTGTTCTGATAACTCCAGCTAGAGAAATCAGTCAGAAAAGGCCTGCAATTATATCCATTTTGAGATCTGTTTGTGTCCAATAAATGGCACCGCCAGGCAGAACAGATGTATTAGTACCAGCACACACAAAAGCAAGCGCAAAAGAGTACGCTCTTAAGCGCCCGCATTATGTGAGGGGAATAATAATTAACATGCAACTGATAATTATACAATCTGGAAGGGTCTCAGTCAAGAGGTCTTACATGCTCTAACCCGATCCACTTTATCCTTGATTTCCCCCTCAAATGTTCAATTTTGAATGCAGGTTCAGTCTACCATAATATCAGGCAACTTTCCATACTCATTCTGAGTGTATTTTTCTTTCGGGGCGACGAATAGGAATGGCCAAATAAAAGGTACTTCCGGAACCTAACTCACTTTCCACCCAGGCATTTCCCCCATGCCGTTCCGCGATAGATTTGACAATTGCCAGCCCTAATCCAGTTCCTGCTTGTTTATCTTTCTCTCGACTTTCCACACGGTAGAACTTTTCAAAGAGTCTTTGTTGATCTACGGGAGAGATACCAATTCCTGTATCTTCTACTTCAAATATGATCCGTCCATCCTCCATCTTGTACCGGACCCAGACCTCACCACCCTGCTGGTTAAAGTTAATAGCGTTATCCACCAAATTTCTGAGAGCCTGTTGGAGTAATGCTTTGTCAGCGGATATGAAGGGTATAGTCTGATTTGGGGAAGAAATTTGCAAGTTGATTTTTTTCTGTGAAGCCCTGATTTTAAATGTGTCGGTCACTTCAGAGATAATATCCGGAGCTGAAACCATATCCAATTTTAAACCGACTTCCGCTTCAATTCTACCCAGGTCAAGAAGATTTTGAACCAGGTGAGACATACTCTCCACCCCGATAATGATCTTATGCACATAATTCTGCTGCTGATCATTAAGCTCTCCTACCATCTCCAACATGGTGGCATAACCTCGCATTAAAGTCAAAGGAGACCGCAGGTCATGACTTACCGTGGCAACAAAATCAGATTTCAGCTCGTCCATTTCCTTAAGCTGGCTGATATCTCTTAACACACAGACACTTCCCAGGTGGTGGTCGCCAGAATGGACTGGCGATGCTGTGGCCAGGAACACACGCCCATCATCCAATTTTATCTCCCGGGATGTTCGGCCCGCCGGGGGACCATTAATAAGTTCAATAAGTTCCTGATGATCGGTTAATTGTTCAATCGATTCTCCAATTCCATGATCAATTTCAATACCCATCAACTCAGCAGCAACAGGATTGGTCAGCAGCACCTTGTTTTGATGATCCAAGACCAGAATTGGATCCGGTGTTGATGCCAGGATTGCAGCCAGCCTTTTCCGTCCGATTTCTGCCCGACCAAATAAGGAGGAATTTGATGCTGCCAGGGCTGCCTGACCTGCCATGGTGACAATATAACGAACTTCACTGTCCAGGAAATTATGCGGTTCAATGTATGCCAACCAAATAACACCGAAAAACTGCTGCTCGTGCTGAAGAGCAACGATCAAAATTGCGCCTGGAACCAGATCATCTTCATTTATCTCCAACAGCGGCATACGGGCTGGATTACTGAGCAAAATCGGAGATCGAGTTCGGGCAAGTTCCAGGATCTGGGAATCAAGAAACGCAAAAGTAGCTGTATCCTCTCCACTTCCAATTGAGGTTGTTTGATTATCTTCAGATAAGCCCTCCGGCCAGATATCTGCATCCAGGACGATTCTGGCCGAACTGGCTCCGATTTCAAGGGCTGATTCCAGGATGATGGCAACAGCATCTCCCATCTCCAATGATGAGGCTACACCTTGGCTGACAGTCAGCAATCGATTCAATTCAACCATGCGATTCTTCAGACTTCGTCGCATTTTTTCAAACGCCCGCCTGAGCTGACCAACTTCATCTACTCGCGGGGTTAAGCGCAAAGGATGATCCAACTCTCCTTTGGCAATCCGGTCAGCTTCAACTGTAAGCACTCCCAGGGAATCCGCCACAGTACTTAATCCTATGTACATAACGGCCATGGTTATAAGCGCAATTAATAACACGACTCCGGAAAGCGGGGCAGCCAGATCAAGTGCCAGCTGTTGAGCCTGGACAGCAGGCAGCGTCAGCATAACAGTCCAGGGGCGACCCAGCGCAGCCCGAATATATACAAGATATTTGATCCCATCGGCTGTGGTTTGTTTTGAGAATACCTCTTCATAACGCAGATCAAAAACAGGAAAGAACAATCCATCGAGATCTTCGTTGGAAGAATAAAGCACCCTTCCCTGTTCATCCAATAGATAACCTACCCCTCCCATTTCATTAATCGCTCTTAAATCGCTCAAGATGGGTTGGGTAAATGGATTGGTCCCCAGATCTACCAGGCCTACCAATACACCGCCCTGCCCGTTATCTTCACTTGAGATACTGCCCATAAAGGTAATCACTGTCTTGTTTCCTGTGCCTGATGGCGGAGAAACATATACCTGCACTGGAACACCGTTCAAAGCAGAGTTTAAACCAGCCAGGAAGTCAGGAGAAAATGAGCTTTCTGTGATAGGCTGTTCAGGATAGGTTCCGATTAGTTCTGTATTGGTATCAAATACGTAAAATTGCGAAAAGAACGGGATTGACCGGAAGCTTCGTTTTAAAACCTCGTCCAGATCTTCAGGTGTCGAAAAATCAGCGGAGAGATCAGCAGCATATTGACTGATCAAACTCTGTCCCGTGTTAAAGAAAAAGGGGACTTTACTGGTGGTTGTCCGAGAAATGTTCTCCATTTGGGACTGGACCATTTTTTCTGCCGAATTCCCGGCAACAAACCAATTAACCAGAAGCAGTACCAGCACCAACACAAGAGTCAAACTGACCACATATTGCAGAAAACGAACTTTGATACTTCTTTCCGATGGAGACGGAATAAGTTTAGGTTTAACTCCATCGGCCCGAGGCAGAGCAACCAGGGCAAACTCTACAATTAATCCAGCAACCGCAAAACTACCTACCAATGCCCCAGCTCCAGCCCTGGAATTCGAGATGGCAAAATCTAAATTTGCGACAATGGAGCCTGAAGCCCAAAAGAATGCTCCAGCGATAAACAGTAAATAATGGATACTGGCTATCAGCAGGCTGGCCAGAAAAGGGCGACGAAGAATACTGAAGATGGCTGTGCGGAAACGCTGCCGTATCGCAACTGAGATCAGCAGAGCGAAGAATACAAATTCAATAATTGTAAAGGGGGAATGAGTATCCCAATAGGCCAGACAGATCCCGGAAATCAAAGCTATCAATGACCCGCTGATAGGTCCCAGGATCCAACCTGCAACGATCGCTGGCAAAGCCGCCAGGATCATCAATGCTCCGCCTGTTGCTTCAAAGCCCAAACCAGGAAGAGGAATTGCGCCCCACCCGGGCAGGCGGAATCCAAGGAATAAAGCCCCGAAGGGGGCTAAGGTTAATAGTATGCCGAATAAGAACCACTGGCGCTCGGTCATTTCCCTCTGATAATCCCGCCAGTGCCAATTACCGTATAACAAAGCCCCGGCCATTATCACCAGAGCAACCCAACCCGGCCGATCAGCCGGCCAGATCAAATAAGCAGGGGCGTTAAATAG
>PVMK01132449.1_pt1 | contig 25296 bp, 23 predicted proteins | sample 1853481 | NCBI WGS metagenome assembly PVMK01 (sample SAMN08533507, study PRJNA380276) | Marine sediment metagenome, whole genome shotgun sequencing project.
AGGATCAAGGTCAGCAGGGTGGCAAATCCCAGCCCGAAGATCACCGCCACCGCCATGGGCCCCCACCACTGGGAGGACTCGCCGCCGATATCAAAGGCCATTTTGCGGAAGTCAAAGCTTATACCGGTGGCCATGGGAAGCAGGCCCAGGATCGTGGTGATGGCGGTCAGCATCACCGGTCGAAAGCGAACCGAACCGGCCCGCAGCAGCGCTTCGGTTGAAGCAAGGCCTTTGGCCATCAGCTGGTTGATGTAGTCGATTAAGACGATGGCGTTGTTGACCACCACGCCGGCCAGGCTGATCACGCCGATGCCGGTCATGATAATGCCGAAAGCGGTTCCGGTGACCAGCAGGCCGATAAATACCCGATCAAAGAAAACACCACCGAAGCCAGGATAATCAACGGGGTGATCAAAGAGTTAAACTGGGTTAAAAGGATCAGCAAAATAATGGCGATGCAGGCAAAAAAAGCCTTGCTTAAAAATGCCCGGGCCTTGGCCTGCTCTTGCTGCTCACCGGTGAACCGGAAACTGTATCCTTTAGGCCAGTCGATCTGCTGCGACAGGCGTGCATCGATGTCTTTAATGACGTCATTGGCCAAGCGGCCCGACACGTCACCTGAAATGGTGACCACCCGTTTCTGATCGAGCCGCATGATGGCGCCGATACCGCTGCCCAGCGTCACTTCAGCCAGGCTGGTTAAAGGGATCGGTTCCCCTCCGGGGCCGGAAACCGTAATCCGTTTAAGGCCCTTTATGGATTTGCGATCGCGTTCGGGCAGGCGCGCGATAATGTCATATTCATCTTTGCCCTCGCGATACACGCCGGCTTTAACCCCTTTGATGGCCGATTTCACCGTGTAGGCGATGGTATAGGTGTCCAGTCCCATGAGCGCTGATTTTTCTTTATCGACCCGCACCCGAATTTCCGGCTTGCCTTTGACAAAATTATCTTTCAAATCCACCAGCCCGGGAATGTCTTTGATGACTTTGCGAGTGCGGGCTGCCAGCGCGCCCAGCCTATGGATGTCCTTGCCGGAAATTTCAATGTTGATCGGGGGTCCGGTCGGCGGGCCTTCTTCTTCTTTTTCTACCTGCACCTCGGCCCAATGAATGGTTTTTAAAATCCGTTGCCGGACCTCCTTTACGATTTCCGATGAGGGCCGGGAGCGATCGTGAAAATCTTTAAAGTCCAGCACGACCCGGCTGATATGGGTGCCGGTGCCGCCCTGGGAAAAGGGGTCTCCGCCTATTGCACCGATATTGGAGATCACATAGCGGATGTCCTCATATTCGGACACAATCTTTTCGATCCGGGCGACCAGCTTATCGGATGTGTCCAGATTGGTGCCTTCCGGCGCTTTGATATTGACATAGGCGCGGCGCGGTTCCGTTTGCGGGAAAAATTCCGTGCCTTTGCCGAAAAAGGCAAAGGTCAATGTAGCAATGATCAGCCCCACGACCGCAGATACGATCACCACCCACCGATGCCGCAGAGACCATTTGAGCAAAAACAAATAGACCCGTTTGATCTTCGGTTCCTTGCCTTTTGAAGTTTTGGCTGGATTATTGATCTTGACCTTCTGATAGCGCGCCGATAGTACCGGATTGATCACCAGGGCCACAAACAGCGAAGCACTCAATGCCATAATCAGCGTCTGGGGCAGATACCCCATAAACTCGCCCATGATGCCCGGCCAAAACAGCATGGGCGAAAAGGCCCCCAGTGTGGTCAGGGTTGAGGTGATCACCGGCCAGGCGACCTGATCGGTTCCCACGCGGGCCGCCTCCTCGCGGGACATGCCCTGCTGCATATGCCGGTAGATATTTTCCACAATCACAATACCGTTGTCCACCAGCATGCCCAGCACCAGAATTAAAGAAAACAGCACCACCATATTCAAGGTGACATCGAATGCGGTCAGCAGCGAAAATGTGATAAACATGGAATAGGGGATGGCCAGGGCTACGAAAATAGCGGATTGACCGCCGATGAAAAAGAAAATGACCGCCAGCACCAGAGTCAGCCCGGAAATAATGTTGTTTTCAAGATCCGATACCATCATCCGCACGTCATTGGACTGGTCGGCGGTGAGATCAATCTGTAAGGTTTGCGGCAGTTCCGGCCGCATATCGTTGACCACGCGTTTGACTTCATCGGTGACGCGCACGATGTTTTCGCCGCTGCGTTTCAGGACCCCGATGGAGACACTTTTTTCCCGGTTGATGCGGCTGCGGGTCAGCGGGTCTTTAAATGCATCTTTGATGGTGGCCACATCCCGCAGGTAAACGGGTTTGCCGTCGCGCACAAAGGCCACGATGGAAAAAATTTCAGACGGATGCCGGAAGTCCTCCGGAACCCTCACCATGTATTTGCCTTCACCGATATCCATGCTACCGCCGGGCATGTTCACATTGCTGTTGGTCACCGAACCGATGATGCTGGAAAAGGGTACATTGTAGGCGCGCACGCGATCCAGGTCGAATTCCACATGAATTTCGCGCTCCAATCCGCCCGTTAAGCGGGCTTCCAGAACGCCGCGGATGGATTCAAGCCGGTCCTGAATGTCTTCGGCCAGATTCTGCAGCCGCCTTAAACTGAACGGTCCCGACAAGACCACCCGGATGACCGGCATGTCTGAAAAATTGACCTCCTTGATTACCGGGTCATCCTGAAGCTCGGCCGGCAAATCGCCTTCGGCCTGGTCCACCTTATCCCTGACCTTCTGCAGGGCATCATCCAGATCGACCTTGGGCAAAAACTTGATGGCCACCGTAGAGATGCCTTCGGCTGAGGTAGAACGGATTTCTTCAACATCATCGATGCCTTTGAGCTTACGCTCGATGGGAATGGTGATCAGCTCTTCCATGTCTGCCGGCGCCACGCCCTCATAGGTGGTGGTGACAAACACATAAGGGATGGTGATATCCGGAAAGGATTCCCGCGGTAAGGTGGCGTAGCTGTACAGCCCGGCAACCACAATGATCACCAGCAGCGCCAGGACCGTTACCTGTCTTTTGAGTGCCATCTGATTGAGAATCATTGCACGATAACCTTCATTCCGTCTTCGACTTCGGTATGTCCTTTGACAATCAGATGATCGCCGGGATTCAAGCCGCTGGTAATCTGTACCCGATCGCCTTCAATCACCCCGATCGAAACGGTTCGCGATTGCGCCACGCCGTCTTTTTCGACAAAAACCAGACGCTCCCCGCCTTTGTCCACCAGCGCAAAAAGCGGCGCCAGCAACGCATCGGCAATCACCCGCCGAACAAAGGCCACCCGGGCAATCATTCCCGGCCGGATATCGCCAAAGGGATTATCAATCACGGTGCGAACCAGAAAGGTTTTGGTGGCCCGGTCGGCTTTAAAAGCCACAAAATCGACCACCCCGCTGAGCGCTCTTTCCGGAAAGGCATCAATTTTGACCGGTGTCTTTTGACCTTTGCGCACAAAGCGAACATCGAGCTCCGGCACCCGGACATTTATTTTAATGCGGTTGATATTAACGATGTCGGCTAGCGGCTTACCGGTATCAATGAACTCACCGGCATCCACATACAGGTGATTGATGATACCGCTAATCGGTGATCGCGGGAAACCATGATTATATCTGACTTTGACCTGTTCATAATCGGTGGCGGCCAATTTACGCTGGGTGGCACTTTGATCGAGCTCCTCTTTGGCGATGATCTTGCGCTCATAAAGTCGCCGGCGTCGCTGGTAAAGACCATCGGCCAATTGGAACTGGGCTTCGGCGTGATCCAAGGCGGCTTTGAGGGCGGATACGTCGATTTTAATCAGCAGGTCGCCTTTGTTCACCCGTTCACCTTCGCGCGGGCCGATCCATTCAATACGGCCGGCGGTGTCGGCCGCCACCTGGACATCCTGCCAGGCCTCGGCCGTGCCCGGCAAAAAGATGACATCCCGTACAGATTCGGGTTTAACCGCTATTACAGATACCGGAATTGTCGGGGGCCGGGTTGCATGGGTTTCGGTGGTTGCCAGGCCCTCTTTATCTTTACAAGCGGTTGCCAAAAGGCCGGCCAAAAGCAGCACGGCCAAAAATGAAAATAAACGTTTGGTTTGCATTTAATTTTCCGTTCCTTTGTTTATTCCCTGAAAAGCCATCCGCAGCAAACGTTCGGGGCGTTGCGGATCTGATGACTGCGGCCGGATCTGATCCATGTGGAGGCAAAAATCGATCAGGCTCAGAACCAGATAGGCAACCTCTTCGGCCGCGATCTTTTTAACCTCGCCGCCAGCGAGTCCCGCATTATAAATTTCGCAAATGGCGTTAATCATGTGGCCATGATAGCGCGTGAAGTCGTAATCCGGTGCTCCCTGGGGGGGGCCGGATATGAGGCTGTGAATCATTTTATAAAGGCTGCGGTGTTCATCGATCCCCGCGTAAACGCGGCGATAAAGAATGAGGAGCCGGTCCAATACGTTGCCTTCCGATTCTAAAACCTCGAACAGCAATTGTTTCTGTAAATTTTCGGCCACATCCAGAATCGCCAGAAAAAGCCCTTCTTTGCTCTGAAAATAATAATAGAGTACCGGTTTGCTCACGCCGGCACGTTCCACGATTTCGCGTACAGACGTACCGGCATACCCCTTTTCAGCGAACATGCCGATGGCGGTCTCCAGCAACCGTTCTCTGGAATTGAGTTGCGCAGCGTCAAGCGTTTTTGTATTTTTCATCCGCTTCCCATCATCCCAAGCGTGAAATTTTAAAATGAAGGCCTTGTGTACTTAAAAATTTTAGGCCTGTCAAGGACATTTACCTACCGGTAGGTAAACTATATCATTTTAACACCCAGGATGCCAGGGTTCAGCGCCGCCGCTGGTCGCCGAAGCGGCCAGTTTGATCGGAAAAGAAACTGAAGTTTCATACAAGCTACATGGTATAGGGTAGAAGATATAGGATATAGGTTAAGGGCGCAGGAGGCACACCACAAATTTTTAAATAGACGTGTCATCCCGCGCTAGCGGGGGCTTATGCATGTGATCTAATCTGATTCTTTTCGTACTCGTGCTCGTTCTCGTGAATCAGATTTTTATAGCAGACGAGGGACGAGTACGAGTACGAGGACGACGACGAAGGCGCTAGCTGCCACGCCGTAGTTCAAAGAGCGAAGACGGACAGAAGAACAGAAGCTAAAATTCGGAAAAGGTGAGGGGTAACCGTCAGCTAACGGGTTTGTGGTGTTACCCGGATTGCCGGGTTACTTGGAGCGATTGGATGAACCTAAAAATATAACCTTGGGCTGATTTTTGCGGGCGACTGAACGGGTTTTATACATTTGGCTTTTATCTTTGAAGTAGATGTTTATTTCTAAGCCAATTCCGGAATTTGTTGTTCTGACGACTTTTCCGGCTGCTTGAACCTGGTTACCCGATTCGGTGAAGGTAAATGAGATCGCGATTTCTTGACCGATGAGTAACTCCTGGTCGGTCTTAATAAAAATTCCGGAAGAACTGACGTTTTGAATGGTTGCACTAAATTTGCAGGTGTCCGTTAAACAACGCACGCTGACGGTTTGGTTTTTGCTAAAAACTAATCGGGCATCCTTTCTGGATTTCAGGTGTTTGTTCGCATACATTAAGACTTCTTTCCTCTTCTCCTGATACCCAGTAGGCCGATAATTCCGGTTGCAAGAAGAATCATAATTGCCGGCCAGGGAATTTGACCCGGACCCTTTGATGCGTTGATTTTTAGATGAGCGATAATGCCTGTAAAGATACCCGCTTCAGCCAATCCAATAAACCCGTAGACGGCTACAATTGCTAGTACAAATGCGATCAATGTTTTCATATTTCCTCATCGAAATGGAGCGGGTGCAGGATTCGAACCTGTCAGCGACCTTGCTAGGCCTCGCTCCCCTTAGAGCCCCCGCTCATTGATTTTCTTGAATTTTAAGGGAACAAGGGGTTGGGGTTCCCAAAGGCATTACCGGTTTGAAAGGTAAAAGGGGTAAATTGAGAACCCGCCCCCTAACCGATAGAAGCGCCTGCCTCGAGCCGAACCTGAATGCCAAAGGTAAAAGCATCGGCAGACACTTTTGCAAAAAGCAAAAAATATGCCAATGGTTCTAAATATTATATTCACAATAAAATTAAATAGTTATAAAATTTTATAAATTTAGAAGCTTGAAAAATTGGGCAATAAACTACACAATTCTGTTACCTGAATTACATATATATTGTGTAGACGGAGAACGGGTTCCCCGGGTGTCTGGGCTTGTCGATTTGGTTTTTGGTAAAAGAGTCTTTCTTTCAGATTCCGCTTTTGCTATCTAGCGTTCTTTATTCTTTAAATCGCAAGAATCGGGTGGAAGCATTGCTGTAGCGAGATTATAGTGGTGCAAAAATTTATGCGACTCAAACGGAGGTTATACCGCTTTCCATAATAATGTTCCGAATTACGGAATTGCGGTATAAACGCTTGCACGATTGTACGGTTGTAGAAAAAAACGTTTGAATACCGCAACGTTTTTTTGACAACCACTATAAAGGGAAGGTTTTATCGGAGATGAGTTCCAACATCCTTTTTTTATATGGATCCACCGTTATCATATGGGGCACAACCTGGCTGGCGATTAAATTTCAGCTGGGCAGCGTTGACCCGATGGTTTCTGTTCTTTATCGTTTTATCGTCGCAGCGCTGACGCTGTTCTTATATTGCAAATTACGGGGCCTGAAAATGCGGTTTCGTCTGAAGGATCACATCTTTATGGCGCTGCAGGGGCTGGTTCTTTTTTCCGTCAATTACTGGCTGATTTATCTGGCCGAAGTGCATGTCACCAGCGGATTGGTTGCGGTAATTTTCTCCAGCATTGTTTTTATGAATATGGTCAACGGGGCTGTGTTGCTGGGTTCTCCGATTCGCTCAACTGTCGTGCTGGGGGGCGCAATCGGGGTTTTGGGAATTATGCTTGTTTTCTGGCCCCAGCTGCTATCTTTCAGCCTTTCTGATAAAACCGCCCTGGGCCTGTTGTTGAGCATTGTATCAACCTTTATGGCTTCCCTGGGTAATATTATTTCGGCACGTCACCAGCAAAACAATCTGCCGGTTGTCCAGACCAACGCATACGGCATGGCTTACGGCGTCGGAATCATCGGAGTTATTTCCGTTGCAAGCGGCAAAACGTTCAGCTTTGAAATGTCGCTTCCTTACGTCGGCTCTCTCTTTTACCTTTCACTTTTTGGAACCGTTATCGCCTTTGGGTGCTATCTGAAACTCATCGGCAAAATCGGTGCTGATCGCGCAGCTTATGCCACTATGCTTTTTCCGATTGTAGCCCTTGGCATTTCGACGGTTTACGAAGGCTATCAATGGGCTCCCCACAATGTAATCGGAATGGCGGTCGTGCTGATCGGCAACTGGCTGGTGTTGAACAAAAGGGCGCTGGCCAAGCTGCGGCCGGAGTAACGGGTCAAAAATGACGGTTTATAGCGGTTGTCATAAATATGTTCCGTTTGCCGGATTCGCTAACAAGGGAAAATGTAATGTGTAACAGCTTAAAATTATTTCAAACATGACAACCGCTATCGGAACGTTATTTTGACAAACGCTCTATCAGGCTCCGTACCGGTTGCTACTTTTTCATATCGACAACTCGGGTTGTGAAAGGGTTTTCATAAAAGTTGGGTAGCGGGCTTCATATTGTTGTATTGTGCAATTTGACCCATTTGAGTTAACTATTTGAAATCGAAAGTGAAATTATTCTAGTGAGATCGGACGGGAAGCTTGCACGATTTTTGCTTCCTGTTTATATTATGGGGGTGGTTAATTTTTACAACCGAACGAAAATTATTAAAGTTGCCCCGGGCAAGGGTGAACCCAAAGATCATACGGAATAACGGATTCGGCGAGGTGAGAAAAAGGAGGCGATTCTTTTTTGATAAAAAAAATATGGTTCTGTGATAAATGTCATACACTCAAAAGCTGTGCAGGGGTGATCCTTATCGGGGCCACCGTGGCTGGGATCCTTTTAATCATCCGCCTGGTGGGTGAGAAAAGGCTTCAGGGTTTTTTGAATTTCGTATTATCTTTTAAGCGCAAGGAACCGGAGCTGGATTTGGCTTCTGAGGCGCTTGCGCCCGAGAACCGGATCTAAACCAATTGTATTAAACGGCTTGATGGGAGTTGACCTCCAAGCACTATACTTCTCCTCCCTTAAAGGGCAGTGGTAACACTGCCCTTTTTTTGAACCTATTTCAAAAATTCTAGTAAATTGACTCTAAAATTTCTATTCATCTTTTATTGTTGAACACGTTCAATTTATTAAAAATCAGATGTGAAGTACCGCTCTTACTGATTAAAAGGAAATAAAACCCTAAAATCCCTTTTCATGCTAACTACGGTCCATGCGTTTTTTGTTGCAGTTTTTAACAAATTAGATTTGTGGTATTCAAATTCTCTCTCAGAATCATCGTGATCTAAAATGCATACCATATTAGGTAATCCACTGGCCGCCGTCACTTCCAACATAGCCAAATCTCCGCTCGAATTTCCAAATGCAAAAATAGATGGTAATAGTCCCCTTTCTCTAATTCTCACAACCTTATTCTCATCGGCATTATAAGGTTCAAAGTAAGATGATTTTCTGATGAAAACTGGATTATTATTGCCTCCAAATTGAAAACTAAACCCAACCATTGTGCCGATAATCTGATCCTTAGGAATATTCAATATATCTTTAGATACGCTACGAATAAATTCTTGCTGTGAAGTAGAAACAATGTACACTTTAAATCCGTGATCTGTTAGATAATCAATCAATTCAATCATTGGCTGATAGAATAATTGAATATAAGGCTGTTTAAACCTTGGATGTTTTTCTTCACTTAGAAATCGTCTACTGTATTCCAAGTAAAATTTTAACGATTCACCTTCAAATGCCTCAGCAATCGCTGTCTTTATATTTTTATAGAGGTATTCTGAGTCACCTTCAATAACAGCTTTGTAGATAGGATTGCTCTTTAACTGAGGGTTTAGTGTTACTTTTTCCAATAATCTATGTCTGGTTAATGCAACTTCTATATAATCGGGTTTTTCACATACGATAGTTCCATCCATATCAAAAAATGCTCTGCGATATTCTAGAGGGACAAAGTTATTATTTGCTGGATCTGATACTGAATTGACAAATGAAACAATCTTTTCTTTTGATGCCCCAGCATTCCAAGAACGTAGCTGACTTTGAATATCAAGAACGCTGAAAATCTGGTCAGCTTTAGAATAAGTGTTTAAGCCTATGAGAAAAACAAAACTTAAGTAGATAATTAACGAAAATTTTTTCATTTTCAACCTCATGGTCATCATAATTTTTATGAATTTCTAAATAAGAATTTTAATGAAATACACCAATAAGTAGAAAATTCCTGAAATTTGACATGTCTTCGTTTAATAGCAGATAATGCGTCGCGAGTGCAAAAAAATATTCAGAATATCCTTCTGTAAAATTTATTCTTTCCTTTTATGTGCCCGGCCCGAAAGCTCGTTATTTTTCCTTCAAATTACTGACCATCTGAAGAAATAATTATGATAAAAGGGAAGGTTCCGAGATCCCCTAAAACCCTTCCTTTTAATTGATTTCCTCGAACCATGCCCCTTAATTAATAAATATAGCTTGTATCCTTTGGTGAGGTCAAGTTGAGATATATTGAGAATATACAAGAAATCGGAAAATCTGTGATCATGTCCCCAATATCAAAAGACGGGCGTTGCGCCAAAAACGGGTGATCTATAGAGAATAAAGAGCAGATTGGATTAAAATGGTCGGTTATCGTTTTTAATTAATCGGCGGGATCGATGCAGGAGGAGTCGTTATTGCGGGTGGAGTTGACCTGCTTGGAAACCGGGTAGCTGACCAGATCGGTGAGGAGTGCCTTTTCCAGAATATTTTTTAATGCTGCGATATCCTGATTTTCCGGATTTAGCCAGAACTCATACGCTTCGGGTTTGAGGATCACCGGCATACGGTGGTGGATGTCACGCATGGCTTCGCAGGCTTCGGTCGTAATGATGGTGCATGACTGATAAAGGGATTGCTGATCTTTTTTGCGCCAGGTTTCCCATAATCCGGCAAAGGCGAAGGGTTTCTTGTCGGGCAGCGTGATAAACAGAGGTTGCTTTTGACCTTTGGGTCCCTTCCATTCATAAAAGCCATCGGCCATGATCAGGCACCGGTGCTTTTTAAAGGCATTTTTAAAGGAAGGTTTTTCGGCAACGGTTTCAGCGCGGGCATTGATCATCCGGTTCCCGATGGTGGGATCTTTGGCCCAGAAAGGCACCAGCCCCCAGTGGAATTTATCCAGCCAATTTTGCTCCTGATGGTTGTAAATCGCCAGAATTTCCTGTGAAGGTGCGACATTGTAATTGGCGGTAACCTCACAGGCAGAGCGGTCAATGGGGAAGATTTCTTTTAGTTCATCTAAGTTGCGGTATCCCACAAATCGGCCACACATAAGGCATTTCCTTTCCGGCAAACTAGAACCCATCTCACAAATGCGTCTAAGGGTCCATGGCGGTGTTGCGGATTGGCCCAAAATGCTCACATACTAGCGTGTATGCTCCGCTTCTGGGCCGCCCCGCGCCTTTTGAGCACCTTATTCTTTAAAATCTGATGCGAAATCCCGCAATTTGCGGGGTCCCTGAACCCTGATCCACATTTGTGAAATGGATTCTACTTGAATATGAATAATTGATGCCCGAGTATGATGCAAGCGATATTTAGGATTGAGCAAGGCGATTGCGGATTTCGGAATTTAGAATAAAAGATTGGTGGGCGCGGCAAGCCTGACAAGTCAAAAACTATTATCGCCGAGCAACAGCGTATTTATCAATAAAAAGACAAGGTGTTATTTGTGGTAGGCCAGGAAGATGTTGAAGGTGTATTCGTGCACCATGTGGCGGATCCGGAAAACGATGTTGGCGACATCATCAGACAGCTGATTATTCGTATGAATCGCCCAATTAATCAGTTTACGGTCTTCATGCGGCTCCAATGGTTCAAAATCGGGATCCGGTTTCCGTGTGAAATCGGCAAATTCAGTGAATACCGGTACGGGATCACTCCTTTCAGCACTGACCGGTTGGACATTTCTTTGATAGACTTTTTTTGAAATAAATGCGATTTTGTTACGGGTCAGATTTTTGAACTTAATATTGTAAAAATCCGTATCGATGGTCTCCCAGGGCACGACGGTCTCATAGCCTGCCTGCGGTTGTTTACCCGTATACTCACAGGTTATTCTCAAAATCGGCCTGCCCTGGTAATCGGACACGGTGCGTTGAAAAAATCTATCCGCCTGGTGGCTGCGATTGGCGGTTTTTTCCGATTCTGTCGTGCTGCATCCAAATAATAATCCGGCGATGGCAAGGTATGCGATCACGAAACCGGTTGGAATTTTTTCCATGTTGAACTTCCCCTTCATGGCTGGATATGAAGTGTATATCGGTCAGATGGGTGCAAGTCTTTAATTTTCATAGTAAATTTTATCGCAGCGAATTTGTCGTAAAATGAGAGGAGGAAAACGCACATGATTCATGTGATTGCCACAATTGAACTAAAGCCGAATTCCAGAGAAGATTACCTGGAAGTTTTGCGAAATAACGTCTCAAACGTAAAAACCGAAGCGGGCTGCCTGGGTTATGAACCGGCCGTTGACGTGATTCCCGGCTTACCGGTCCCAGGGGGCGGTCAGAGAGAATGTGGTGACCATTGTTGAAGCCTGGGAGAGCCTTGAACACCTTGTGGCTCACCTCAAAACGCCCCATATGCGCTCCTATCGCGATGCGGTCACCGATTATGTTGAAGATGTAAAAGTGCAGATCATGGCACCGGCGTAAGCGACTCCAAACAATAGCCTTGCATGTTACACAGAACCGAATTATTATTTGAATTACAGGGTCAAATGCATAGTAGCCATTTAATATCACAGGAGATTTTTATGAAATATAAAATTGTTTTAAAAAAAACCGATGAAGGATATAGCGTTCATTGTCCGGGGCTTCCCGGATGCTGGTCTCAGGGCGAAACAGAAACAGAGGCGGTTGAAAATATTAAAGATGCCATTCAGGAATATTTAGCTGCTATAAACGAATCTATAAAAGAAACTGATGTGCGTGAAGTCGAAATAGCCGTCTAACTATGCCAAAAATTCCCGGAGTAAACCACCTGTTAGCAGTTCGAGCTTTGGAAAAAGCTGGTTTCAATATTGTTCGACAGGGGAAAAAGCACATCGTAATGTCTGACGGCACCAGATTTTTAACCATTCCGCGCAAAAACCCCATCAACCCATTTACTATGGGCGGTATTGTAAAAGACGCTGGTCTTTCCGTTGAGGAATTCCGCAAGTTATTGTAAGTTTTCTATCCTTCTTTCTTCGAGAAAAGGGGTCAAGTATTCTTTTGACTTTTACTTTAGAACTGGGTTTAAAATGGTAGGTTTTGTCTGGGAGCGAGGCGTGAGGAGGAGAAGGAGCGCAGCGTACTAAATAGTACGTTAGCGAATTTTGACGACGAATAACAAAGCTCCAGGGCAAAAGATGCCATTTTAAACGCAGTTCTAATGGTTTTGGATGAACCAATCGATGAGCTGCCTGGCAATGCTGATTCTGGGGGGAATTTGCGGAAGATTGTCTTTTGCAAACCAGTCGGCGCCAATGATTTCTGATCCATCAATACAGATTTTACCCCCGGCATAATCGGCCACAAAAGCAATCATCAATGAATCCGGAAACGGCCATGGCTGGCTGCCGAAATAGCGGATATTTTTTACCGTTATGCCGACTTCTTCGCGGATTTCTCTCTTAACACATTCTTCCAGGGTTTCTCCCGGTTCCACAAAACCGGCCAAAACACTGTAAAACGGTAATTTAAAACGTTTATTGCGGCCCAGCAGGATTTTATCATTTTTTAGCACGGCAACAATAACGGCCGGAGAGAGGCGCGGATAATTGACCAGGCCGCATTCCGGGCAGATTTTGGCCCGCTCGTCTGTCTTATCCTCGGTAAGTTTTCCGCATCTTCCGCAGTACCGGTGCGTTTGACCCCAATTAACCAGCTGATTGGCGCGACCGGCAATCCAGATCAAATCCTCTTCCATCATTCCAAATAGGCCGCGCAATTCTTTAAATGCCAGTTCCGCATCCTTAAGGCTGGTGTCAGCGAGTTCGGCTGCGTAACACGGGCGGTCGTCCAGGGTTCCGAGGTACTGTTTACGAATAATGGCGGATTTGCATTTTTTCAGATCGGATGTCTCGGGAATGGCACCGGTGTCATTCTTGATTTTGATCAGCAGCCGGCCTTTATCAAAAATGAACCACAAGGCAGATGCTGCCTCAACAGCGGGTGCATTAAGATCCGGTTTAAACAGCATGATTTTCCTATTTCGTGTCCTTTGTGAACTTCGTGGTAAAATCTAAACATCTCAAACACAAATATTGTATTTAAACAGAATGTAAATAATCATCTGTTATTGTTGGGCCAGTTTTTCGGCGATTGCGCGGAATCTTCCGGCCTCTGCATGGTTACCCTGGGCGGCATAGATGCGGCTGACTTTTTCGTAGTAATCAGCGGCGTTAGCGGGAAGTTCCTGGGCCAGGGCAAGATACAGCTCCAGGATATCGGAGCTGAGCATTCCGGAATCAAAACAAAGATCCGCGTAGCGTTGTTTGATAAACGGGTCGATGCGTGCATGGCAGCTGCTACACTGCTCCATTATCTCCCGGTACAGATTACGGGCATTGGCAAGTTCGTTGAGGGCCTCATGGGTTTTGGCCAGTGCCCGGGCAACAGGCTCGTTCCAGTCATAGGTCCTGAAAAAATTTTGATAAAATTCCTTGGCCCCCTTATGGTTTCCGGCGTGAAACAGCGTCTCCCCTTTCAAAATATACACCGCTACGGATTCTGTTAGCTTCCCGGGTACCGAGGCCAGAAGGGCTTCGGCGCGGTCAAATGCACCCATCTCCCAAAAGATTTCACACAGGAGCTGGTAAGCGGGCAAAGCCTGAGGCTGGTCTTCTATAAATGTTTCCAGCAGCTGTTGTGCTTCCGAATGCTTTTCCAGATTTAAATACGCTGTGGCCAGCTCCAGCGGGATGTAGCTGTCGGCCGTTGGGTTTTCTTGCATGGCCCTGCTCAAATAATCAGCCGCCGGGACGAAATCGCCCTGGTTCAATGCCAGATAACCTTTTTTGAAATTATCACCATAGCTTCGATACGCTTTTTGAATATCCGCGGGCAACGCCCCGCACAATGCCGTGAAATATTCGTCACTCTGTCCGTCCGATTCTAAAGGCTGTGGTTCTGCGGCCTCCCCCCAGTCATCGTCATAATCCACTAAAGTTTCTTCAACATTTTTGCTCATCTGGAAATCGAGCTGCTCAAGCTTATTTGCCAGATCAGTTTTAAGCTGCGCGTCTTCGGTAAGCTCCAGAGCCAGAGACATACAATTCGCGTGCGTCGTCGTAAAAGCCGGCTTCCAGCATGTCGTCTGCAATGCTTTTGTGGCTGTGCGCCAGGGAAGCCTCTGCGCGCTGGATTTTTTTCTGGAGCCGGGATTTTAAATTATTGTTTGGCGGTACCGTTTTATCCAATTTGTCCAGGGCCCGTTCGTATTCGACCTTGGCTTTGCCCCAAAGATCAGCCGCAAACAGCTCATCACCCTTTTGTTCGTGCGCTTCGGGGGTCTTACCTGAAAATATTTTTAAAAAGGACATGTTGTAAAATTTACTAGAAAATATCTAGTAAGAAAAGGTGGAATATTTCCAATCTAGTGTTGCGTCTCACAAGTAATTTGCAAAACACGGATTGAGTTTATAGACCCGCTTATGAATTTAATAGAAAACAGCTAGTAAGAAAAGCGAAATATTTCAGTCAAGTAAGTTAAGCCGGGCGGTAATTTCTGTCCTAGTCCTAGAAGCAGCCGATTGGAAAAAGAAGAAGGCATCTTACAGCGGGATGCCTTTCATATGAATCGTCCAAAATTCCTTGATTTATCTGCCGGGTATAATAATGCGAGATTCCGACTTTTCAACACGGCCCTGTTCCTGCTCCTGATATTTTTTGGCTTCCTCCGCCAGTCGGTCCATTGCCGTCTTCATGGCCTCCGGAAATTTCTTAATCGCCTGTTGCAGTTCCTTGGCCTGTACGACTGCCTGAAGCGGCAAAGGTCCGCCGGGAGTCATCAGAGAGGTTTGCGCCACGAAAACCGATTTTCGGGTTTTGTCCACCGATCCATCGGACTTAACCGGTGTCATCTGTTTGATCATTCCCACTTTAAGATCCGTGAAAGTTTCTTCTTTATAAAGGTTGTTTCTATTGATCTTTAATTCCGTCTGTGGGTTTTGTTCTTCGGCCATTATGGGGTCTCCTTAAACTGCCTGTGTTTGTCAAATTGTCATGCAATGATGTCTTTATGATCAGTTGCAAAACAACCCGGGGTAATATCCTAACCCGGATAAACCGGAAAAATGACCACCAAGGCACAAAGACACAAAGCAAAACTGTTTGTAAAAATTAAACTTTGTGTTTTGGTGTCTTGGTGGCGAAAATGTTTTTGCACAAAATGCAAAGAATTCACAATTAAGACTCTAAATAAATTAAGTGCGCAGGCTAACAGATCGAAACGCATAACGCAACTTGTTTGGGCGCGTTGTTTAAGGGTAAGCTCCAGGAAGCTTGGGAGCGTTTTACGAATTCATACAATATGATGAATATTTTGCCATATGAAGATTTCGGCCTATGTAGCAAATCGATCTTTTTGTATGAATTTGTACAAAGAATTTAATTTTCAAAAGTCGATGAGCGGGGTCACGATGAACGCAGGGGATGGAGCATTACGGCGGATCCCTGGAAAGAAGAGCGCTTCGAATGATTTTTTTAGACAGGATTTACAGGAGGCTCTAAATTAGCCGCAGACCTTCACAGACACCGCAGACAAGGTTAAAAAATAATTAGCCACGGACGCACACGGACATACACAGACTATGTAAAAAAATCCTGTTGATCCTGTCCTAAGATTCTTTTGATTTCACCAGCTTGCCGATAGTCAGGCCCTGGACGATGATGGAAAATACAACAATGGCATAGGTGACCACCAGAATGGCTTCGCGATTTTCACCGGCCGGCAGGGACAATGCCAGGGCAACCGATATGCCGCCCCGCAGGCCTCCCCAGGTCAGGATTTTGATCACACGGGGGCTGAAGGTGCGGAAACGCTTCAAAATCACAACCGGAATCCCAACACAGACAAAACGAGCGGCCAGCAAGAGCGGAATGAGAATGATTCCCGCTAAAATATAGCCCCGGTTAAAGGTCAGAATCAAAACTTCCAGGCCGATCAGTACAAAGAGCACGGCATTTAAAACTTCATCAACCAGCTCCCAAAATTTGTCGAGATGATCGCGGACCTCGTGGGACATGGCCAGCATGCGTCCGTGATTGCCGATCAGCAGACCGGCCACCACAATGGCAATCGGGCCGGAAAGATGCAGCACATCTGCAAGTGCAAAACCGCCGGTCACCAGCGCCAGGGTAATCAGGATCTCTACCTGATAATTATCCACGCTTTTAAGCATCCAATAAGCAACCGCCCCGATAAGCAAACCGAAAACCAATCCGCCCACCACTTCTTTTAGGAACAGCCCCGCCACTGAAACGGCTGTTACCTCCTGGGTTCCGGTGGCTATTTCCAGTATGACCAGAAAAACCACCACAGCGACACCGTCGTTGAACAGCGATTCGCCGGTAATTTTGGTTTCAAGACTCTCGGGCACACCGGCCTTTTTTAGAATGCCCATTACCGCAATCGGATCCGTGGGTGAGATCAGGGCACCGAACAAAAGGCAGTAGATGAAAGGCAATTCGATCCCCAGCCAGCCCAGCACCCACCAGCTGGCAAACCCCATAATAAAGGTGGACCCGATGACACCCAGAGTTGCCAGAGAGCCGATAATATATTTTTGTCTGGCCAGATCCGCCAGGTTGACATGCAGGGCCCCGGCAAACAGTAAAAAGCTGAGCATGCCGTGCAGTAAGGTTTCATCGAAATCAATGCTGTTGAGAAAAAGGCGGGCATCTTCTTTCAAGCCAAACCCCAGAGGCTCCAACGCGATCAGCCCCAGCGATGCCAGAAGGGCGATAGCCATCAGGCCGATGGTGGTGGGCAACCGGATAAAACGATAGTTGATATAGCTGAAGCCGGCGGACAGGGTAATCAAGATGGCCAGGATGTTGAAAAGTTTCATGGCGTTTAGTATCTTAGAAATTATTTTTTACTTTTTATGGCAAAATTTTTTCGTACCAACAGCTTACCGGATTCATGGTAGCGGAATACTGGAATGGTGGAATAGTGGAATAATGGGTTTTAATCGGAATACGATCTATTAAATTTAAAAATTGATCTGATCCCTATTTATGACCCAATATTCCAGCTTTCCAATATTCCAACATTCCAGTGTTTTGCATGCAGGCGCTTTATGGATAATGCAATGATTGCCTGTTTGGTTCCGGCTTGTCCGGGTTAGGTACTGGGTATTGGTTACTGGATACAGTATAAAAGGTTCAAATGGAAAGCAAGAATCCAATTGTCATTGTGTTGCCCGGCATGGCCGAAGGGTTACTTTTTCGGAAGCATGAGGATAAAGGGTATCGCCAGAAGGCCCATAATGGCACTTATAAAATATGTGGCGCGCAAACCGAATAGATCTGCGATAAAGCCAACTACCACAACAATTGCCGAGCGCGCCATGAACGATACCATCATGAAAAATCCATTGGCAGCGGCGGGGCTGCTTTTCGCATGCTCCTGTATCAGGGCCAGCATAACAGGGGTTGTCGACAGCAAGGTAAATCCGATAACCATCAAGGTCAGAAACCGGGCCCATCCTCCGATCGAGGCAAATATTAATAAACTAACAGGCGCGCCCAGCAAAGAGGCCATGAGAATTCGCCGTCGCCCAAAACGATCACTGATGGACCCTGCCGTAAACACACCGGCAACACCCGTGATCTCGAAAACAGTGAGGGCAGCGCCGGCCAGCCAGAGATTACCGGTTTCCAATTTAATGAATGTCGGTAAAAAGGCTGTGATAGAGGCATGCATAAATCCGCTAGCCAGCAGTATTGCCGTAAGCGGCAGCAGGATGAAACTGAGTTCGTGCCAGGTATCCAGAACCGATAATTTGCGGCTCTGATCAACGGTTATCGGCACCTCACGAAAGTTAAAATACAGCCAGGCCGAAGCGGCCAAACCAAAAATCATAATGGGATAAAAGCCCTCAAGCCCTAAAAGAAATACCGCCCCGACCGCTGCCAGGGGCCCGACTGCCCTGGCAAGTTCACCCCCGGTCATGTAGAAACTCATCCCTCGGCCTTTTTTAGAACCCGACAGGCGGGATATCATTACCGGCGAGGGTACGTGAAAAATGGAAACACTGATACCTGCGATAAATAATAAAATCAACAAGATGCCATAGCTGGGGGCAATCCCGATCAGGCTCATGGGGACAGCGGTCAGGGCCGGTGCGAGAATAATAAAGTAGCGGACGCTGACCCTGTCGGCCAGAATGCCGATATAAGGATTCAAGAGTGCGGGGAGTTGCATTACTGAAGAAAGAAAACCAGCCTGCGTCAGGGACATGGAAAGCTTTTCGATGAGAAGCGGAAGCAGCGGTGCCAGAAAACTGGAATAGATATCGTGGATGAAATGGCTAACTGAAAGTACCAGTATTCGTCTGGTTTGGAAATCGGCAGATTCCTGATTATGCGATTGCGGGTGGGTCATTAATTTCTGTGTCGGCTCGGGCTGATTAGGTTGTTTTGGTGAAATGCCTTTTTCCTCGAAGGAATTAATGAACCTTAAATTTCAAGGATTGTCAATGATGTTTACCGATTGGTGTCCTCCGTATCCAGGTTTCTTAATTCTGTCGATAATTCCCTTGCTTTTGCGTTGGTAAACATTATTTTAGGTATTCAAAACACACTCGTAAAAAGGCTGCTTTTGTGACTTTTTACGAGAATATCAAATTTAATGCAAGATTCAGGTACGAAAAGGAGATCCAAAACCATGGCCAGAAGAGTTGTTATCGATGCCGATGAATGTATCGGTTGTGAAAGCTGCGTGGAGCTTTGTGCGGAAGTCTTTGCATTCAACGAAGACGAGGAAAAAGCAGAAGTCATCATGCCTGAAGGCGGTCCGGAAGACTGTATTGAAGAATCCATCGAGACGTGTCCGGTGGAGTGTATTTCTTGGGAAGACTCCGACTAATGAACTGGTTATAAAATTTCCATCTATTGCCTGATAGCTGTGTTACCTGACGTGCCCCACCGAGGTGATTGTCGGGGCGATGGGCGTGAGCTTTGGTTTGGACCGGCTCATCATTAGGCGCATGGTGGCTGAAGAAGCCAGACTTCCCAGGGGCAGCCCCAGCGCGCAGATGATATAACCGGGAGCACCCAGAAAAAGCAAAATAAAGCCGGAGGCCATAATAGTTGCCAGAAATATCGTATGTCCGGCCATCACTGTGGCGGGTTTTTTTAACCAGGCGGCCAGCCCTTCACTTTGAGCCCGCACAGCCACACTGAAGGGATAAAATATCAAGGCCAGGGCGGTGATCCTGACCAGTCCCATGTCCGGCGGCTTCAACTTTTGCAGCGTGACGTAATACAATTCAATCAGTCCGGGCAGAATAAAAATCAGCGGCAGCAGTCCCAAAACCATTCCGGCTCCCAGTGCAAATCGAAACGTCAAACGATCTTTGATGGCAGCCGGCGGAAACGCCAGTACCGTGGTTTGAATGCGCGTTGCCGCAAATGCAAATGGATTGGCCAATCCCAGAGCCAGATAACAGATCGGCAGCACGCGTTCAGGATCCGGCGCTCTGGCGATAAAGGCGCCTATTATGATGGCCGAAGCAGAGAGCAAATAACCGCCGATTGACAACGGTAGATTGAAAAAGAAAATTTCAGCGGCTCCCGGGGGAGTTACCGCTGAAGATTTCAGCTTTTTTAGAAATGGATGGGCAAATAATCTTGCCAGCAGACACTCGAGGGCTACGGGCAACGTCAGGCAGACCACTGCCCAGATCGGGGCCCCACCAGATTCATAATGCAGAAAAGCGGGGCCAGGAGGGCCGTTACAACAATTCGGACAATCGTTGCCAGGCTGGCTTTTCCGGTGGCTTTGCCAATGTACATAATGACCAGATACGGGGTGCGCAGAAAGAATAAAAACTGGACCGGGATGCTGGCCAGCAGCGTGATTTTAGCCGGTGATTCGATGGAAGGCGGAAGCCCGATCAAATTGCCGAACAACAGGTGCGAAAGCCAGGGAATACACAGGGCAGTCTGAACGGCAATCACGCCTAAACCCGTCATCAGGACGACGTCGCGAAATTTCTGATAGCCTTCCCGGGAGGTGGCATAAATCATACCCGTTGTGACATAGGTGATGCAGGACATGCTCAGAAAGATCATTATTGTTGTTGATTGGGCCAGCCCGGCAAGATTCAGAGGTCCGCCGGGGCCGCGCGAGGCAACCATTGCTACCAGGGGATAGGAAAGGGCCTGAGATGCTGCCTGGAGCGCCAGCGGGATGAAAAATCGAGTGAGTTGCCGGTTGTTGCGGGTGGGTTCAAATTCCATTTTGGGTATTATATATCACCACAAAGACACAAAGTTCACGAAGGTCTTAAAACTGTTTTATTAATTTTCTTTGTGTTCTTTGTGGACTTTGTGGTTAATATTCTTTTTGTGGTTGTATTTCTGTTCTGCTCCCCCGAGGTTTTTTTCTAATCATCAAACTCACCGATGAGCTTTACTTCTCTTTCAAGCTTTACGCCAAACCGGTCCCATACCCTGTCTTCGATTCTGCGAATCAGGCTGAAGACATCGGCGGCTTTCGCATTGTCGGTGTTAAGGATAAATCCGGCATGTTTGGGACTGACCATGGCACCACCGACGCGTTCACCCTTCAAGCCGGCTTCTTCGATCAATGCGCCCGCATAATAACCCGGAGGGCGTTTGAAAACACTGCCGCATGAAGGGTAATTCAATGGTTGTTTTTTTGCGCGCAGCGCAAGGATATCATCCATGCGCTTTTTTAACGTGCCGGCAGCTGTTTTTTTAAAGCGGAATTGGCCGGAGGTAATCACCACCCGCTCCAACTCCGGAACCCGGCGATAGCAGAAATTAATTTCCCGGCGCCCGGCCTCAAAAGGCGTACTGTCCAGCTGGCAACCTCTCACTTTAACCGTTGTCTGCTCGATCTCCTGTCCGAAAGCCCCGGCATTCATACGCAGCGCTCCCCCGACACTGCCGGGGATTCCAGCCATCAGTTCCATACCTGCGAGCCCCTGATCAACCGCATTGCGGATCAGGTCCAGCAAACAGGTGCCGGCCATGACGGTGGCAGTTGTGCCATCAAAGCGCCACCCGCTGATATTGGTGCCCAGATAAAGTATCACCCCCGGCCAGCCATTATCTGAAACCAGCAAATTCGAGCCGAGACCGAGGATAAACAGCGGGATGCCGGCCTCACGCACTATCGCGAGCAGCTCCCGCGATGCCGTCCTCGCTTGCGGGAGCAGCCCAGACCGCTGCCGGACCACCGATTTTGTAGGAGGTATAGGGTGCGATTATTTCATCGGTTTTTACCTCAACACCCTGCCACCCCGGCCAGTTGTTCGGCTATACGTGCCGCATCAAAATTTATGCGCTCTGCCACGTCATTCTCCTTCTACCCATGGACGCACCGGATCAATTTGCTTTTAAATCACAAAATCTTTTAGAAAGCAATTTCAGCAGCCAACCTTGAGTGTATGAAGCTGCAGAATTCCAGGATTATGAAATAGGAAAGCTTAAGGACTGAGTACTGAGTACTGAGGGCTGAGGGCTGAGCGGAGAAACGAAGAGCGCATAATTCCGGAATGAGGGTCGGAACTATATTTGTCGAATCTATTATAAACTTGTATTAACTTCTGACCGATATACCCAGTCCTCAGTCCTCATCGCCCAGTCCTGCTATATTGCTCCCGCCCTCAAAAAACTACTCAAGTTTTTCCCTTTGGTTGCCGATAAATTTTCTGGTAAGGGGGGATTCAAAAAAAAGGAGGTCAACTATGGAGGCTCAGGATTTATTACGAGTCATCAACGAACTGGATTTCGTACTGGATGACATTGATGAAATTAGCGGACAGCTGGATCTGACCAAGACCGAAAACAGCAAGATGTATCAAGCGATCAGCAGCATCGAAAAATCAAAAAAAATTCTCGTCGGCCTGTTTCCCAAACATAAAATCTCTTGAATATGATGTGCGTGAAGACCTAGCAGCCGAATTCATGGAAAGTTAGAACTGGCTGAAATATATCCGAAGGAGGACGGGGGGAACAGGCTGAAAGCCTGCTGGTAAGGATAATGAAAACACGAGTCATGAGTTTAAACATCCCGGGGTATAATCTTTTTTCTACCTCTTTAAGCAAATTTATTAAAGATGACTGTGTGACGCTGTCTTTATCGGTATCTTTTGTTTTTTTACTTTCGATCATTCCGTTTACCACCTTGAGTATCCTGATTTTGGATCTGTTTAAAGGTTTCTTTATTTCCAATGCCACCTGGGCCGGCAATATTTCGGAGGTGCTCGCAGAAGAAATAAACCATGTCATTCCCTTCGTAACGAAAAAATGGATTAAGGCCCATGTCATTAACCCGGATGCATACGGATCCTTTAAGGCCATCAATTTTTTGATGCTGCCGATTATCAGCGGCCTTTTTTTCAAATCGCTGGAAACATCATATCGCAAAATATTCCAGCTTCCAGCGCGGCATTTGCTTTTTGGGCAGGCGTTTTATGTCATTGTCACCGTTTTTGCCGGGTTACTTTTTTTTATGTCCAACTTCATCTTGATTATCTTTCAACGGTCATATCCCATATCTTAAATGTCGCAAACAATACGCCCTATGTTAATCAGGTTTCCAAATTGGCCATGACCGCTTTTACTTCCCACCGCATTAACCTTTTATCTGCAGTGGTACTGATTGCTTTTTATATGGTCACCATCAAACTGTTTCTGAATGTAAAAATACAGCTGCGGCACCGACTGGCTTCTGCAGTTGTCTTCTGCCTGCTGTGGATCGTGGCCCGTAAACTCTTCAGTGTGTATATCAGTCATATCACCGAGGTCAGTGTTTTATATGGCTCCCTTAGCTCCGTCATCGTCATCTTGATGTGGATTTTTTACTCATCACTGGCGCTGCTATTTTCCGTACAAGTCCTTCACGCCTTGCATTCCGGTCATTATCACTACCGGCAATGGTAAAATAAGTGCCTAAAATGCCTAAAATGAGCTAAAGTGCCTAAAATTATGGTGTCGCTTTGCTCCATCTTTTTTATTAAAGTGATCGTTCGACCCCGTCGTTCGACCCAGAGGCTCTCGACGGGAGGCTCTTGACGGGCAGAATCCCTCAACCCTGGCCCAGACCTGGATATCAAAATTGATAAGCTCTTTTTGGCCTTTGCCTTATTTGCTGTGTGCCCTAAATTAAACCCAAAGCGCCAGGGCGGGCTTTAGGCACTTTAGATCACTTCTAACTTTAGTTCACTTGCCTGTAAAACCTCCCTTCATTCCAATTGAGAATGGGAACTGCACGGTTGTATCCAGAGTAATACTGCCTATATTATTAATGATGACCTTGATTTCTTTTTAATCCGCTTACAGATTTTTGGCTCTGCGAGGGTGTTGCGGGTTTTTTTTAATCAGCCGAATTTTTAGGAAGATATTGACATGTTTATCCTCCCAGTTTACAAGAAGCTATCTCTGTAGAACAAATATCTGAGGGAGGATCCTAACATGACCTCTTTTTTGCGCGGCGCTATTTTGACATGCTGCCTCTTGATTTTGGTTGGCTGTTCCAGCGACGGTATCCCGAAGTGGAGACATTTTCACGGCAATCTGCCGGGCCAGGGCTACATACCGGTGGAAAGCGGGTTTGCGCTCTCTTCGGCCTGGATTTCCGCGCCCTATAAAATTACGAGCTCTTCTCCGGTCATCGGGGCCGATATCGATGGGAGGAAAGTTATTTATATCGGTACGGTGGACGGCGAACTGGTGGCCATCAATTCAGAGGATGGGAATGAACGCTGGCGCCGTTCATTCGCCTCCGAGGATAAGATTGTCCATATTGTCTCCACCCCCTGCAATCTCCAGAAATGGAAATATCTATGTCATTACCAATCACCCGTTAGCCAACCGGCGATCCAGAAGTGTTCTCCATAAGATCGATGAATTCAATAAAATTCGCTGGTCATTCGCATTTGCGGATGGCGGATTTACATCCAGCTCCCCCAAGATTTTGAAATGGGGTGATGACACGCTTATTTTTGTTTACGTGACTACTGTCGTTGATGATGACCCGCAGGGAGAGCTATTGGTTTTGCGCGACAACGGCAAGACAGTTGACATGCTCGATCGCAAATCCTTAGGCCGCTGTAACTGGGGCAGCGCCGAGCAGCGTGCCCGCAGTGAGGATGTGTTTGATACGTTTTCAGCGGTCGCGCAATTTCTTTCCGTAAAACCTGCTGAAACCGGCGGCGGCAGAAATGACCTGCCGGATGTATTTGTCGATCCCACTTTGGCCGTTTTTACGGACAGAAAAGTACCGCTGGTAGCGATTGCAGATAACCTGTGCAGCATCGGCGCCTATGAATGGGATGATGAATTATCTGTTGTCTGGCGCGAATTTCATGCGTTTGAAAAACACTCCTCTACCGCTCTGTTACCCAACGGTCTGATGGTTTTCGGACGACAGGATGGAAAGACGCTGGCCTATGATATGGAAACCGGTGTCAAATTGTGGGAGCATGATGCCGGCCGGCCGGTTTTTGCGACTCCGGCGGCAACCCCCGAGGAGAACATCTTCATTATTGCAAAGGATCATATTGAGGTTGTGCACCAACTTGATGGCAGCCTCATTTACGATGGAGAGTTGCCGCGCAAATTTGCCTTGATGGGGCAAACTTACGCTTCGCCGGCGGTAACCGAAAATTGTATTTATGTATCTACCGGCGCGTTGCTTACCTTCAGCCACGATTTATCGACGCGCAGTCAGGATACCAATTTTAGCGGAAACGGTCTGGCATCCATTGCCCTGGCAAATAATGGTGCGGTTTACGTTGTGGCCGGTGACGGAACCATCCACAAGTACCTGGGGCCAAAATAAAAATTATATAGAACCCATCTCAAAAATACGGATTGAGTTTATACATATTAATTCGTTTTATTTT
>PVMK01189337.1_pt2 | contig 25295 bp, 31 predicted proteins | sample 1853481 | NCBI WGS metagenome assembly PVMK01 (sample SAMN08533507, study PRJNA380276) | Marine sediment metagenome, whole genome shotgun sequencing project.
ATTTTTGGGGAAAGAAAAAGATTCCCTTTAGAATCCACACTGTGAGGATTTAATATTACTATTCACCTCACGTTAACCATGGATGAAAAGTTGTACATATGTAAAAATTGTGGAGCAGAATTCCCATCAAAAGAAATTAGATTGTATTGCAAAGTGTGTAAATCTAATTTAGATAAATCAGGTAATTTACCCAAACTGTAGACTCCATTCTTTAGCCCTAAATCCACGGGGATTCACCTACCAAATTGGGGATAAAAGTGGACGCAGATAGGTGTGAAAAATTAAATTTCAATAGTTTAGTTTTCATCCTTCCCAAAAAATAATTTCAAATATGATTATTGACCCCAACCCCGTTGAACGAGTATTGGTAAACTAGAAGGCTTGACACATGCTCCCTTCTCTTTTGAAATTTTTAAAATCAAATCAAATCCTTGTTTGCATTGGATATCTTTTGCCATAATTCCTTTTTTCATTTGTTTTATAGGAGAAAGCATAGAATCCGATTCATCATTCTGATTTGTTTTTTCTGGACCCGTTACTGAAATACTTCCTGTCATCCAAGGATGAACTACACAAAAGTAATCAAAGTTTCCTGGTTTGTTGAATTGAAAAGAAAAAGTTTCTGCAGGACCAAACAATCCACTATCAATATTCCCCCTTCAACAGAAGTAGCTGTATGTAATCCATCATCGTCATTTTGCCATATTATAGTATCTGAAGTATTAATCGAGACAGTTGTTGGCAAATAATATTCTTCAACAGTTTGCATAGCAGATCCTTGGGGAATTGAAACCCTTGCAGTTTTAGATTCAGGAGATGATTCTGGAGCTGGTTGAGGTTCGGATGCGGTATTGTCAGTAGGAATGGTAGGTTCAGGTGGGGTTGGCATAGGCTGACTGGAAGGTGCAGAATCAGATTGGCTAATAATCACTGTTCCTGTCATCCAAGGATGAACTACACAAAAGTAATCAATTGTACCAACAGAAGAAAATTGTCGAGAAAAAGTTTCTCCTGGTCCAAACAGTCCACTATCAAACAATCCATCAGGAGATCCTTTTCCACTTGTTACTGTATGAAAGCCAATATCAGAATTTTTCCAAAGAATTGTATCAGAAACTTTAACTGAAATTGAATTTGGTAAATAAAATTCTGCAATAGTTTGTTCCGCAGCACCAGATGGAATAGTTACTGTGAATTGGGAAGGGGTTTGTTGTGTTGGCGAATTAGGTACTGGACTTGGAGTAGGGATAGGATCAGAGGGAAGCAGGGGTACTTGTTCTGGTGGCTGTGTAGAAACATCTCCTCCCTTTCCTGCAATTACTGTTCCAACCATCCAAGGATGAAGCTGACAAAAGTATTCGTAAGTTCCATCTTCTGTGAATTGATGAGAAAATGATTGACTTGTTCCAAACAATCCACTATTGAATATCCCGCTTGATTTGCTTGTGACAGTATGTTCTGTATCGTCTTCGTTTGTCCATGTAATGGTTTCAGACAAGCTTACTGAGATAGTATTTGGGACATAAAATTCAGACACATCTTTGTCCTTTGCACCAAAGGGTATGATTACGTTAGTTGTGGCAACTGGATCAGATCCCTGCTCAGGTGTTTGTGCGTTAGGGTCCTGAGTGGTTTCAGTTCCAATCATTTTTCCTGACAGTACAACATTTCCATTCGAATCTATAACCTGTACCCAACTTCCCGAGGTCATAGGTGGTATAGTATCCCCATCCCTACTGTCAAGATTAAAATCTGCAAAACCTGAATCATCAGTTGTGAATGTACCTAAAATTATATCGTCTACCCTTATCTCAAAGACTGAATCGGAATCTTGTCCTTCAATTTCTACAGTAAAGGTTGTTCTGTCATCTCTCTGCTCAAATTTTGCTTTTCCATCATCTTTTCCAGTGGATGGATTTACAAGCTCTGCTTCAAGTTTAGTTCTATCATCAGCAGCTTCTGCAAATTGTATAAAACTAAAAGATGCAACCATTAAAAAAATTGCAAAGAACGAAAAATACATTGTATTATTTTGATTCACTTTGTATGAGGTAAATTTAGAATGGATAAAAAACTTGGTAATAATTTGATCGAAATGTTTTTTACCAATTTTTCTCATTTGCAATAAATTTTCTATTTCCCTTTGTTTTAAAGCAAATCAAGATTATCAAATATAGAATTGTCTTGCAATGCACTAAATTTGTAATTGAATTAGTTTTTCAGTCAGTATTTTCCAAAAAATAATTTCAAATCCCTTAAGGGAATTGCTGATTTACCTCTATTCCCCTCAAGATTATTCAAACATCCAATTCATTAGATAAAAATTTTGATTAGAATTTAGTTTTTTTCATCCTTAAATTTGATTTCCCAGTGTGTCCCATCACAGAATGGTTTGTTCTTTGATGCGCCACACCTGCACAGAGTGTAATGCTCTTTTGACGCACCTTCACAAAACGATTCCCCCAATAACTCGATTTCACCTGTAACGAAATAAGGTCCATTTTTAGATACAGTGACCAAAGGTTTTCTATCTTGGTCTCTATGTTCTTTCTCGTCTATAGAATGACTCAATGCTCCTGATGGACATTTTTTTGTTGATTGAATTATCTCCTTTTCTGTTTCACCATCAGGATCAATCCATGGTTCTTGTTTTAATTTGAAAACTTTGGGTAGGCTGTTTGTACAATAACCTATGTGAGAACAAATTCCTCTGTTGTCGTGGATTGTTATCTTTTTGCCAACATAGTTATCTCGTTTATCTTTACTGCCATCAGTCAGTTTTTCACTTTTAAAGCCATTAGTGCCATGTGTTCCATCACAAAATGGTTTATTTTTTGAGCCTCCACACCTGCAAAGAGCGATACCTCGTACGTTTGATAATTCTTGACCTTGAGAATTTTGTAGATTTGGTACTACTTTCATTTCCATATCATTTAGCAAATAATATGGGCCGTTGGGGAGAGGTAGGATCTTTGGTTTATCGTCACTCATTTTTGACTCTGTTATTGAATGCAATGTTTAATAATTAAATTTTAATCTCTCATCCTTCCCAAAAAATAATTCACAGACAATTATCATTTGTGATATTTGTCAGTCTATCTTTAATCCCCTAATGGTAAATATTGTTAAGGAAGGATGGCTAACACAAGTGGAATAGCAATTGGAATCGCTATAGTTGCAATCATAATAGCCATTGTATCATTTGGTTCAGAAACACAAACTATATTGCCTTCACCTAGTGTTAGCTCCGAACCTATAGAGCGAACAATTTACATTAATCTAATAGAACCAAAGGGGTCCACCAATGTAGAAAAAGAACCATTCCCAACAGTTGCCCTCCCTGAGGGCGGTGGTTATGAACTGAAAGCCCCCGATGAAACAGGCAATTGGGTTGTAGAAACATATTCCTTTTCTCCTTCAGCAATAGTTGTTAATCAAGGAGATACTGTAAATATCAAAATGTTAGGCCTCAACGGAGCATTACACAAAATATCTATTGAAAATTACATCGATGAGTTTGATATTCATCGTGGAGAGCTAAAGGAGATTTCCTTTGTTGTCGACAAGGCAGGCACCTTCAAAATGTCCTGTGATGTTCACCGTCCTGCCATGGAAGGATATCTGATGGTTTTGCCAAACGGATAGATTTTTGAAATTAATTTTCAATTCTCATCCTTCCCAAAAAATAATTCGTAATCTTACTATGGATTATGAATTAGTAGAAGAATTTTCTATGGTGGTAAAACAGAATGTTAAATAATACTGAAACAAATTGCTTTGCTAGTTGAATACCAATATCTCAATAATTTTTGCAATGATTTTTTCTTTAATCCTGATTACTCCATCTATTCTAGATTCTTATGCACAAGAATCTAATTTTCAATGCTCGGAGGGAATGGTACTAGTATATAGAATGAATTCGGACAAATATGCCTGCCTGAAGCCATCCACTGCTGATAAATGGTATAAAGACGGAATAGCAGAACCAGTACAACAAATCAAATCCTTTGAAGAGAAAATTCTATACAATGAAACTATGAATCCAAGACAAACAGAATATCCTGCTCATTTGGGTTTTAATGACTTGCACATTGGGGCCATTAATCACTTAATTCCAAGTGGTGATGATTCTGTACTTGATATGCTAGTCCATCATCATTGTAAGGTATATGATGACATGACGGCAGCTTGTCTGCTGTTTCCAACAGGCATGGGTGATCAAGACAAACCATATGGGATTGAATATGTAATTGGTGCTGATGCTTATGAAGGACTTACAGAAGAAGAAAAGATTTATTGGCATTATCACAAAACCGAACTTCCAAATGTAAAGGCAATATTGCCTGACCTTACTGCAGAAGAGGCAGAACCACTAATGCCAATACTTAATGAAACGTATGGTAAAGTGGTTTATTTCTGGCAAATCGGAGACGATTACCCTATAGGTGAACCATTCGTGGTGAAAATTGAAGAACTTTACAAATAAAATACTAATTCTCATCCTTTCCAAAAAATAATTTCAAATTCTCAATTGAGGTTCAAATCGTTAGAGACTTGAACCATTTTTGGGGAAGAAAAAATTCCATGTGCCCACGGGGATTCACCTACCAAATTGGGGATAGAAAGGGACGCAGGTAGGCGTGAAAATGCTTATCTGAATTGAATTCATGAAATTCTGTTATGGGTTTGTTGGATAGATTTAGTCGTACGTTTGACAAGTATGGATATGACCTAGATGGGTTTAACAAAAAAGGATATGACAAAAAAGGATACGACAAAAATGGGTATGATAAGGATGGATACAACAAAAATGGGTATGATAAGGATGGATACAACAAAAATGGGTTTAACAAAAAAGGATATGATAAAAAAGGATATGATAAAAAAGGATACAAAGACGGGTATGACGAAGATGGATTCGATTTCAAGGGTTACAATAAAGATGGGTATAACAAAAAAGGATACGACAAAAAAGGATACGACAAAGACGGGTATGATAATCGGGGTTTTTCTATAGATGGAATTCACATCGATACAAAAATTGCTTTTGATAAAGATGGGTTTAACAAAAAAGGATATGACAAAGATGGGTTTAACAAAAATGGTTATGACAAAAAAGGATACGACAAAAATGGGTTTAACAAAAACGGGTTTAACAAAGACGGCTATGACCTAGACGGTTATGACAAAAAAGGATACGACAAAGACGGTTATGACAAAGACGGGTATGATGAAAATGGGTATGATAGTAACGGGTATGATGAAAATGGATACGATGAAAATGGGTATGATTTAGACGGGTATGATGAAAATGGGTATGATAGTAACGGGTATGATGGACTAGGATATGATCACCTAGGTTACGACAAAGAAGGATACAACCAAGAAGGATACAACAAATTCAATAAAAAGAAAAACGAAGTACACAGTGATTAAAACAAATTTTTTGTCTGAATACATTCAACAAAAATGTGCATCCTCACTGCTAGTCTATTTGCTGAATCTGAAGAAGATAACAGTATGCATAAAAAATAATTTCAAAGTTCTGAATCGTTTTGGGCCCAGCTACCAAATTAGGGATTGAAAGGAATTCAAGGTTCAAATTGTTAGAGGCTAAGCTACTAAATTGGGGATAAAAATGGACGCAGATAGGTGTGAAATTAATTTTCATTATCTACTAAAACAATTGTTCCAAGATATTACCATCAGAATCAACATGATATACATACAGAATTTTATCTGTATAGCCTATCCAAACTTGAGTGGAGTCATTTAGGTCATACACATAGATGTGAATCCCACTTCCAATATCATAATGAGGTTTACCAAATTTAAAAAATATCGTATCCAGATCTTCAGATACAGACAAAGTATCTCTAACTTCGTCAAGCGTTGGAATTATTTTTTCCATGTATGATGATGTTGCATGTTCCATTTCTAACGATAAATCCGTAGGTTTGCAACATGGTGGAGGTATACTACCCCAACCACGTTCCTCAAAAATTTCTGCAGTTCTCTCTTTCACACATGCTGGAGAACCATTGTGTCTTAAGATCAATACTAGGCCTTCATTACAAACCACTGCCTCAGGTTCAATACCTTGAGATACTTGTTTTTTGGGTGAAAGAATCTCTCCGTCTTCAATTGGGGCAGGTCCAGGTTTTGGAGGAGGCCATCGAAAAGGGGTTGTATGAGCACCATCATCAGTATGCATAGCATATGCAACAGGTAAAAAGAAAAATTGTGTTTCAAGTTCTGATGAACGTTTTTTTCTTAATTCTAAAAGGTCATCAAAACAAATATCATAATTATTTTTATTAATACTATCAGGTAATCCTATCCATTCAAGGGAAAAATTTTCTTCATCTGCAAAAAACATGTTTGAATGTTTTACGAGATGTTTTATCATATCCTTTGTACAATTTTTAGGTATTTCGTATCCTACAAATGCAGGATGTCTGTTTCCAGGCCCTCCAAAGGTTTCCTCAAAACAGGCATCATACTTTGCAATTAAAATTTCATGTTCATCAACTGTCCTAAATTCTTCATTCCAGAAACCCATAAAATCATGACAAGGGATTTCATCTAGTTTGTCAATCGGATAATGCGTTACATTTCCTTCAGCATCATCAATTGCAAATCCATAGATAGAATTATCATCACTTTCGGTAATTTTTTCACAACTACCATCATTAAGATAATATTTTTCATCACAAAATATTGCAATTTTGTCTTCACCTTCATTTTTTTCCATTACAGAATTTGCAAGAAAAAACCATAAAATAGAGACTCCAACAATTATTATCAACACTAAAAGTTTTTTATTCAGAATTTTGATTTTTCCTAAGAGATTCATAAAGTGTTCTAATCATTGGTCCGAATCGTACTAGGCTTGAACCGTTTTTGGGAACAAAAAAGATTCATTGTTGAATCTGTAGAGGCCCAGCTACCAAATTGGGAACAAAAATGGGCCCACGGGGATTTGAACCCCGGATCTTCGCCGTGTAAGGGCGACGTCATAACCGACCTGGACTATGAGCCCAGAAACCTACCTTGCTAAAAACCATTTAAACTTTGAGACAATTGAAAATCTAAAAATTTAGTGAAAATTCAATATGATTGTGATTGATGTAGAATTTTTTTCCAGTCCAATAGGTCTTGGTCATGTAACTAGAGATATTGCGGTGGTAAATTGTTTTGAAAATATCTCCACTAATTTTGTTACAGGAAGTAGTGCAGCCAAAATTTTAAAGAGTTTAGACTTTAAAGTCAAAGATGTTTACAAACCACCAAAGTTCATTGTGGAGGATGGTTCTCTAAAAAATTCAGCAAGATGGCTATGGAAATATTATCAATATTATAAAGATTGTAAAAAAATATCAAATAAAATTATTGAAGATGACAATCCAAAACTTGTAGTAAGTGATGAAGATTTTGCTGCCCTTGCTGTTGCTCAAAATAAAAAAATCCCAACAGTACTAATTACAGATATTTTAGAAACTAGATTCACAAAGGGATTTACATCAATAATTGAAAAAAAGATGAATAAATCAATGCAAAAAATAATAAAAAATTGTGATGTAGTGATTCTTCCAGAAGATGGCCCTGATGAAGATAATATCAGGCGTGTAGGACCTATAGTAAGACAAACAAAGTATACCAGAGAAGAACTAAGGAAAAAATTTTCATTTGATAAAAAAACCATAGTGATAACTATTGGTGGAACGGATGCAGGTTTGTTTTTGATAGAAAAGGTTTTAGAGATTTTTCCAAAAATAAATGAACATGAAATTGTTTTAGTATCAGGGCCATCTATGAGTAAATCTGAAAAAATAAGAAATCTTGGATTTGTAAATAACCTTCATGAGATAATTTATGCTGCAGATGTACTAGTATCATTGGCGGGAAAATCAACAATAGATGAGGCTAGAGAATATGGAACACCTGCAATTTTTATTCCAATAAAGGGGCATTTTGAGCAAGAAGATAATGCGAAAGATGAAGGATTTGTATTTGAGGATATAGACAGATTAGATGAATTAATTTTAGAAAAACTTGAAGAAAAAAGAAATCCTTGTAAAAAAGATGGTGCTCAAAAGGCATCAAATATTATCATGGACTTGTTAAGTTAACAGAAAGCCATCAAACCATTAATAGATGACCATTTTGTTTTGATACTATAATATGGAAAAATTAGTGGTTGCCAAGTTTGGTGGAAGTGCAATTGGTCCTGATGGGATATCAATTCCCGTAATAGTTGATAGGATTAACGATTTAAAAAAAGACTCCAAAGTTATTGCTGTATTTTCAGCACCTCTAACAATTTTTGATGGTCAAAAACGATCTTTGACAGATGTGATTTTGGAACAAGGTAGAAATGCTGAAAATGGAACTAGTGTATCATTAAATGTTGTAAAATCTTCATATCAGAAAATTCTTGAACTAGTAAGTGCTGAACATAGAGAAAATTGCCAGAGGATAATTGAATCATATCTAGAAAAAACTCAAAAAGCACTTGATGAGGCAGGTGAAAAGAAAGAATTTGCCGATGAAATTCGCTCAAAAGCACTAGCCTTTTCAGGAGAGATTTTAATGGCACATGTAATGAGTTTCATTCTAAAAAGTAATGGTGTTACTTCTGACACGGTAAACTATGAGAATTGGCCAATAATTACGGATAACAACATAGAATCTACTAATTTCCTTGCCTCAGAATCAAGAACTAGGTTGGCCCTATACTGAAAAATTATTGGAGGATAATGATGTGGTAACCATTGGTGGATTTATAGGAAAAACAATGGATGGGTGTAACTACCACATATGAGAGAGGGGGCTCTGATAGGACAGCCGCAGATCTTGGGATATTATTTAACAAAAAATATGATACTAGAATTGATTTTGAAAAAGATAGTGCTGTAGTATCAGCTGATCCGAAAATTGTTGAAACGGGTCTAGGTCAAGTCGATCAATTGTCGTATAACGAAGCAAGATTAGCTGGAATGTTTGGAATGAAAATCTTAGATCCGATTGCAATAAAAGAAATTCTGGAAAATGGAGTTGATATTCCTATAACTGTTACAAACATGAAGGATCCATCAAAAATTACCACCATAAAGCGAACTCCAGATAAGAAAGATGGTCATCCTATCAAAATTGTTACTGGAAAGAAAAATTGTGCGATATTTCGAATTGAAACAAGTTCTGTTCAAAAGTTGCTTACGTCTCTTCAGAAAGACAAAAGGTATAGTGAATTTATTATTTTATCACCATTTACAAAAGATGAAACTGAATTCTCACGAATGTTGTTTTTAGATGCAGATTATGTAAAACGAAATGAAAAATATTTTTTGGCCTTTGATCCACTAGCTAAAATCACCTACAACAGAGGAGTCATTACATTGATTGGAGATGAAATGTGGAGAGTTCAACAAGTCGCATCAAGGACCAGTGCAAAGATCGGAGAAGCTGGATTAAATATTTTGAATATGGATGCACAGGAAGAAACTTCACGAATAATTATTGTGGTTGAAGATTCTGAAGATAATATTAAAAAGGCAATTAGCGCAATTCACGCTGAAACATCAAAGATTAATTTTACATAATTAAGTAAAAGTGGCCCCACTGGGTTTTCACCAGCAGCGCCATCATAGGTTTGTTCTTGGACCGTTATCTAGATTTAGTCCGGCGTTACCTACAACACGCGATAATTATAATACAAATAACTAGTATTTAGAGTTGATCTATATAGTATCCATTTACATACGCTCAGCAACATACCAACAAACAATTCCTGCCCCAATTATTGCATACCACTTGAAATTTTTTTTATTTGCAAAAATATTTGGTGATGCTAATTCTTCATCACGAAAAGTTGCAAGCCTAATGTTTCTCATTTCAAAGGCTTGGCCAATCAAGCCTATCACAAGTAATACAATTCCTAAAAATCCAAATGTCCAATTCATACAAAAATTTTCTTTTACCGCAATATTTAGTTTCTACGAGATAAAGTTGCTGCTAGAAAAAAGATAATTCTTTAAATTAGCATAATATTTCTCCTCTCCTATGAAGGAGACAGGAAAAATTTGGATGAATGGAAAATTGGTCCCATTCAAGGATGCCAAGGTTCATGTTTTAACTCATGCTTTACATTATTCTACATCAGTATTTGAAGGAATTAGATGTTATAACACACCAAAGGGGTCTGCTGTATTTCGACTTCAAGAACATGTAGATAGATTCTTCAAATCAGCAAAATTGTATTCTATGAAGATGCAGTTTTCAAAGAAAGAGATCTTTAATGCAATTTTAAAAACTGTGAAGATTAGTGGGTTGAAAGAGTGTTATATCAGACCACTTGCATACTATGGCTATGGAACAATGGGCCTGACTCCAACTCAAAATAAAGTAGACGTGTCTATTGCGTGTTGGGAGTGGGCCATGGGAGAAGGCAAAGCTGGCAAGTTTTCAGGTGCAAAATGTAAAGTTTCAAGTTGGATTAAGATTGATTCACGTTCACAACCCATGCAAGCAAAGGCTGCTCCAAATTATTCAAATGCAGCCCTTGCAAGAGTGGAAGCTCTTGAGAATGGATATGATGAGGCAATCATGTTAAATTTTCAGGGAAAAGTTGTAGAAGGCAGTGCAGAAAATATTTTTGTTGTAAAAGACGACATAATCCAAACACCCCCTTTGTCAGCTGGGTTACTAGAGGGGATTACAAGAGATAGTGTTATCCAAATTATAGAGGAAAATGGGGGATTTGTAATCGAAAGAGATCTTGATAGAGATGACCTGTATAGTGCGGATGAGATCTTTATGACTGGAACAGCTGCCGAAGTAAAATCGGTAACTCAAATTGATAAAGTGAAGATAGGAAATGCGAAAATGGGTAAAATTACAAAAGCATTACAAAAATCATTTACAAATGTAGTAATGGGTAAAGATGATAGATTCCTTCCCTGGTTGACATTTATCTAATCATGAAGCTTTTTACAGACAATTTTACAACTATAAGCATGGAATCATGTGCTACAGGAAATACAGAGGAAGTTTGCTGGTTTTGCAGGAAAGGAAGACATGAAGATTGTATGAAAGAAATTCCAATCGATGGAAAATCTGATGGTCCTCATGATTGCACATTTGATACCAAAATGATTTCTTGCAAGTGTCAACACTAGATCAAGTAACAAATACAGGAGTTGAGAAAAAATTACATGAATTATGATAAAGATTTTTGGGATAATTACGCCACAGAAAATGAATCTAGGTACAATGAAGAGTTTGCAAAGTTCATTCGAGACTTGGCAGTTTCTTTACGGTGTACAAATGTCTTAGAGATTGGATGCGGTACTGGTATTGATTTAAGATTGTTTCCTGATACTTTTGAAGTACATGGAATTGATTTAAACATCTTAGCACTGGAAATGGCTAAAAAGAAAAAATCTACACATAATTTTAAAAAGGACTCTATCACAAACTTGCCTTTTCCAGATTCTTCTATTGATTTTATTTTTACTCACAAATTTTTGAATTGTCTTAATGATGAAGACCTAGAGAAAGGAATATCTGAAATGTATCGTGTAGCTCGAAGATATATTGTAAATTGTGAAATGTATGATAAATCCGAATCAAAAACCGAGGGTATCTTCAGAGGCAGAAACATGCTCAAAAGATGGAGTAACTATAAGGTCAAAATTATCAGCGATGTAGATATGCATGAAGATATCGAACCCGAAAAAATCAGATTTACATTAGTAAAAAAACTTGATAATATGTAGATTAGATTTTTGAGTTTGATCAAGAGGATTGTATTTAGAATGATCATCAAGTCAAAATTGAAATCTGATTAGAGTATGACAAATAGTTTTTGGTGGGAAGGACTAACAAAAGAAATTCAAGTCGATTTAGAAGTTTTGTCAGATAAAAGGAAAATTAAATGAATTATTTTTTTCAGGAATTTAAAATTAATGTGTTTTAAAAAACGGGTCTAGAGGGATTCGGACCCTCGACAACCGGATTAAGAGTCCGGTGCGCTACCTGGCTGCGCCATAGACCCATAAAAATAGCTGAGCCTAGTGTTGTTATTAATCTTAAGATTAGAAAATAAAATTTAGTTTTGTGTAGCTTGAATTTCGTTGTATTTTTCAAGAATTGCAGTTAGTACAGTTGAAACTGGTACATCATTCATCTTTTTCTTTTCAGCAAGAAGTTTTTTGTATGCATCTAAGGTTATGTATACTGGGATAGAACCGTTTCCTTCTAGTAAACCTCTAACATTGTAAAGGGCAGTTTCCATACCTTTTTCAGCAGACTTTGCAAACTTTGCCTTGTCTAAAATTAATCCTAATGGACCAAATGGCATTTCATAATCTACTGTCATTGTTACTCTGGTGAGATTATCACCTAAAGACTTGAATTCATTTGTAATTTGCCATCTTTTGAATGGGCCTTTAAATTGTTTAGCAGTAATTTTTTCATTTTTGATGAATTCTGTTGTTTCACAATCCCATTCCAAGCGCTTGCCACTAAAATCACCAATTATTCTAAAAGTTGTTCCCACACCCATTCCTTCTTTGATATCCATAGGAACAACAGTCATTCCTACAACATCATTTTTTATTTGATCAGATACATGTTCTGGTCGTGCAAAATACGTGAAAACATTATCAACTGGTGTTTTAATATCGATTGATTTACTTACGACAGTCAACGAATGAATATCTTGCCGATTAGGATTTAAAGGTTTTGAAGATTTTCTTGTCCAAATTGATTAACACTTTATTCATGGTGTAGAATCAATTAGTTAAATGATAAAATTCCGATCAGTTTTAGTAATAATTTTTTTATTCTTAACAATGGTACCGATTTTTTCAGAAGCCAATGGACACTCGATGTTTAATTCTGCCGAATCGTTTTTGGGCGGATATAGAGTTCAAGTTGCTACATTGCCTGAATTTCCACAAATAGGAGAAACTTCCGAGCTTCTTTTTAGAGTAACTGATGCTGATTTTGAGGAAGTAGATCGTTTTACCTTAGGAGCTAGATTTTTTTACGATGACCAGCTAATTGATACGATACCTCCAAAGTCATACGAAGGAGGACATATAGAATTGGACTATATTTGGAAAAATTCAGGAAATCATATTGTTAGAGTTGATTTGTATGATATGGATGGGACTTCAGGAGTTTTAACTTATGTATTTAACATGGGAACTCAAAATCCGTTTGGATATATTTTTATCATATCTATTGCAATAGGTGCTCTAGTATTACTAGTGGTAGTAACCTACATCTATTTCCCAGAGAAACTAAAATTCAAATCTAAGTCTTAGTTTCAATGGTTGATTTGGTAATTTTAAACGCAAACAAAGTAGTAAGTAGAACCATTGCAAATAAAAGAATCCCGACTCCTAAATGAATTGCAACTAAAACTGCATGAAGTTTAAGATCGATTACCATTGCACCTAATGTGATTTGTGTAATTACAAGTGTTGCTGCAAAAGTACTAGTGAATTTTATTTTTCTACCCGCATTTTTATTAATCCAACTAGCTACTGATGTGGCAATAACTAGTGTTCCCGTAGTTGCTGCAACAAATCTGTGAATCCATTCGATAAGATATTCTTCATTTGGCAACACCCCACTAGGACATAGAGGCCATTCTGGGCAGGTTAATCCAAGTCCTGCAGATGAGACATATCCCCCAATAAACATCAGAGAGTATAGTACAACTAGAGTTGATAGAGCGAGATATTGAAGAGCCAATACTATTCTACGATGAATGAACCCTGCATGCCAAGTGATGCATGGCCTGGAACCGTACAAATGTAATAATAAGTTCCTGGTGCACCTGCTGTAAATGTAGACATTCCAGATTCGCCAGCCTTCAATGGTGCCGTCGCTGCTGCAATTTCAGAGCCCCAAAGTACGTTATTGAAATCATCAGGGGATGCAGTAATTCCAAATGCATGGAATCCTTTTCCTGCGTTTGTTGCAGTAAAGGTTACTTCATCACCAGAATTTACAACAAAGTCTGGATTATGTCCTTCTTCTCCTGTTAACGCATTAAACGCTAAATCGCTAAATCCATCCTCTGATTCCACAAAGTCAACACTGAATTCATGGGTAACTCCCGTTGGAGCAGCAGCTTCTGCTGGGCCTTCTGATGCACCTACAATAATTTCTCCAACCATTCCCAAGTCTCTGTGTCCTGGAACAGTACAAATGTAATAGTATGTCCCTTCTTCGCCTGCAACAAATTCAGATGAGCCAGATTCTCCTGCCTTTAATGGACTTGAGGCGGCAGCAACTTCACTACCTGTGAAAAGTCCACTAAATCCTTCTTCATCAGCGGTAACACCAAATGCATGGAATCCTTTACCAGCATTTTCTACAGTAAATACAATTTTGTCACCAACATTTGCATGAATTGTTGGATTGTGACCCTCTTCTCCTGTTAACGCATTAAACGCTAAATCACTAAATCCATCCTCTGATTCGACAAATTTCAAATCTTGTGTAATTGTTTTTCCAGTGGCAACTGCTGGTGCCCCATGTTCTACTACACCGGCCATCAAAGCGACAACTGGTGGTGGCTGCGAAATCCAATAATCCCACATACCAAAGAAGATAGCTCCCCCAACGATACAAATCCCCAACATGATTACCATCATTTTTCCCATTCTTGCAGGGGTTGTTCGATATACTATTTCGTTTTCAATCATTTCTCAATCTCTCCTAATTATGATGTGGGTTCTTTGCTTCAAATGGATAGTAGTATTTGCCTCCAAGTTCAAATGGGTCGTGAATGTCTGCTGGTTTACCTTTAGCAGTACTGTAAATGAGGTTATACAAGAAAAGCGCCATGCTTACACCAATTATCATTGCCCCTACTGTTGCAATTTGGTTCCCGACAATCCATTCAGGAATGGGTGGATAGTCAAAAATTCTACGTGGCATACCGTAAAGACCAAGCATATGTTGAGTAAAGAATACCAAAATGGCTCCAATAAAGGACATTATGAAATGGGCTTTGCCCATTGATTCATTGTACATCCTTCCAGTTACATATGGGAACATGTAGTAAATGAATCCTATAGTTCCAAATGCAATTGTACCCATTACAAATAGATGAAAGTGACCAACTACCCAATACGTATCGTGGGTTGTAAAGTCTAATGGCATTGCAGCATTGGCAACACCCCCTGCTCCTGCTGAGAAGAACAAGGCAATGCCTCCAATTGACCACATCATTGGGGTAGCGAATTTAATTCTACCATTCCACATAGTAGCGATAAAGTTGAATACGTGCATTCCAGATGCTGGTACTGCAGCCAAAGTTCCAATCATGAATACTGTTTTTTCAGTAAATGACATTCCTGTAGCATACATGTGGTGTGCCCATGATGAGAAACTTACGATAGATAACAAAACAAATGCAAAGATACCTGAGGACTTGCTAAAGATTGGTTTTCTTGAGAATCTCGGAATAATCTCATACATCATTCCAATTGCGGGAATTACCAAGACATAGACTTCCGGATGGAACGTAAACCAAAACAAATGTGCGTATGCTATAGGATCGCCACCCATAGCAGGGTTGAAGAATCCACTTACTCCTAGTCTGTCAGTAAGTAACATCAAAAGAGCTGCTGCAAATGTTGGAATTGCAACAACTATGATCATTGATGAGGTCAAAAATGCCCAAGCTAACAACGGGAGTTGGCCCATTGACAAGTCAGGGTGTTTACATTTCATAATTGTCACAATAAAGTTAATTGCCCCAAGTACTGAGGAAATTCCCAAAATCTTTAGTCCAAATATCCACATGTCAGCAGCTGGACCAGGTGAACTAATGATAGAGTACGGTGGTGTGGCATACCATGTAAAATCGGCAAAACCTAACCAAACTAATGCAGCACCAGGAGGAATCATCCAAAATGCGATTGCATTGAGTTTTGGATATGCCATGTCCTTGTACCTAACCATGATTGGAACAAAGTAGTTTCCAACGGCCGATGCTGCTGGAAGTATAAACAAGAAGATCAATGTAGTTCCATGGACTGTAAAGATTCTGTTAAAGGTCATAGAATCTGCAATTAACTGTGATCCCGGGAAGAACAGTTCTGCTCGAATTAAAAGTGCCAGAGCACCACCCATGAACAAAAATGATATTGACAAAATAAGATAGAGTAATCCTATATCTGTGTGATGCGTTGAGAACATTATTTGCCATACTGGACGTGGTTTTTGTAGTTCTAGTACCATTAGTTATCTACCTCACAAAAAATCGAGCGATTTTTACATAAAAGCGTTAGCATCATGTTGATGGTTCCGACACTATTAATTTTCCACGCATATTATAATGAATTAATCCACAGTACTCTCTACATTGAATATCATGTTCGCCTGCCTTATCTGGTGCAAACCAAACCGTATTGACTCTTCCTGGAACGGCATCCATCAAGACAACATAATCATGAATGTTAAAAGAGTGAATTACATCAGTAGACATTACTTCAAATTTGTAAGCTTTTCCAGCTTCTACATGTAGGGTTCCTACCTCTTTTGTTCCATCTTCATGTTCAAACGACCAGAACCATTGTTGTCCAGTCACTTTAATGACCTCAGCATCAGCTGGTACGTGCTCAATTAGCCTTTCAACGTTCCAAGCTTCTGCTCCGACCCAAACCATCAAAGCTACAATAACGCCAATGTATAGCCATTCAGGCCAGTTAGAATGATGTCCCATCTATGCAGGAGCTCCCCAGTCGCCTGCTTGTTCATATGCAGTTGGTTTCGCTTTTGGATGAGATTCTCTGAATCTCCAACAAAGCCAAATCATAGTTCCAGAAACTACCGCACCTACTGTAAAAGCTACTGTCATCATTCTAAAGAATAGATTCCAAATCAAAACTCGACGATCAATGTATTCACCTGGTTCATCAGCTTGTGCAAAAACATGATCGATTGTAGGAACAATAACTATAATTGCCAATACTAAGAATAGACCAAGTAAATTCCCCATTATCGGTGACTGTCGTGACCTATATTTTCTATTTAAGGGTTTTCAAGATTATTATCTACCAAACATTATTGAAGCGAGTTGGATGCATTACATTTATTCCAGAAATTGAAAACTTGCGTTTGTATTCTCTAAAAATGTTTAGAGATGCATTTGGAATGATTAATTCATACAAGTTCTCAGGAGAAAATGAAACTACTGTAGAAAGCATTGCTTTGATCGGATCCATATGGGTTACTAGAACTACATTCTCATCTGGATGATTATCTATCACATGATCAACCATGTCTCGTATTCGCTTTTTAACTTCTTCAAAAGTTTCGACTCCATTATGTGCAATTTCTAGTTCTCCCCTGTAGAATTTCATGAATACATTTCCATGACTAGAAAAAATTTCATCATAAGGCTTTCCAGTAAATTTTCCCATATCAAGTTCGATTAATCTATCATCAATTCTTACATCAATAGAGTTGTGTTTGCCAACAATTTCTGCTGTGTTTTTTGCTCTCTCAATTGGACTTGAATAAATTACAGAAATATTCATTTCCTCCAAGAATTTAGCGGCTTTTTCTGATTGATCAACTCCCTCTTCAGTTAGGGGAACACCAGGTGTCCGTCCAGCTAGAATCCTTTCGGTATTGTTTTTAGCTTGTCCGTGTCTGAGAAAAATAATTGAGCCCAACTGGATCGGACTTCAAATAGAGATAATAATAACATTATCAGACAAAAATCATGAAAGTAGGAATTATTGGCGGAACAGGTGGAATGGGAAAAGGTTTTGCATTGAGATGGTCTAAAAACAATGATGTAATAATTGGATCAAGAGATGCCTCGCGAGCAGCAAGTTCTGCAGAAGAATATACAAATCTTGCAAAAGAATCCTTTGGAGAAATTAATGGAACAATTACTGGAAAGGATAACCTCTCAGTTGCAAAAGAAAGTGATGTTTTAGTTTTATCCATTCCATATGAGAATATTGATTCACTTTGCTCTGTAATTTTACCTGAAATTAAAGAAAGCTGTGTTGTAGTATCGCCAATTGTTCCAATGGTAAAAACTGATGTGGGCTTTGAGTTTATTCCCATTAAGGAAAACAAACCATATTCATATCAACTTGTTTCAAAATATATCAAAGACAAATCAAAATTAGTTTCGGCATTTCATGTAATCTCTGAGAAGAAACTAGTAAATCCAACCCTAGTACTTGATTACGATATTTTTGTTTGTGGTGATGACAAAGAATCAGTCGAAGTTGTTAACGGGTTGATTAATGAAATCAAAGGATTAAGACCAATTTACTTGGGACCAGGAGAATTGTCCTATATGGCTGAAATATCAACTCCATTGTTACTAAATGCGATGATTCGAAACAAAATAAAGAATCCCGGTATCAAAATTGTCTAAGACAAAATAAATGAGTTCCAATTATTATCGTAGAGGCAGAAATCCAACTACTGCCGTTGGGGTTTTGTTTATTGTAATTGGAACTATCTCATTAGTTAGACAATTAATTATCTGGACAGAGGATTTAGTCATAGAATTTTTGTTAAATTCAGATATTACTAGTGAAAAAGTTTCAGTTGCAACTATTGGTGTTGGTGTTTTTATTGTATTGCTAGGACTAAGAAAACATGCGTCGAAGGGATGAATTTTTAAAATCTCAAAAGGTCTTGAGGCTTGCAACAATAGGTAAAAACAAAACACCGCATATTGTACCTGTTTGGTATATCTACAATTCAAAAAAAAATCTACATTGGAACAAATACTCGTACTCAAAAAGCAAGGAATTTAAAGAAAAATACACGGGTTGCATTTTGTGTCGATGTAGGAATTAGTGCTCCAAATATTTTTGGTGTAAATGGAGAAGGAAATGCCAATCTTATCATGGACAAAACCAAAGTAAAAAAAATTGCAACAAAGATACTTTCACGATATTTTAAAAATATGAAAGATAAATCGGCAATCGAGTTATTAGACGATACAGATTGTATTATTGAGATAATTCCTGAAAAGTTTTCAATTTGGAGTTATTGAGAAACAAACTTTTCTATTTTGTTCATTGCAGAGTCTAGTACTTCAATACTTGGTAGATACACTAACCTAAAATGTCCGCTTCCATATTTTTCTCCAAAACCAGAACCATGGACTACTAGAACTCCCTGAGATTCCAATAGTTTGGTTACAAATTCTTTGTCAGATCTATACTTGTTATTCTCTATCTTTGGAAAAGCGTAAAAGGCTCCTTTTGGATTTGAGCAAGATAAACCAGGCATTGAATTAAGTCTCTTGACTACAAGATCTCTTCTTTTTTTACACTCTGAAACAAAATCAGAGATATATCCTTGAGGTCCACGCAATGATTCCAAGGCGCCATATTGAACTGGAAGATTTGTGGTAATTCTAACTCTTGCTAGTTTTGGAAGATGTTCACGTAATGGTTCAAGTTGAGGAGATTGATTAAACGCAATGTAACCAATCCTCCAGCCAGTCATTAAATGGACTTTGGAGAATCCATTGAGAATAATTACAGGCGAGTCTCCAGCAACTTTCCCAATACCTACAAACTTTTCATCAAAGACAATTTGGTCGTATATTTCATCACAAATTATGTAGAGATTATGTTGATTGGCAAGGTCAACTAGTTGTTTTAGAGACGATTCATTGAATACTACACCTGTTGGATTGTTTGGACTAATCAAACATATTGCAACAGTTTTTGGAGTAATCTTTGATTTAATATCATCAATGTCAGGAGTTGAATTAATCAAGTCTACTGCAAATTCAATGGGGACTCCTCCATGTAGTCTAACATATGAGGCATATGGTGGATAATACGGTCCAGGTAAAAGAACTTCATCACCTTCTTCTACTATTGATGATATTACCATATCAAGTCCTTCAGAAACTCCATTTGTAATTAGAATGTCATCGGATGAAATTGAAAGTCCTTTGGCGTTTTCTTTTTTTGCAATTTCTTCTCTTAGTTCTGGTAATCCTTCAGATGAAGAGTAAAAATTATTTCCATTTCTCACTGCATTGATCAAAGCTTCTTTTACATTGTCAGGTGGTTGAAAACCAAACTGCACAGGATCACCTATGTTAAGATATTCAACTTTCATTCCACGCTGCTCAACCTTTCTTGCAGCAAGTACAATGTCTCGGATTGCATATTCTACCCCTGTTACTTTTTTGGAAACTTTCAAAGTGTCTAGACAGATATTTAGGCCTGTTAAATTCTTAATTGTTTGGACTCGTTGCACAGTCTGGACAGTGCGGGCGGCTTCGGACCGCCAGGTCGAGGGATCGAAGCCCTCCGAGCCCTTTAGATTATCTTATTAGGTAAATAATTTCCAAGTTTAAGTGAATTGAGACCAACGTTATTCAAAGTAGGCATAGGATTGACAATATTAGGAATGGTTTGGTTATCTGTTGTTTTTGATGAAGGGGAAAGAATTTCAGAAAGTTTTTCGTTAAAGTCATCAGATTCTACCAAAATTGAAATGAATTTTCAAGGAAAAGATATAGGATATTACAAGATTTTCATGCCTGAGTTTTCCGGAGAAGGAGTCTTTGTGCAGATTTTAGATCAGAATCAAAATATAATCTCTGATGAAATAGTTGAAACCAAAATGTCTGTTGGTTATTTTGATTTTGAAGTAGGAGGAACGTATGTTGCCAAGATTACAAATCTTTCAAATGATCAGATTAATCTTGAAGTGGAATTTGGGGACACCAATGGCAGAGAGATGATATTCCAGGAATAGTCACACTAGCTGGTGGATTAATGATAGTAATTTCATTATACATCAAACTAAGAGACTATAGAATTGAGCAACCTGATGAGAAAATATCGTAAACAGGAATGCATTGAATTACGTGACCGAATACCAGAAATATATTGAATCCTAGCCAGCTTGTTAAAAGTAAGAGTGCAATTATTGAAAATGGTAAAAAGATCTTTAGTTTAGTGTGTTGTCTGCTTTTCATTATAAGAAATCCTCCAAGAGCTGCTAAAACAATACCAAACTCTAATGGTTGATGTGACCAAGAGATTAAACCATCAATACCATAAAGGTCATGAGAAAGAGAATCGGCAAATCCTGAAACAAGCTGAATGATAGATCCTACAATTACCAGTTGAATTCCTTTTTTTAAAATTCCCGTTGTAGAATTTCTAACTAAAAGAATGATACCAATAATTCCAGCACTGGTAATCATTGATACGCCAGTATAAACTGAAACGTGCTGAATGGTCCAAAATAATTCTGGTTCTCTTTGAAGATGAGATATTGCATCCCATATTCCTCCAGTCAAAATTACTACAGGGCCAACAACAGCTAGAACTGATGCGATAGCAATGAGATTATTTGGTTTGGCTAGCGTAGAATTTGATAATCTTTGGATTAGTTTCATCTGTTATATCTTTCATATGTGGGTATTTGTAATATTGTAAATTATAAAATTAGAATCATTTCACATTATAGATAATTTTTTCTCAGAATGACACTTGATTTTCTAAATAATTCAGGCATGAAATTAATTAATCCTATAATTTAATAATTTCAGACAGTTTGGAGTGAGGATTCTCCATTGAATCAAGAAACTTTTTTGCTTTCAATTTAAGCCTCTTTCTATCTGAATTTAGTAGTTTATGGGTGACTAGTATGATTTTTGAGAGGCTTTCAGCCCTTGGCAACATTCCTAATCTTACTAGATATTTTTCATCATGATTGGGAACACCGTTATAGGATAAAGTTGGGACTCCTCGTAATACTGCTTCAGATGTCATGGTTCCACCCGAACCAACAAACACATCACACAGTGAAAGAATTTCTCCGCTATCTACAACTTTATCTAAAACAACAATATGTTTTCCTAATTTTCTTTTTAGAGATTTTATTTCGTCATAGTATCTTCCAAGAACTATAATATTAAAATCTGGAAACTCTGTTGCCATTTTTTTAATAATTCCAATTGTATCAACTTTTCTTGAAGGATAGGCAGCTTGAATTTCATAAGTTCTAAAGAGAATAGTTTTCTTCTTTTTAAAATATAATTTTGGTACGGTATTGTGGAAGATTTTTCCTTTAACAATGAGATATTCATCCAAGGCATTATACTGAATTATATTTTTTGAAGATATTCCATATTTTGTAAATTCTGTTTTTGGAATATGTTTAGGAATCAAAAGTTTGTCAACAAGTGGTACCGTTAATCTCATTACTTTCTCATGATGGGGAGAATTAGAAAAAGCAATGTGTTTTATTCCTAATCCAAAAGATATACGTGACGCATCAGGTGTGCAAAAACTTAGTGTTAATTCAGGTTTGAATTTTTGAATTATTTTAAACAAGGACTTCATTCTATCAATATTTGCAAGAAGTTTGTCAGCTTTGTTACCACCTCCATGTCGTCCAACAATTACAACATCTAATTTTCTAATTTTTGCCAGTTCTTTGGCTTCTCTATAATCCCTTGTGGTACAAAGCAATTCATGGTTTTTGCTTAATTTTTTGATTAGTGGTTCAAAAAACAATAATTGTTTTGGAGTAAGAAAATCAATCCATATCTTCAATTTATCATAGGGCTATTTGTGGAGCATATATTTGTAGAAAAATTTGTAATAATTAACTATATTAGATGAAAAAGATTAGAAATTTTATGACCCCAGGAATAGGTCTTATGAAAAGAAGACTTGAAAAAGAAAAAGATGCAATTGCGCTTGCAGTTTCTGGGATTGCAAAAAAATACAATGTTCAGCCTGAAACTATCAATACCCTAGAAACAAAATATCATTCTGATGCAGGTGATTGGTAAGTTGCCCTTGGATGGGATGGAAAAAAAGCAATTGTGAAGATGGATTCAGTTCTAGCAAAAATTACAGAAATTAAAGAAATTTAATTGCCAATTCTCTAAAAATTGCTATGACTAGAGCGATTGTAATTGGTGGATCAAGAGGGATAGGAAAAGCAATTAGTGATTCTTTGATTGAAATTGGGTTTGATGTTATTGCTACATCAAAAAAAGATCTAGATACTTCTGATCTAGATAGTGTGAAAAACTTTGTAAATAATCACAAGGATGTTGATGTGTTGGTCTTGAATACTGGTGGACCTCCAGCAAAAGAATTTTTTTCTATTTCAGAAGAAGAGTGGCAAAAATATCATAATCAATTATTTTTGGGATTTTGTATTATTTTAAAAAATATTTCAATTAATGATGGAGGCTATATCTTTTTGATTAGCTCAAGTGTCATTAAAGAGCCAAATCCAAGTTTGATTATTTCAAGTGCATATAGATTAGCATTTTCAAGCGTTTTGAAAATTTTAAGTAAAAATTATGCTGAAAAAAACGTAAGTTGTATCAACATTGCTCCAGGGCCAATTAACACACAAAGAACTAGAGAGTTAGTCGACAATGTAGAAGAATACGCAAAATCATTACCAATGAAGCGTTTGGGAGAACCTAAAGAGATTGGTGATTTTGTAAGCTCTATTGTAAAAAATAATATCAAATACCTTTCAGGAGTGGTCATAAACTTTGATGGATCCAATTCGAACCACATTTTTTGATGTTATTTGAAAAAACCAAATTCAGATGTCATTCATTAAAAATTCTATTTTTATTTTTGTGTAACAGAAATTGAAACATATCTTTTTAATGAATTCATTAGGAGGGTAACCAATTGAAAAAAATCGTTTTTATCATACCAACCTTATGGGCTGGTCTTACCCAGAGACATCATCACTTGGCATCAATTTTTAAAAAGAAAGGCTATGACGTTCAGGTAGTAGATTTTAGTTCGATAATATCATCATTTTACATAGGAACCCTACAAAAAAAATTACATCATGAAGAGTTGGATATTCCTCATAAAAGACACACCTTCAAGGCAATTTTGCCTAGTTTTCTTCTGCAAAAGAGTGAATCAAACTGGAAACGAGAAAAAAAGAGATTTTCTGACTTTCTAGAAAAGTTATCAGGAAAGGTCTTTACGAAAGATACCATAATCTGGTTACAGGGAATTAGTATCTTCTATGACCCAAACACAATTCATAATCTGCCAAAAAAGCTATTGATAAGTGACATTGAAGATGATTATGCAGGTTTTGTTAGAAAAGAACTTGAAGAAGAAGTAATAACTACAGAAAAACAGATCGTCAAGCAGGCAGACTTGGTCTTTACTAGTGCTCAATTACTTGCTGAGAGACTTTTAAGAGAAAATTCCAGAACATATTTGATACCAAACGGTGTTGATGAAGAATTTATTTCTGAAGGAAATGAAATTCCAAAGCCCCAAGATATGCCTTCTGGGAGAATTATTGGATATCATGGGGTAATTGCTGATTGGTTTGATTTTGAACTCATGTATGATGTAGCAAAGAAGCTAGAAAATGAAAAATTTGTATTGCTTGGTAGGCAGTTTGTATCCTTTAATAAAGAAAAATTCAAAAAATTAACTTCATTGCCTAATGTTCAATATTTGGGAGAAAAACCGTACCATGAACTACTAAAATATGTCGCTCATTTTGATGTAGGAATAATTCCAAGAATAAGCTCTGCTTTTACTAAAGCAATAAACCCAAAAAAATTCTATGAGTATCTTGCATGTGGAAAACCAGTAGTTGCAACAATGATGCCAGAACTGGAAAGGTATGAAACAAAAGGAATTCTAGCAAGGGCGTCAGATGTAGATTCCTTTGTGGCTTCTCTAAAACAAATGATTGATTCTAGCAATGATTCTGAATTGAAAAAGAAGAGGTTAGAATTGGCAAAAGAAAATTCTTGGCAAAAAAGATATGAAGAAATTGATTATTTAATTCAGGAAAAATTCAAAGAAAAAATTAAGTGATTTTTTTGACTTGTAAGGAAAGAACTAGAGTTTTTTTCTCAAATTTCATTAATTGATGGTAAACACGGTTGTTGTCTAGTTTTTCTTAAACTCTACATTTGGAGTGTCTGACTGACCTGCAATTGCAATTAATCCGCCATCTCTAAGTTGTTGGAGTAGTTGCATTACTTCTTTTTCTACTTGCTTTCTTTGTAATCCTGTTTGTTTTGCAAATAATTCTACTAGTTCTGTTACCTTGTGTTTACCATTACAAGATTTCCAAAAGTCAACTATTGCTTGGTTTACCATGAACCCTTGATCATGCTCATTAGATAAGACCATTGAGCCATCTTCTTGTTTTACGAGTTTGCCAACACCTTGAGGTAAGGCAGTCTCATAATTTATTGGTGCAGGAGTATTCAGGTCAGATCCCATGTTTTT
>PVMK01123380.1_pt1 | contig 25293 bp, 25 predicted proteins | sample 1853481 | NCBI WGS metagenome assembly PVMK01 (sample SAMN08533507, study PRJNA380276) | Marine sediment metagenome, whole genome shotgun sequencing project.
TTACGATACGATTCTCGATCGCAAAGTACCCAAGGTGAACTGGTGGTTCACTTTGGGCAGCGCAAGCTTATTCCTGGGTGCCCTCCAGGGCGCCACTGGGATGTTGCTGTCGGTATATTACGTACCCACGCCAGATCATGCTTATGACAGCATCACGTTCATTATGAACGGAGTTAGATTTGGTTGGTTAATCCGCGGCATCCACCATTGGGGTGCATCGCTGCTGATCCTGACTGCGTTTATACATTTACTCAGGGTTTTCTTTTATGGCGCTTATAAATATCCGCGGGAGCTCACCTGGATCACCGGTGTAGTTCTGTTTATCAGTGCCCTGGGAATGGGTTTTACAGGTTATTTACTGCCCTGGAATCAGCGCTCCTATTGGGCGACTACGGTGGGAACAGAAATCGCCGGAACATGGCCCTGGCTGGGAGATTTTATGCTGCGAGTACTGCGAGGCGGACCAGATTTAAGCGCATTAACCCTGTCCCGGTTTTTCTCGATGCACATCTGGATAATCCCGGCCATCATCATTGCAACTGTATCCACACATTTATACCTGGTCATCCGGCTGGGCATTTCCAATATTCCTGATCAAGACAGCTGATCCAAATTCCAACTATTTAAATGGAATGAGTTGAGGAGGGATCCGGTGAACGAAGAGCATAAAAAAGCATATAAACTAAAATACGAACAGGCCAAACAAAAAGGCGTTAAATTCTGGCCTGATATCATCTACAAGGACCTGCTGGTTTCATTTGCTTTGTTCTTGCTGCTGATCGGGCTGGCAACATTTGTGGGTGTCGCTATTGAACCCAAAGCAGATCCCAGTGATGCTACATATGTCCCCCGCCCGGAATGGTATTTTTTATTCTTGTTTGAATTATTGAAATTCATTCCCGGCCAGGTTGAATGGCTGGGAACCTTTATCATCCCTGTTGTCGGAGTCCTGGCTTTGTTCCTGCTTCCACTTCTGGATAAAAATCCCCTTCGCCACTGGAAGAATCGCCTGGTCGGAATCTCGATCATGGGAATAGTTGTGCTGGGTATGGTTGGGCTGACTATTCGTTCTGTGATCACAACTCCCAAAAACGAGGAAGAGGGGGTGGCAAATACTATCCCAGCGCAAATGGCCCTGGGAGATGAACTGTACAGTATCTACTGCACAGAATGCCACGGACCGGATGGCGAGGGTGGAATAATCGCCGGGGTAGAAGGACTGGAAGGCGTGGAGCTAAAGCCGATCAGCAGCCGGGATGAAATGTATACCAGATCGGATGAAACCCTGGAAGCCGTTATAGAACTAGGTCAGGGTGATCTGGGCATGCCGCCCAATGGCCTGGCTTATGGGGGAGAATTAAAGAAATCCCAGATAGAAGCCGTCGCGGTTTTTATGCGCTATACCTGGGATGACCGGGTGGAAATCCCTGAGGATGCCGCTGCAGCTGGTGCCATACCTGAATTGAGAGAAAACGAGGTTCCTTCCTATGAAGTTCATATTTCCCGGATTACTCGACGCTATTGCATATCATGCCATCGGCCTGATAAAGAAAATAATAACTACCTGATGGGCAGTTACCAAGAAATTCTCACTACTGGTGATAATGTAGAAAACAACCTTATCACCGGAGATCTCAATAGCTACCTCATTCAAACCATCAATGCAATCAGCATTCTTGATCCTACAACTGGCGAAGAACTGATCCAGCAAATGCCTCCCACCAAGTTGATGAAAGAAAAGTACATCAAAATCTTCGAAACTTGGGTATTAAACGGCATGCCGGAAACTGCTGCTGATGCTGAGGCTCTGGTTGTAGAAGAGGTCATAGAAGAAAGTGAATAGTGTATTAACAAGGACACGTTTTCCTTTTTAAGGAAAACGTGTCCTGAATACAAATAAAAATAGCCTTCAATGGAGGCTATTTTTATAACTATAAACTATTGCTGATCAGGGAGTCGCAAACAAATTGTTTTCTAAGGCGCTCAACCTGGCGGCCAGCACCTCAAGATCCGTCTGAGCCGAAAAACTATCCTCATCCAATTCAAGGACAATCAACTTCTGCCGCTGGATCATGGTATTAACGACTTCAGCCTGATCCTCAGTTACAAGAGTTGTCAGCATTTCCAAAGTTGAACCAAGTTTATCCACTGCCAACTTGGTGTCTGCTTGGCGGTCTTGCTCCAGGGCCAGCATTGCATCGGCCACCGTTGCCCGGGCACTTAATAAAGTGATATGAATGGTCACCTGGTTAATCTCTTCTGTCAGAGCTATATTTTGCTCCTTAAAGAGGTTCAATTTTTCAATTTCATCCTCCAGGGAAGTTATTTCCGCGGAAGACTCCTCCAGATCAACCCTTAAATCCTCGACCAGGGATTTTTCAGGTTGAAACCTTAATATGGTATCGAGGAAAAATCCTCCCGCAAAAGCAAGCGCTATCACAACTAACCAGACAAGAATTCTTCGGTAAATCAACCGGGCTTTTGAGAGCTTCTTCTTTTCAGGGGCTGGTTTTTCAACTCGTTCAACAGGCTCTACCTCATTTGATGAGCTGGTATCTTCAGCTTCATTTTCTTCGATTTGGGCTTCTAATTCAGCCTCAGTTATCATTTTTTCTAAATCATCAGCCATATTTTCATTTTCAGTCATCCATTCCTCCTCGGCTTAAAAACGGTACGGCAATTATACCTGATTCCCCGTCAATTATTTGGGTTGTCACTTCCTATCTCCCGGGAAATCTATTCCTCAAATGCAGAAAAGCTGGCGTGTAACCAGCTCTTCTGCCACTAATCTTTGGAAAGATAAATGTGGTTTTATTTTGCTTTGATTTTAATGGATTTTGGTAAAGCTTCTTCTGCAACCGGCACCCGTAAGGATAGGATTCCGTTCTCAAGATTGGCTTCGGATTTTTCCATATTTAACAGCTTGGGTAGTTGAATGACCCGGCGGAATTTTCCACTGGGGAGTTCTTTGCGGAGGTATTTTACATCCTCTTCGGGGGATATAAACTCACCCTGAATTTCGATGGTTTTTTCCACAATTTCAATCTCAACATCATCTGGTTCCAGACCCGGGACGATCAGCTCAATCACATAAGCATCATTTTCAACAATAACGTCGAGAGGTACATGGATTTCACTTTCCATTGTTCGGTAGTGTCGAACAGGTTGTCTGTGGTAACGGGAATAGGGTTTGATATACATCATATTTTTCTCCTTTAAGTATCGGAAGATTTATTATTTGCTGTGAACTCAATCTTACAGGTCAAGTATTAGAAAAACACAAACGAAGTGTTAAAGAAAAGCAAACACTTTATCGAATATTTATTAACAAAATTTAGTTGATTTTGGCAAGGTAATTGAGAGATGTGAAATGATCGATCAGGATAAAGAACAAACCATGATCAGATAGGGCGAATCATCCTGATACGGGCTTCCATCAAAATCCCCCAGGAAATGATTATTATGGAAACCAGTCTCTTCTAATTCATTTTGATATTGTTCCAAAGAACTTAATTGATAAACTGCTGTCTGCCGGTGCCTTTCCACCCTACCATCAGGATGAAGTTGATCATAGATCCAATCCCAGCTAAGGGCATCAGGAAGGGGACTTAAAACGCTGCTAACCTGTACTGGATTACCAGTTGAAGGATGGGGAAATATTCCTTCCACATCCGAGGTTAATTCCCCTCCATCCACTGATATTTTTTGATGGTATTCCTGGATCACAATGGGATTGGGAACACTGACTAGAAAGATTCCAGAAGATTTCAAAAGCTGAATGATCCTGTTTAATAACAGAACTCTTTCCTCTGCAATAAAGATACTGTAGGTATTGCAGGGTATGATCACCGCATCAAATTGGGTCTTCAAGGGCAGGCAGAGCATATCAGCTAAAACCAGTTTTGGACCTGATAGACCATCGTTTTGAGATGCCGTTAAAAGGTAATGGAGGGATTCCAAAATCACATCAACACCGACAACCTGCCTTTCTTCTTTCCAGAGAGGAAGTGTGACTCTTCCATGTCCGCATCCCAGCTCCAGAACAGGATTCCTGCCCCTGGTCATGGAGAGCCAGAAACTAATGTCATCCAGATATTTTTCATGATGAATGCGAACCAGTTCATTGATCACAGTTGATTTTAGCTCCAGGAAGTGGCCGTCCTTGACTATCATTAGCATTAAGATTATACTGCTTTGCGAATATGAAAGCAGTACATCGGGGTGTGGCGCAGTTGGTAGCGCGCCGCGTTTGGGACGCGGAGGTCGACGGTTCAAGTCCGTCCACCCCGACTTTTTATAGTGTGAATTTTTATCTTAATTTGTCCCACTTACGATCATACGATTGTTGATTTCTTATTAAAGAGACTGGTATAATCAAAAAAAATACCTGGAAATTTACCTATGCGGACCCTTGACCAATCAAAATATCAATCAGAATCTGGGACTGGTGGATTTTTATTAAACCTCCAGGGGATGTTTTCCTATGGATGGTCCTGGCAACAGAGCCGGAAAAGCCAGGAAGAGTTGATTGAAATCCTTGGATCTGTATTAGGAAATGATTGTGTCTTAATCCGGGATGTGGAAATTCCCCGGGTAGGCAGACCTATACCCCTTGTCCTGCTGACCCCCTCCAGTTTGTTGGTAATCAATCCCAAATCACAGCAAGGATTCTATCGTGCTGAAGGTAAACGGTGGGAAGAACTCGGCCGGGATGATGAGTACCGCCTGGCACAGAGAAACCTCATCCGTGAAACCTGGCTATACCAGAAAACCATTGAAGGATACCTGAAACAGCACAATTTCTCGGCTCCAATGGATCGGGGAGTAATGATATTCGTATCTCCAGAGACTGTTGTGGAATCCATCCGACCCCGGGTCCGGGTGATCCAGGCTGACGGAATCAAGAACTTCGCCAGAGAATTATCAATCGCAAAACCAATCTTCAGCGATATGGATTTCAGGACCGCCATTAACTTATTGACCAATCCCAGGCTTCCGGAGAAAACAAAAAAGAAGAAAGCACCCCTTCCCCCTGTTGATGTCACTCCGGTGATCCCGGAAGCACTTGCCAAGGTAGATAAAGAGATTTCCAAAGTTGCCAGAAAGGTAAATTTCAGCCGCAAAGAATGGGTGATAATCGCCGGGCTGATCGCTCTGGTAATCGTTGTTCTGATTTCACTGATCGGTCTGGTTATATTTACACTATAAAATAAGCGACGGAACTCGCGTGCAACATCCATTTCTTTCCATCATCATTCCCGCATATAATGAAGAAACCCGCCTGCCTGCAACACTCAATGAGGTAGGCTCTTTTCTTAGGGATCAATCTTATTCCTCCGAAGTTTTGATAGTAAATAATAACAGCACTGACCATACGGGAGATATCATCCGTAAATACTGCCTGGAATATCCTTTTATGCGTGAGCTATTTGAGGAATATCCCGGGAAAGGCTCAGCTGTCAAAATGGGCATGCTGCAAGCCCAAGGGGATTTTCTCTTCATGTGTGATGCTGATCTTTCCATGCCGATTGATCAGGTAAACAAGTTCATTCCACCACAATTGGAAGGGGTAGAGATAGCCATAGCGTCCCGTGAAGCCCCGGGTGCTGTGCGCTATAACGAACCTCTCGCTCGTCATCTGGGCGGAAGAGTGATGAATTGGCTGATACAATTAATTGCCCTCCCGGGCTTGAATGATACCCAGTGTGGTTTTAAGTGTTTTTCAGCCGCGGCTGCCAAAGATTTGTTTCACCACCAAACCCTGCCGGGATGGGCTTTTGACATTGAACTTCTCTATATTGCCCGTCAAAGAGGATTCACTATCCAGGAGGTACCCATACCCTGGACCTTTTACCCGGGGAGCAAGGTTAATGCAATCCGGGATGCACTAAAAATAATCCAGGATATCCGGATTATCCACCAGAACCAAAAACAGGGTTTGTATGACCCGGAAAATTGATCCTGGGTTAATTCCCAAACACCCCCACCTGGAATTTGAAACTGCTCTCTGGAAATCAGGCTGCCATTTTGTCGGCGGTGTGGACGAAGCCGGAAGAGGCTGCCTGGCAGGTCCAGTGACAGCCGCTATTGTAATCCTTCCTCAAGAAAAGGATTTACTTGCTGCCTTTTCAGGTGTTCGGGATTCAAAACAACTTAACCCTCAACAAAGGGAAGAGCAGCGGATCAAAATAGAAAATCATAGCCAGGAATGGGCGGTTGGATCGGCATCAAATAACGAAATCGATCTGTTTGGCATCGTTCCAGCAACAAGGTTGGCTGTACAGCGTGCTCAGGACCAGATGGAAACCAGGCCTGACCATTTACTGGTTGATTTCATTGTCCTTCCCAATAATCCCCTCCCCCAGACCAGGCTCGTAAAAGGGGATGCCCGATCCCTTTCAATCGCTGCCGCGTCCATCCTGGCAAAGACCCATCGTGATGCTTGGATGATCAGGGCAGCTGAAGAATACCCCCTTTATGGCTTTGAGAAGAATATGGGTTACGGCACAACCAGCCACCGTCAGGCGATTCTGGATTTTGGTCCTTCCATCTTGCACCGCTTGAGTTTTGCGCCTATGAAGGATTTATAATAATTAAGATCCAATAGGCGCAGTCATTAACCTGGTCGTTTATGATTGGGGAAGATAATTCGCCATTTTTTATATCTCGTCCATGTGTTAAACCACCTGGCTATGAACCAGGCCCTTCCGGGCTTATAATCAAAGTCTCATGCCAAAGAAAAAAAACCTGCCCTACGGCACCTGGCCATCCAGGATCACACCCGATTTAACCGGAGATTTGCGTGAGATCAGCGAGTTAAGCTGGAGTGAGGACGGACGTTTACTGTGGGTGGAAAGACGCTCGAATCACTCCAGCCTGATGGCCTGGGATCCCGCCAAGGAGGATATCAAAGAGCTGTCTGGAGACATTAATGTGGGTGGGGGAATCATGTACGGGGGAGGATCTTATACCGTTTGCCGGGATCAAGTTGTATTTATCGAAAAAGGATCCTCTCAACTTTATCTTGTATCTGGCATCAATTCAGCGGCTCTTCCACTTGGGTCTTCACTACACTCCAAATCCTCACCCAGGATCTCTCCCTTTAGTACAAGTCTGGTTTATATTGAATCTGACGGGAAAAATGACTCAATAAAAATTACAGACTATACCCAGCCCCGGGAACACCTGTCATTAGACTCCAGATCTGATTTCTATAATTATCTTCGCTGGCACCCAGATGGGACCCAGCTAGCCTGGGTGAGCTGGGATCACCCTCATTTACCCTGGGATAGCAGTTATCTCCATCTGGGTACTATGAATCGTTCATCTCTTGAAAAATTCCCGCTCGAACAAGATCTTATTATCAGCGGAGGGGAAGATATCTCAATTCTGCAGCCTGAATTTTCCCCGGATGGATCAAGCCTGGTTTATATCTCTGATCAAAGCGGTTGGTGGCAGCTTTACATTTATGATCTAAAAACGGGTCTCAAGGGGCAATTGACAGAAAAACAAGCTGAACACGGACTTCCTCCCTGGGTTCAGGATCAACGCTCATTTGCTTACAGCTCTCTTGGCAATAAGATCTATTTTTTAAGGAATCAACAGGGTTTACGTTCATTATGGTCATATGATCTCAAGATACAGATTGAAACCCGAATTGAACTCGATGAGGATTACACCTGGCTGGAGGGATTGGTAGTGTCTCCCCAAAATGATCGAATCGCCCTGGTTGCATCAGGGGCAGATCTACCTCCCCGTCTCATCATTGCTGCACCTGACGGAAAAACCAGGACAATCAGGGATTCATCCTCCCTGGAAATCGCCCGAGGGTTATTTTCTCTTCCCAAACCGATCACCTGGACTGGGAAGGACGGAGAAGATATTCATGGATTGTTTTATCAACCCAACAATCCTGATTACCAGGGAATTGGGAAAGCTCCCTTATTAATCATCATCCACAGCGGACCTACCCGCCAAAAGTATGCTGAATTCCAACCTCGGACTCAGTATTTCACCAGCAGGGGTTATGCAGTTCTGGAACCAAATTACCGGGGGAGCACAGGCTACGGCCGGGATTATTGGCAAGCACTCAAAGGACAATGGGGGATTCTCGAAGTAGATGATGTATACCAGGCAGCAAATGCACTTTCCAGAAAGGGATTGGTTGATAAAAATAGGATCGCTCTGCTGGGCAGCAGTTCTGGAGGCTTAACTGTATTCCAAGCCTTAGTAAAATATCCCGGAGTTTTTAAAGCTGGTATATCATTATATGGAATTGTGAATCATCTGACTTTGCTTGAAAATCCAGCCAAGTTTGAACGTTATTATTCCGAGTGGCTGATCGGAGCTTATCCGGAATGCGCCCAGCTGTACCAGGAGCGCTCACCCGTATTCTTCGCTGAGAATCTTGAAGATCCTGTAATCATCTTTCAGGGAGGACAGGATCCTGTAGTTCCCCAAGACCAGGCAGAGCAAATTGTTAACGCCCTGGAGGAAAACCAGGTTGCTTATGAGTATCACCTTTACCCGAATGAAGGGCATGGTTTTAAAAAGACAGAAAACGTGAGTGATTTTTATCTGAAAATAGAAGCATTTCTCAAAAAATATGTTATCAATAATTAAGCAGAAAACCGATCAAGGCACCAAGGAGCATCAATGAAAATCGTCGTTTTGGAGCAGGTCTAGTTGGCAGCGCTATCATCCAGGATCTGGCAGAAGATAAACAATACGAAATTCTGGCTGTTGATCTGAACAAGGGTTCGCTTGATAGAATTTCAGGGTTTAATGGTGTGTCAACCAGGCAAACAGATTTATCTGATGATAAAGTGATCTCTAATCTGGTCTCAGATGCTGATCTGGTCATCAATGCAGTTCCAGGTTTTTTGGGTTTTCAAACCCTGGAACAGATCATCCAAGCCGAGAAGAACGTGGTTGATATATCTTTTTTTGGCGAAGATGCCTTTAAACTGGATGAGCTTGCCAGGAAGAAGGGCGTAACAGCGATAGTGGATTGTGGGGTCGCACCAGGATTATGCAACATCATCGCCGGATATGTAACTGAAAAAATGGATCAAGTTGATAGCTATTTGTGTTACGTGGGTGGTCTTCCCGAAATCAGGGAATGGCCCTATGAATACAAAGTTGTCTTTTCGCCTACGGATGTACTGGAAGAATACACCCGTCCAGCCCGGTTTGTCGAAAATGGCAAGGAAGTCATTTATCCTGCCTTGTCAGAAGTTGAGCTGCTGGATTTTCCGGAGATTGGCACACTGGAAGCTTTTAATACTGACGGATTGAGGTCCCTGCTTCTCACTCTGGATATACCAACATGCGTGAGAAGACCATGCGCTATCCTGGCCATGCCAATTTAATTCGCTGTTCAGAGAAAGCGGATGTTTTTAACCAGGAGAAGGTTGAGGTGGATGGGCAGAGTGTGCGGCCGCTGTCCGTTACATCCAGATTATTATTTGACCAATGGAAAATGCAAGAAGGCGATAGAGATTTGACCGTAATGCAGGTCATTCTGGAAGGTAAGGAGGAAAAAGATCAGGTCGTCTACCAGTATGACCTGGTTGATCATTATGACCAGGAAAAGAATGTCACCTCCATGGCCAGGACAACCGGCTATACCTGTACAATAGTTGCTCGGCTGCTACTGGAAGGAACTATTCCCCTGACAGGTATCTGTCCCCCGGAAAAGATCGGGGAAATTCCAGGACTCTTTGAAAGGTTATTAAGTGAATACCAAAAACGAGGAATCAACTTGAAAGAAACGATCACCCGGAAATAGATTATCAAAAAAATTAGTATTTCTGGTAAATAGTTAGATTGAGGAGCAAAAATGCCAAAATTAAATATTGAAGGTGTTGGTGAATTTGAAATTCCAGCCGGAACACGCCTGGTAAATGCCCTGGAAGATAATGGCGGCGATCCACTGCACCGCTGTGGAGGATATGCCCGCTGCACAACCTGCCGGGTTGAATTTCTGACTGGAGAACCAGATTCTTTGACAGAGGCAGAAAAGACAAAACTGGAGAGCATGAAAGAAGGTCTGGGAAGTTTCCGTCTCTCCTGCCAATGTACTGTAGATCATGACATGCATGTCAAGGTGCTGATGCCATACAGCGAAAGCGGCCTGGATGATCCCGGTGCGCGGCCAGAAGATCAGGTAACACCATAATTCAGTCATATTATTATTTTGTTATACATACAATAAAACCATGGAAAATTTAAAACGACAACTCCCGCAGGGTTTACGCACCTGGTTCGTGATCCATTTTGGGGTGGATATGCTTATTGGCATTCCCCTGCTTTTTATCCCGGGCCTGATCATGCCCTGGTTCGGATGGGATCAGGTTGATCCCATCACTTCCCGTTTGGTCGGTGCTGCTCTGTTAGGCATCGGAGGAGAATCCTTGCTGAGCAGGAATGCCTCAGTTGAGGTATTCAAAGCCCTGCTCAGTTTAAAGATTATCTGGGCAATTGGAGCAATCACTGCTATTGGATTAGGCATAGCCGCGGGAGGTCCACCCCTGGCCTGGGGATTCCTGGCAGTATTTGTCATATTCTTGTTTATCTGGCTGTATTATTATCGGAAAATAAAATAAACAAAAAACCTTCATCAATATTCAATGAAGGTTTTTTTTATATTTATCTTACTTCTTACTCTGAAGCGACCAAGATTTGTTCTATAGCCTGCTGGAAATTCTCAAACGGCTGGTTGCCCCGGTACAGGACCCCATTAATCAAAAATGAGGGTGTTCCGGTTATATCATTCTCCCTGGCTTTCAGTTCATCAGAAGCTACCAAATCTTTATACTTCCGATCTGCAAGGCAGGAATTGAACTGATCAACATCCAACTCCAGAATTTCCGCAAAAGTTTCCATGGTCTTGGAAATATCTCCCGTCCGGTTGCTGAACAAGCGCACCTGGTTGGCGAAGATCAAATCATGGAAGTTCCATAAGGCATCCTGGTCACCGGCGCAGTAAGCTGCCTCAGCGGCCTGGAAGGTTGACGGGGCATTTAATAAACCACCTACGCTGTGAAATACCAGGTAAACTTGTCCAGTCTCAATATAGGTATCTTCAATCAGTTTTTTGGCTCCCAAAGCAAAGTCAGCGCAATGGTTACAGCCAAAATCGGAAAATTCTTCGATAACTACTGGAGCATCAGGATCTCCTAGCCCATTAAAATTTGATTGTTCAACCTTTGTAAACTCGGGGATATTCACCTGGCGTGTTGGTATATTTACATTATTTGAACTGGTGAACGCAATCACCAATGCAATAACCACCAGAATTAAACCACCGCCCATCATTAAAAGCAGGACGGTGTTCTGGCGCTGTTTTTTCTGTCGGCGTTCTTCAATAAATTTCCGGGTACTCATTAATACCTTCCTTGTCGTCAAACTCAAACCGGTAATATGCTAATTGTACTAATCAAAATTGCCTGAAAGCTGATTCTTATAAACAATTAATCAATTAAATAATTAATTATTATCCTGCCGGTTTTTCATCAGAACTTTGGTCAGTTCAGCTGCAATCGATGGTCCCAAAAGTAAAGGGAGGATAATCTCCCACTGGAGCCAACCCAGGGGAACGGTATCAAAAATTCCCTGTAAAAATGGCACATAAACCACACCCAGGAGCAGGATCACAGAGGATAAGATTGCCCAATTCATCACCTTATTGGTGAACAAACCAACCTTGAGGATCGGTACTCGCTCAGAACGGGCTGTAAAAGCTCTCAACAGTTCTGAGAATGACAGAGTAACAAATGCCATAGTGGAAGCCATCTCGGGAAATCGTGTCAAACCAATCCAGTATGCTCCCAGAGTGACAACGGTTATCGCGATGGTCTGGATGGTGATCCCGGTCAGCATAAAACGATTCAGGATCGGTTCATCCGTATCACGGGGAGGCTGGTCCATCAAATCTGGATCACCTTTTTCCAGGCCAAGTGCCAATGCCGGAGCGCCGTCTGTAACCAGATTCAGCCACAGCAGCTGGATTGCGGTAAGAGGTGATTTCCAGCCAAACATAGTGGCCAGGAATATTGTCGCGATCTCTGCAATATTACAGGAGAGTAGAAAATACACAAATTTTCGGATATTGCTGTAAATTACCCTGCCCTGTTCAACTGCAGATACGATGCTGGCGTAATTATCATCGGTCAGCACCATATCTGCAGTTTCTTTGGCAACGTCTGTGCCAGTAATTCCCATGGCTATACCGATATCTGCCTTTTTAATGGAGGGGGCATCATTAACCCCGTCACCAGTCATGGCTACTACTTCGTTATTGGCGCGGAAGGCCTCAACAATGCGAACCTTATGTTCCGGTGAAACCCGGGCGAATACATCGGTGGTGAAAACAGCCTCTTTCAGCTGTTCATTTGAAAGCTCATCAAGCTCCCTGCCTGTTAATACATTATGTCCTTCTTGAAGCAAGCCGATCTCCAGGGCAATAGCTTTGGCAGTATTAGGATAATCCCCTGTGATCATGGCCGTTCTGATTCCTGCCTGGCGGGCAATCTGAAGTGCAGGTAGAACTTCAGGCCGGGCCGGATCTATCATCCCCAACAGACCCACAAATATTAATTCCTGTTCGATTTCGTAATTGAGATTACCATCTTGAAGATACTCCAGATTTTCAACCACACGGTAGGCAACTCCCAATACCCGCAGGGCCTGATCGGTCATGCGATCATTAGCAGCCAGAATGCGCCGGCGCTGCTCATCATCCAAAGGAATTGCATTATCATCCCGGCTCTGATAATGAGTGCAGCGCTCAAGCACAACATCCGGAGCACCTTTCTGGGCTACCACATACCAGGCCTTTTGTTTTTGATCGTAAAATGGAGAAACATCGCTGGCTTCGGGCTGTTCAATGGCATGGATTGTGACCATGCGCTTTCGTTCGGAATCAAAGGGGATCTCTTCTATCCGGGGATAGGCCTGGGCCAGTGGTGCAGGAAGAGCTCCACCCTTCGCTGCAGCTACCAGCAATGCTCCTTCTGTTGGATCACCAACCATGCGGAGCGTCCGTTTACCGTTCTCATCATAATCAGTTTCCAGAATCGCATCATTATTCAATGCCCCAATCCACAGAGCGGTTAATATACCCGGATATTCCTTGGCGAGATTGACCTTCTTTCCATCCCGGAAAAATTCTCCTTCTACGGAATATCCCGTTCCGGAAATATCCAGGAATTCTCCGTCTACTGCTATATTAGTGACAGTCATTTCGTTCTGGGTTAAAGTACCGGTTTTATCTGAACAAATTATCGTTGTAGATCCTAGAGTCTCAACAGATGAAAGCCTGCGGATTAATGCATTACGGGAAACCATTTCCTGCATTCCCAATGCCAATGTTATGGTGACTACAGCAGGCAATCCTTCCGGAACGGCGGCGATAGCCAGACTGACGGCAATGATGAACATTTCCAAAGGGTCTGTACCAGTTATCATGCCTTCGACAAATACGATGGCGCTAATCACCAGAGTAACCCAGCCCAGTGTTTTTCCAAAACTGTCCAGGCGTTTCTGGAGAGGCGTATCATCTTCCTCAACAGTCTGGAGCAGGCTGGCAATCTGTCCTATTTCAGTTGCCATTCCAGTATTAACGACCACACCAACACCCCGTCCATAAGTTACCAGAGTTCCGGTATAAGCCATGGTTTTACGGTCACCCAGGGCAGCATTTTCTTCCAGTTCAAGTAAGGCATTTTTAGTCACTGCAAAGGATTCACCGGTCAGGGCAGCTTCATCAATTCTCAAATTGGCTGTTTCCAGCAGTCGGACATCAGCGGGAATAAAATTCCCAGCTTCCAGAAAGACAATATCCCCAGGAACGACTTCCCGGGCAGGAATTGCCTGCCTGTGACCAGCCCGAAGCACATTGGCATCTGGAGAGGCCATCTTTCTCAAGGCAGCCAGGGCTTCTTCCGCGCGGCTTTCCTGGATCACTCCCAAGCCTGCATTCAACAGCACAATGATCATGATTGCAGCTGCTTCCACCCATTCTCCCAGAACTGCCGAAATTAGAGCCGCAACCAGCAGCAAAACAACCACAAAATTAGCAAATTGATCGTAGATCCTTACCCAGACGCTAATCGGTGGTGCTTCCTGGAGCTCATTGGTACCAAAGGTATCTATGCGCTGTAATATTTGCCCTTCTGAAAGTCCCTTTTCACGATGTACCTCCAGCTGAGCAAGAATTTCTGCACCGCTGATCGTATGCCAGGGAAGATTGGGTTGTTGGGTTTGTTCCATAATAGAAATTTGTTCTTTACTCACTGCTGTTTACCCCGTTTCAATGACAAATCTTAGAAAACCAGCTGGAGGCTTACTCTCCAGCTGGCTGATCTTCAGGTGGTTCTAAACCTCCCGGTACTTCCACAAAGAAATACCATTGATTAATCGTCTCCAGGCGGTCTGATGGTTCAAATATCGGTCCAATCCTGACTCCTTTTACATCTGCAGAGATCCCGTAAGTATAGACCGGATAATAAAGAGGGAGAGCAGGAAGCTGATCAGAGAAACGAACCTGAAAATTCCGATAAAGCCTGGCTCTATCATTTGTATCAAGGATGATGCGAGCCTGCTCAAGATACTCACTGGCCTGGCGATCATTCCACATGGAGTAGTTTTGGCCGCCTGTTGCCTGGGTTTGGTGCCAGAATGGGTAGGGATCCGGGTCCGGCATGCTGGTCAGATTCAAATCAACCAAAGCAGCCTGGTATTCTCTTCTGTCCAGGACGTTGATCAGCTCGGTGTATGATAACGCTTCTAGAGTGACATCAACTCCCAGCTTTACCCAATTCTCCTGGATTGATTGGGCAATCAGTCGGTGTATTTCTGTATCAGGATAGATCAAATCCAGTTCCAATCGGTCCCCGTCTTCATTTGTCCTGGTAGTGGCGCCCTCTCCAGAGAATGTGTATCCGAGGTCGCGAACCATTTCAATGGCCAGATCCTGGTCAAAATCATAGCGGGATAAACCATCATAATAGGCCCAGGTTTTGGGGAAAATGGGTCCATCAGCAATGATTGCCTGTCCCTGATTGATATGATCCACCAGATATTGACGGTTGATCCCATGCAGGAGTGCTTGGCGCATCTCTACTTCACCCAAGAAAGGCACCCGGGGGTTATCGAGGTTGAGCAAGAGCAATGACATCTCAGGCAGTCGGCTGGTATATAGATTTAAATTCTCGTCAGCCAGGGCATCGGACAGGATTTCGGGAGCGATTTCCCCTATCCCCTGGATCTCTCCATCCAGGTAGGCGTTCCAGGCATTGACAGGTGTTGAGTAATAAAGAAACTTGACCTGGTCCAAAAAAGCAATTTCCCCATAATAATCCTTGTTTTTTTTCAAGACAACACCAGTGATTTCGTCTTCATTTACAACCAGGCGATCATACTGGAATGGACCTGTCCCGATCGGCTGTAAATTAAAGGGAGAATCAACAATTTCCTGGACGGACATGCCTCCCAGAATATGTTCCGGGAGAATTCCGAAATCCAGATAATCTAAGAATGGCGCAAATGCCTCAGGTAACCTGAACTGGAGGGTTTGACCATCCAGAGCTTCCACTTCAATTTGAGCCCAGAATTCCGCCAGATCTGCGGGAACCGGGAAATCCGGCTCCTTGAGAAGGTTCACGGTAAAGACTACATCTGCACTGGTTAACTGTTCCCCATCATGCCAGAATGCATCCTGGCGCAGGGAGAAGTTATAAACATCTCCATTCCTGGAAATTCCCCAGTAATTTGATAAATCTGGTTGAGGTAGGCCAGTGCTGTCGAACTGGATCAGGCCGCTGTATAACAAACTTGTGGGATCCTGATCAGGAGGATTAAATACTGCCAGGAGCGGATTCAACCGCATTAAAGAACCCACTATTCCTTCTGTGTACAAACCGCCACTAGTTGGTTCAGGGGCTTCCACGAGGACAGGTTCTGCCTGCTGCCCCCACAAAACCACGGCAATCACTATTAATGCCAGAACGATAATTAAAATCTGCCACCGCAGTTTATTTATCAATTTCATGGAGTTTTTCCTGATTTCTTGAATACCCCTAGATAAGTTTAGCCGGAAAACATGGGGGCCATATTTTCCGGCAATCCATTGGCGTTGATATCGTTTTATATCAAGCCAAGGTTCATATTTAACCTGTTACAATTACTGATGCAATTGCCAAACCGAAAAACAAGAAACTTAGCCCGATTGTAACCCGGAACAAAACCTTTTCAATTCCTCGTCGAGCTGAAAACACACCTCCGGAATCACCGCCGGTTAATCCGCCCAGCCCAGCTCCTTTGCTCTGTAAAATAACACTGGCAACCAGGGAAATCGATGTAATGATTAAGCCGATGTTCAAATATGTTGACACAAAAACCTCCCAGACCAGCAGAAACATCCAATCATACTATGCATTCCGCCAATCTATCTATATAAAATTGCTGTTCTGATTTCAAGCACGGCGATTATACCTTCTACACAGGGAGAACGTCAAGAAGCACCTACTTCATGATAGGTTACCGCCTGATTTCCCTCTCTGAAACTTGAGGGATTCTTATTTAAACCAACCGGAAAGTAAAATGCCTGAGATAACCACAAATATCCATATGCACACGATCCATTCGGATGGAAGCGGCACCCATCAAGACATAGCTGATGCCGCGATTAAAGCTGGGCTGGATGCTGTGATTGTCACTGATCACAATAACCTGGTCATTGACGAGGAAGGCTATTACTCAACAGGAGATGAAAGCGTTCTAGTTCTGGTGGGTGAAGAGATCCATGACCGCAAACGGGATCCCCAGAAAAATCATCTGCTGGTTTTCGGAGTAACAAGGGAACTTGCCGGGCATGCTCAGGATACTCAAAAACTGATCAATGCTGTCAACAAATCCAAGGGTTTGAGCTTCCTGGCTCATCCTACTGATCCGGCAGCACCCCTTTTCAACCAGGGAGATTATTCCTGGGTAGATTGGGACGTGAGTGGGTTTACAGGCATTGAACTCTGGAATGGTTTTTCTGAATTTAAAACCCTCCTGCAATCTAAGATAGCAGCTATCTGGTTCGCTTATCTGCCACAACGAATCGCCAGGGGACCCCTTCAGGAAACACTTGACATATGGGATGATCTAACCTCCCGGGGACTGAAAATTGTTGCTATCGGGGGATCCGATGCTCACGCATTGCCAGGTAAATTAGGTCCGTTCCGGAGGACGGTTTTTCCCTATTTATTCCATTTCAAGGCAGTTAACACCCATTTGATCCTCGCCAGCGCCCTCAGTGGTGAGATTCAAAATGACAAAAATTTAATTTATGCTGCTCTCCGAAAGGGACACGGATTTGTGGGCTACGACCTGCCCTCTCCCACCCGGGGATTCCGATTCAAGGCAACTGGAAAGAAGAGTGAAGCCATTATGGGCGATGAAATCGCCTTATTAGACGGCATCACCCTTCAAATCGCAATGCCAAAACCCGCAGAATGCATTTTAATCAGGAATGGCACGATTATCAAGACCTGGCAGAACAGGCAAGCATGTTCCTACAGTGTGAAGGAAGCGGGAGTATTCCGCGTGGAAGCCTATTTGGCATATAAGGGACTTCGGCGAGGCTGGATCTTCAGCAATCCAATATATATCCGTTAGGATATGTCAACGAGGAAGGTCATGGATTTTAAATTACAGGCACCTTTTGTTCCTATGGGGGACCAACCCCAGGCAATTAAAAAACTTATCCAGGGGATCAAGGATGGCAAACAGCACCAGGTTTTGCTCGGCGCAACAGGAACAGGAAAAACTTACACCGTCGCCAACATCATTGAGCAGTTACAGCTGCCAGCCTTGGTCATCGCCCACAACAAGACTCTGGCTGCCCAGCTGTACGCAGAATTTAAATCCTTTTTTCCTGAAAACGCGGTGGAATATTTTGTAAGTTATTACGATTATTATCAGCCGGAGGCCTACGTTCCCCATCAAGACCTCTACATTGAAAAAGAAACCAATATTAATGAGGAAATTGACCGCCTGCGCCTGGCAGCCACCACAGCATTAATGTCCCGCAAGGATGTCATCATCGTTGCCTCTGTATCCTGCATATATGGATTGGGAAATCCTGAAGCATACGGAAAAGTCGCAATCGAATTAGCAGAAGGCCAGGTATACAGGAGAAACGCCCTCTTACGGCAGCTCATTGAAGGGCAATATTCCAGGAACGATATCGACCTCAAACCGGGAACTTTCCGGGTGCGGGGAGATACCCTGGAAATTGCTCCTGCTTATGATGACAATTACGTTTACAGGATTTCCTTTTTTGGTGACGAAGTGGAGCGCATCACCAAGGTGAACCGGGTAACAGCTGAATTATTGGAAGAAGTCAACCAGGTTAACATATTCCCGGCTAAACATTTCATCACTGAAGAAGAGAAGTTGAAACAAGCGATCATAGATATTGAAAATGAGCTAACAGATCAGGTGATCTATTTCAACAAACACGGAAAACTCCTTGAAGCCCAGCGCATTGAACAGCGCGGCAAATACGATCTGGAAATGCTCCGTGAGGTCGGATATTGCTCCGGGATCGAGAATTATTCTCGCCACCTTGATCAGCGGCCTCCCAATTCACCCCCCTGGACAATGATGGATTATCTTCCCCAGGAATACCTGCTAATCCTGGATGAATCCCACATGACTGTGCCCCAGATCCGGGGCATGTTCAACGGCGACCGCTCCCGAAAATCCACCCTGGTGGAATACGGATTTCGTTTGCCATCAGCGCTTGACAATCGCCCGCTCCAGTTCGAGGAATTTGAAGAGAAAATGGGCCACACTATCTACACTTCAGCAACCCCGGGGCCCTATGAACTGGATAAAGTCGAAGAAGTAGTTGACCAGGTAATTCGCCCTACAGGCTTGATAGATCCTGAAGTAGTTGTCCGTCCCATTGAAGGACAGGTGGATGATTTGATAGGGGAAATCTACCAGCGCAGCGAACAGGGGGAAAGAGTGCTGGTTACCACTCTCACCAAACGTATGGCGGAAGATCTCTCCAAATACCTGGAAGACAGCGGCATAAAAGTGCATTATCTTCACTCTGAGATTAACACTCTGGAACGGGTTGGAATTCTGAGGGATTTGCGATTGGGTGTTTATGATGTGATCGTGGGCATCAACCTGCTCAGGGAAGGACTGGATCTTCCCGAGGTTTCCCTGGTCGCCATCCTGGATGCCGATAAAAGTGGTTTTTTACGATCCGATACAGCCTTAATTCAGACCATCGGCAGAGCTGCCCGCCACGTAAAAGGCAAAGTCATCATGTATGCCGACAAGATCACACCTGCCATGAAAACCGCCCTGGAGGAAACCGAACGCCGGCGTGAGAAACAAGACGAGTACAACCAGGAACACGGCATCGAGCCAGAAAGCATCAAAAAGGCTATCAGTGACATCACCGAGCGTGTTAAGTTGGGCGCTGTCGCAGAAAATGGAGCGAAATACCAGGCAGGAGCAGGACCGATTCCAATCCCCGAGCTGAAAAAAATCATCAAAGAGGTTAATAAACAAATGCTGGCCGCTGCTGATAATCTGGAATTTGAAAAGGCTGCTGGCTTAAGGGATCAGATCTTCGAATTACGTGAATTGCTGGCCCTGGAATCAGATCTGAAACCCTGGGAGAAAATCACTTTACTGGCTGGAAATGATTGAGAAACCTCATCCCGTCTTGTCATCCTGAACGTAGTGAAGGATCCATTCGACGACCGCTGACCATGATCATGAAATTAACCTTGAACCGTAGCTTACGATCTGAATATGGATTCTTCGCTGTGCTCAGAATGACAATCTCTATTTTTATTTGATTTCTTAGCTCCTGCGGCAATCAGACCCGGGAGAACTGGCGCTTCCCCCCCGAGCGAATAAACATTGCTCTCAATTCATTGGGGGACTGATACCTGATTACAACTATTCAATTACTCGTTTTATTTCCTCACGAATTGCTTAAAAGTATGAGCCAGGGGATTGTCATCATCCACTGGAAATTCACCCTCACAGATCAGCGACCAATCAGATTCTTCAAACTGGGGGAAATGCGTATCAGCTGGCTGGCTGGTATGCACAAAAGATAGATAAAGGCGGTCCACCAACGAGAGCGCTTCCCGGTATACTTCACCACCGCCAACTATAAATATTTCATTTTCGCCGGCATCCCCGGCTCTCTCCAACGCCTCAGTGAGAGATCTGCGCACTAAACATCCCTCAGCCGTAAAATCAGGATTCCTGGAAAGGATGATCATCGTCCTTCCCGGCAAAGGTTCCCCAATCGATTGGTAAGTCTTTCTGCCCATGACTAAATGGTGACCCATAGTGATCTTTTTAAATCGTTTCAGATCTGCCGGCAGATGCCAGGGCATTTTATTATCAATTCCAATACCTTGTTTTTCATCCATAGCTGCAATAATAGAAATAATCATACGGACACCTTGGCTTTGATATGGGGATGGGCCTGATAATTTACAAGTTCAAAATCTTCGTAAGTAAAATCAAAGATAGAGGATATTTCAGGATTGATCTTCATCACCGGCAGAGGAAATGGTGTCCTGGTTAATTGGAGATGAGTTTGATCAAAGTGGTCCATGTAAATATGGGTATCACCTAATGTATGCACAAAATCTCCTGGTTTCAGCTGGCAAACCTGGGCCATCATCAGGGTTAACAAAGCATAGGAAGCGATGTTAAAGGGCACTCCCAGAAAGACATCCGCGGAACGCTGATAGAGCTGACAGGAAAGTTTTCCCTCTGCCACATAAAATTGGAATAACAAATGGCAGGGAGGTAAAGCCATTTTTTCTATCTGTCCCACATTCCAGGCGCTTACCAGGATCCGCCGGGAGTCAGGGTTGGTCTTGATCTGTTCAACCGCCTGGGAAATTTGATCAACAACGCCACCGTCAGAACCTTCCCAGAATCGCCATTGAAAACCATATACCGGACCCAACTCCCCATATTCATCTGCCCACTCATCCCAGATGCGAACGCCATGTTCTTTAAGATATTGAATATTGGTTTCACCTTTAAGAAACCAGAGCAGCTCATGGACAATGGATTTTAAGTGCAGTTTTTTGGTTGTAAGTAGTGGAAACCCCTGGCTGAGATCAAAACGCATCTGGTATCCGAAGACCGACCGTGTTCCTGTTCCGGTTCGGTCACCCTTCTCAACACCATTATCCAGAATATGCTGCATCAGTTCAAGATATTGCCTCATATGACCTCACCACATGATGAATATGAATAATCAGGGGAACTTATGCATAGCTTATCACAATTCCAAAGCACCTGCGAACAAGTCAATTCTGTTAAAATAGGATAGGACCCAACCATTGGAAAGGATTGAATCATGGTTACCAATAATGTCACCCGCTTACTGGACAGCCGTAAAATTAAGTATGAGGTTTTTGAGCTCCCCGGTGAAAAGCTGGCGGCAGAACAGGTAGCCCGTTTGATGAATTCCGCCCCGGAAATCGTATTTAAAAGTATTGTCATCACCCGCAGAGGTCCTGGCAAACCCATCCTTGCCGTAGTGCCTGGAAACCAGGACGTTGACCTTAAAAAACTAGCAAAAGCAGTTGGTGAGAAGAAAGTCTCTCCTGCTACTCAGAAAGAAGCTGAACAATTGACCAAACTTCAAACAGGGGGGATATCACCCCTGGCTTTGATCAACAGGGGATTTGAAATCCTGATCCATAAATCAATCCTTGATCAGGATCTGATCCACATCTCCGGAGGAGAGAGAGGATTGAACATACGTATAGCTTCAGGTGACCTGGTTAAATTGGTCCATGCCAAAGTGGCGGATATCAGTTGATTATCAAATTATGGGTGAAAAATCAGGTTTAGCCCTTGATAACTGCCAGCGGTTTCAAGCGGGCAACCTTGGCAGCAATACCAGCACCAACGACAGTATCAACCACCGCGTCTACATCTTTATAGGCAGCCGGTGCTTCCTCTGCCAAACCCGACATAGATCTCGCCAATACGGTAATGCCCTGCCCTGCCAATTGTTTATGGAGATTTTCCCCCCTGATAGTCTTCTTGGCTTGAGTGCGGCTCATCACTCTGCCCGCGCCGTGGCAGCTTGATCCCAGGGACGCTGCATTGCACCCTCAGTTCCTCTTAGCACCCAGGAGGAGGTGCCCATAGATCCAGGAACCAGGACTGGCTGACCGATCTTTTGATACTCCCCGGGTAGATCGCTCGCTCCCGGACCGAACGCGCGAGTTGCTCCCTTGCGGTGAACACAAACTTCAATTTCTTTTCCATCGATCTGATGTACTTCTATTTTTCCTATATTATGGGCCACATCATAGACCTGAAACAGCTGCCAGCCATCCACCCTGCCAGCCAGCACACTTTCAAAGGCTTGCCTGGCATGATGACTGAGCACCTGGCGATTTGCAAAGGCATAGTTAGCCGCACAGGCCATAGCCGATAGGTAAGCTTCTCCTTCAGGTGAATCCATGGGGGCGCAAACAAGTGAACGATCAGGAAGCACAATATTGTATCGCTGGACAGCTGCCTGAAGGCTTTTTACATAATCGGTACAAACCTGGTGACCCAATCCTCTTGATCCACAGTGGATTTGCAGTGCCAGGTCTCCCTTCCGCAGCCCCATCGCCTGAGCAGCCCGGTCATCGTAGATTTCTGATACCAGGTCAATTTCGATGAAATGGTTACCAGCACCCAGAGATCCCACCTGTTCGGTGCCCCTTTTAAGTGCCCGAGGACTCAGGAAACGGGGATCAGCCCCTTCGATCCTGCCACCCTCTTCAGTCCGTCGCAGATCCTGTCCACTCGCAAAGCCTGCCTTTTTAGCCCAACGGGATCCTTCCCGGCAGACCTTTTCAACTTCCCGGGTATGCAAACGGTGGTGACCTCCCTTTCCCACACCACTAGGACAGTGTTGATTTAAGGCATACGCTAATTCCTTTATATAGGGTTTGGTTTCCTCGTAAGATAAGCGGCTTCCCAGCAGACGCACACCGCAGTTGATGTCATAACCTATTCCTCCCGGAGAGATCACTCCCTCTGGATAACGTGTTGCAGCCACTCCCCCTATTGGAAAGCCATAACCCTGGTGCATATCAGGCATAACCAACACCCTGCCTACCAAACCCGGCAGTGTTGTGGCATTGACTGCCTGTTCCAGGGATTTGTCACGGGTAACGGCTTTCAGCAAATCTTCAGACGCAAATACCCGGACAGGGACCCGCATATCCGCTCTATACGATTTTGGGATTTCCCATTCGAAGGGATTGATTTTTATTAGATCAGCCGTGGAGATCATGCTGGAGCACCTACAATAATTGATTAAGAGTAAATTGCTCTGCTAATTGAGTTATCTTTCTGAATAATATCTGCACTTAGAGCAAATAATCATGCGTTACTTTCCTCTATTTCATAACCTTTTACAGTTCCGCCACAGACAGGACATATTCCCTGAAATTAAACAAGAGCAATAACATTATCATTCACAGAATACACCACGCCTTCAATCCCTGACCAGCACCCTTTTATGATTTGGATAATGTCATCCTTTTTCATGCAATAACTCATGTTTCACCCAATAACTTAATGACCGTATCGCAGGCCTGGATGTGGTGATTGCAGTCAATGATAATTTGGAGGACCAATAATTTTTCTCCTTTTGTCCCAGCCTTTAATTCTGCTTGCTGTGCTTTTTCTAGCAGAATAATTAATTCCTTTTTCTTTTCCTCTATCGCATTAATGGCTTTCACGCTATAGCTTCCTTATCTCTAATAAAAAGGCCTCATTCAGTATAGCATAAGGGCAAATCGTATCGAGTCGCCTTTCTTGATTAGTTTAGTAATATTTTGGTGCAGTTTGGGTGCAAATACGGTGGAAACAATGGAAACTATGGACATTATTGATAAATTTTCCCCCAAAAAGTAGACACAATAGACAATAAAGACCCCTGTAGACCCTATAGACAACTTCCCCTTGGATTAGATATCAAAAACGATATTCACAACATAACCATCATCTGTCCGCTGGATATTGAGGTTATGGTATGTTACTGCCTTGATATCCCGCTGATAGGATTTTATCTGGGTTCCAGTCAGCTTAGCTTTAAGCGAGTATTCACTGTCAATGGTGATCTTACCAATCTCATAAAACATATAATCTTCTGTGAGCCGGTAAAGCAATTCTTCCAGGAAAAGGATCAGCAAACCCTCATAATCCATGGCCTCGAGAGCGATTGACTGCGTGACCGAGGAAATTCCCTTTTCGAAATCCTCAATACCACACAGATAAAACATGCCGTTCGCGGCTGCTTTGAACAAAGATTCCAGATCCTGGGCCTGGACACGTATTTCCAGGTCTGCCGTATGAGAGACTTCTTCAAAACCAGTTTGTCCTTTATTCATCATTCTTTCAGTATACCGAATTCTGGTCAATTTTTCAGTACCACCTAACAAAATTTTAAGGTGTGCTTAATTACGGGTTTAACTCACTGGTGATTAATGTCAATCTTGTGCAATGATTAGGATTCTTCTATAATTCCGTTACATATCCAAAAGGAAAAAATATGGGCGACTCTCCTCTTTTTGCAGTAATCGGTGGTTCTGGTTTATATCAAATTCCCGGACTCACCCAGACCAAAGAGCACTTGATCGATACGCCATTTGGAAAACCCAGCGGACCGGTGATTGAGGGAGAGATCCTCGAGGAACGAATTTTATTCCTGGCCCGCCACGGAACAGGACACTCCATTAATCCCGGAGAGGTAAACTACCGGGCCAATATTTATGCCCTGAAATCCCTGGGAGTGGACCGGGTCATCAGCATCAACGCCTGTGGATCACTGCGCGAGGACTATCAACCGGGAGACCTGGTGATCCCTGATCAGATCCTGGATATGACCAAGTGCCGTCAGAATACTTTTTTCGAGAATGGGCTAACCGCCCATGTTGGCACCGCAGATCCATTTTGTGAGGATTTATCCGAACATTTAAAAACCGCCTTAGAAGCTGGTGGGGCAACAGTTCATCAGGGCGGTGATTTTGTGATCATCGAAGGACCTCGATTTTCAACCCGGGCAGAATCCAACACCTTCCGATCCTGGGGTATGTCCATCATTGGCATGACCTCTGCTCCGGAAGCTTTCCTGGCCCGCGAAGCTGAGTTATGTTACGCATCAATCGCTCATATCACTGATTATGATGTCTGGCATAAGCGCGAAAAAGCCGTATCTGTGGAGAT
>PVMK01189353.1_pt2 | contig 25289 bp, 26 predicted proteins | sample 1853481 | NCBI WGS metagenome assembly PVMK01 (sample SAMN08533507, study PRJNA380276) | Marine sediment metagenome, whole genome shotgun sequencing project.
GGTTGACCTGTGGGAGCGGCGCAACGATACGGTACAGACATACTCCGGGGGGATGAGACGGAGGCTGGAGATCGGACGTGGCTTGCTGCATTACCCCAAAGTTTTGTTCCTCGACGAGCCGACCCTGGGCCTTGACCCCCAGACCCGCTTCCATATCTGGAACTACATTCTTGATCTCAGGAAACGTTTGAACATAACCGTTTTCCTCACTACCCATTACATGGACGAGGCCAACGTTGCCGACCGTATCGCCATTATCGACCATGGCAAAATAATTGCACTGGACACCCCGGATGCACTTAAGCGGATGGTTGGCGGCGACGTTATTACCCTCAAGACAGATAACCCGGAGGCGGCCGTTGCTGAGCTCAAGGAGAAGTATGACATCGAGGCACAGCGTGGCAGCGAAGGTATCTTTTTCGAGGTTCAAAACGGAGAGGAGTTTATCCCAACCCTGGTAAAAAACTTCAGTGGCGGGCTCTATAGTATAAGTATGCGCCGTCCCACCCTCGACGATGTGTTCATAAAGCTGACCGGCCGCGAGATACGCGAGGAAGGGGGTGGCGAGGCAGTGCTTATGAGGGCGTGGGCACAGCGACAGGCCAGTGGAGGTAGGGGGTTTCATTGAAGAACAACCTGCATGGCGTATACATAATCTGGTACCGCGATATCCTGCGTTTCTGGCGGGATCGGGCGCGCATGTTCACCAGCATGGCCATGCCCATTCTGTACCTGGTCATCTTCGGCACCGGTATCGCTTCTTTCCTCGATCGGGGGGAGGACTTCAACTACATCGCGTTCATATACCCCGGCATCATCTGTATGGTGGTGGTGCTGGGCTCCATCATGTCCGGGATCACCGTAGTATTCGACCGCGAGTTCGGTTTTCTCAAGGAGGTACTGGTAGCACCTATCAGCCGTACCGCAGTTGCGGTCGGCAAGGCGATGGGGGGCGCCACCATCGCCTCCGCGCAGGGCCTAATAATGCTGGTGTTCATACCCTTCGCCGACGTCGAGATGTCTGTGGCAAGCGGCTTCATGCTGGTGGGATTGATGATTATCCTTGCCCTTTCACTTACCTCAATGGGGCTGTTCATCGCTTCCCGCATTAGGAGCATGGAGGCCTTTCAGGCGGTGATGCAGTTGCTTATGTTCCCGCTGATTTTTATTTCTCCAGTGATGTTTCCCGTTGAGACGCTGCCCGGATGGCTGGCCACAATGGTCAAGATCAACCCTGTATCGTCCGGGGTTGACGCCATACGCCAGGCGGTGATGGGGGTGGAGGCATCGGCTCCCATTCGGCATATATCTGTTCGGCTATCGCATGAGCATTGCTCTAGATGTAGCGGTGGTTGCCACCTTCGGCATCGTCATGCTCATGCTGGCGATACGTTCCTTCCGCGTACAGGAATAAATTTATGGATTCCGACCTAAAGAGTAGAGATTCCGGCCACCGGGAACTGCCGAGGCGTCAGGTGGTTATCACCATGGCAGGCGTGATGCTGGCCCTTTTCTTCGCCTCGCTGGACCAGACGATTGTCGGCACTGCCCTGCCACGTATTATCACCGACCTTGGCGGGTTTGCCCATTACACCTGGGTAGCCACAGCCTACATCATCAGCTCCACCGTTACGCTGCTGATTGCCGGCAAGCTGAGCGATATGTACGGCCGCAAGTGGTTTCTTGTCGGCGGTATAGCGGTGTTCATAGTAGGCTCCATACTTTGCGGCACCAGCCAGACGATGAATCAGCTCATCGGCTTCAGGGCGCTTCAGGGTATAGGAGCGGGGGCCATAATGGGTATGGCCTTCATCACCGTCGGCGACCTTTTCCCAGCAGCCGAGCGTGGTAAATATGTGGGATTCCTGACCGGGGTGTTCGGCCTGTCATCCGTTATCGGGACCGACTTTAGGCGGCTTTATAACTGACAATTTCTCCTGGAACTGGGTATTTTATATCAACATCCCTTTCGGTATCCTTATCATGATACTATTTATATTCTTCTTCCCTCACATACGACCCCGGCATTCAGAAACACAGGGATTGACTATGGAGGAATAGTAACGCTCATAGTTACCGTCGTACCGTTTATGCTGGCCCTGACCTGGGCCGGTGTTGAATATGAGTGGCTGTCCTTCCCCATCGTTTTTCTGTTCGCTTTCTCAGCGTCTATGTTGCTCCTGTTCCTAATAATCGAAAGCCGGGCCGAAGAACCCATACTGCCACTATGGATCTTCAGGAACCGGGTAGTGAGCGTGGCGTCGATTGTCACCTTCATATTGGGTTTTGGCATGTTCACCGGCATTATCTTTATACCGCTCTATTTCCAGGGGGTGCTGGGGTCATCCGCCACAGCCAGCGGCAGTTTCCTGACACCTATGATGCTGGGTCTGGTGGTGGGTAGTATTGTCTCCGGCCAGCTGCTTGCGCGTGCAGGGGGGCACTATCGGATCCAGGGCGCAGTCGGCATTATATTCATGGCTGTGGGCCTGTTTCTACTATCCAGGATGACGGTCGATACCAGCTATGCGACGGCCATAATGAACATAATAATCATGGGTTTGGGGCTGGGCATCACTATGCCTGTGTACGTCATCGCGATTCAGAACGCAGTGCCCTATTCCATTATGGGAGTAGCCACATCTACGAATACGTTCTTCCGCTCTCTCGGAGGCGCCGTAGGATTAGCTATCGCAGGATCCGTAATGAACAACCGCTTGGCAGGTGAGTTTATAGGGGGCCTCCCGCCCGAAATATCCGCAATTATCCCCTCGGAGCAATTGTCATCTCTTGCCGATAACCCCCAGGCGCTGGTCAGCCCCGAGGCACAGGATCAACTGAGAGGCTTTTTCGAGAGCATGGGGTCCCAGGGCGTTCAGCTTTTTGAGCAGCTACTTTTAACGCTGCGCGAGGCTCTTAACTCGGCTCTCACGGAGGTTTTCTTTGTTGCTTTTTGCGCTATCGTTGTAGCTTTTATAATCAATCTCTTTCTTAAGGAAATCCCATTGCGTAAGCATCTATAGCAGATCGGGTTAAGGCAACGATTAAACCGCGTAATATGGAGAGATGGCTGAGAAAGAGGTGCAGGATGCTGTCTGCTGGGGGTCTGGGGGGTGTCCCTTAGCTTACCCCCCCCCAAATTGGGGGATAAGGGAGTTGATAGAGACTATTCCAGCATTCTCATAGAGAAAACCCAATAGTATCCAGATTGTGATGTGAATAACGATAGGGGGAACGATTCTAGCGTCCCTGTAACAGCGACATGAACTCAGCGCGGGTAGCGGGGTTCTCGCGGAAAATTCCCCTCATTGCGGATGTTACGATTTTAGACCTTGGCTTCTTCACCCCGCGCATGGTCATGCACATATGCTCCGCTTCAATGACCACCGCCACTCCGTTTGGCTTGAGAGCCTCTACCATTGCCTCCGCGATCTGGGTTGTCAGCCTCTCCTGAAGCTGGGGCCGCTTTGCTAGAATGTCCACCGCGCGGGCCACTTTAGAGGCCCCGACTATTCGCCCCTTGGGGATGTAGCCTACATGCGCTAACCCGAAGAATGGGAGAAAGTGATGCTCGCACATGGAGTAGAAGGGGATGTCCTTAAGGATCACCATCTCGTGGTGACCCTCATCAAAGCCTACGACGAGTGCATCCCTGGGATCCATATCGAGGCCGCTGAAAATATCGGCGTACATATCGGCGATACGCCTCGGTGTACCTTCAAGGCCCTCCCGCGACGGGTTTTCCCCGACCGCTTCGATTATGGATGCAAATGCTTTCTTAATCCTGCCTTTATTGACCAATGTCCATTCCTTTCAGTGCTTCCCATAGATCTTGCGGTCGAGATGTCGTATAGTGTCTTTCGCCGGGATGGTGTAGAGCTCATTACCCATGAATAGGGCGGGCGAGACGCGCTCCAGGTTGAGCGCCTGCCCCTCTGTAAATAGTTCCTCCTCAAAGTGAGTAGCCAGTATTTCACCAACAACCCATACATGGTCACCATAGGTTTTATAGTCTACCAGCTTGCACTCATAACAGGCGTAGGCATCCCTTAAGATGGGCACCGATGTCTTCAGCGGCTTATCCTTTTCGATCCCCCACCTCTGGAACTTGTCAACCTCCCTGCCCGAGACGCCGCCCACAGAGGCAACGAGTTCCGCCTTCTCAATGGGCATGAAGTTTACCCCAAACTCCTTAGCCTCCAGCATCAGCTCCAGGGTGAACCTCTTCGGAGCGATGGAGACCCCGTAGATGGGCGGATTTGCGGAGATGGAAGAGTGCCACGCCACGGCCATGGCATTGTCTTTTCCCCCGGCATGAACAGTGACTATGGTGGCCACCTTGGGATAATGGTGAGAGAACTTTCCCGCGCCTTCCATGCTTACTTTTGCCATTGAGACCTCCTCGATTCTAGAATCATTCTAAGTTTAGGGCTTGCTCGATAGCTGAGAGCTCTGCAGGAAGCTCAACAGGAGGCGGCGCACACTGGATCGCAGTGTCCGGGTCCTTTAATCCGGCGCCGGTGATAATGCAGACTACTTTTTTATCCCTCAGATTCATTCCCTGTCCCGTCACCTTCAGCAGGCCGGCAACTGAGGCTGCAGAGGCCGGCTCCCCGAAGATTCCCTCCTTCTGAGCAAGCAGGCGATAGGCGGAGAGGATCTCTTCATCGGTGACCGAGTCGATGATGCCGCCTGACTCATCCCTGGCAGCGATCGCCCTCTGCCAGCTTGCCGGGTTGCCGATCCTGATAGCTGTCGCTACCGTCTCAGGGTGCTCAAAGACCCTCCCCTGGACAATAGGGGAGGCCCCCTCAGCCTGAAAGCCCATCATTCGTGGCTTCTTAATAGAGTGGCCGGACTTATGATACTCGGTATAGCCCTTCCAGTAGGCGGTGATATTTCCTGCGTTGCCCACCGGGATGAAGTGATAGTCCGGGGCATCGCCCAGCGTATCCACGATCTCGAAGGCGCCTGTCTTCTGCCCTTCGATGCGATTAGGATTAACGGAATTGACCAGGGTGATGGGATGCCTCTCCGCAATTGTGCGTACAATAGTCAGAGCCTGGTCGAAGTTGCCGTCTATTGCTATGATCCTGGCTCCATAAATAAGGGCCTGGGACAGCTTTCCCCTGGGCGATCTTTCCCTCGGGGATGATGACGATGGTCTGCAGACCGAATCTCGCCCCGAAGGCGGCCGCCGAAGCACTGGTATTGCCGGTGGAGGCGCAAATAATTGCCTTGCTACCTTCCTCCACTGCCTTGGCCACGGCTACAACCATCCCCCGGTCCTTGAAGGAGCCGGTGGGGTTGCACCCCTCAAGCTTGAAGTAAAGCTCGCACCCTATCTCCTTCTCGATCTTCTGAGATCGAACCAGGGGCGTATCTCCCTCCCCCAGTGTGATAATCGGGGTCTTTGTGGTGGTGGGGAGGAATCCCTCATATCTTTCTAGAACACCTTTTTTCATTTCTACTTTTCGTCAAATTCAAAGTTGCCGGTTTGTTAGTCCTGGATACGGCGATTGAATGTCAGTTGATACCCATCGATATCCTCGATGGCAAAGTCCCTGATGCCAAAGTGCTCATCCTTTATATCGTATACGATCTTAACGCTCTTATTCTTCAATTCAGCGTAGTACTCATCAATGTCGCCATCGATTTCCATATACAGGTTCACACCGATCCCCAGCTTCTCATCGCTGCCAATATCCATGTTTTTAGCCAGTAGAAACATCATTACCATACCATCCTTGGAAAGGTCGGCATATTCAGGGTTGTTTTCGTCAGGGGAAAACCATCCCCGTCTCGAATCCAAGAATATTCTTATAGAATTCGATCGTCTCTTCTACATTCCGTACCGCCAGCAGGGGGGATAGATAGCCCATTTTTTCGTCCTTTCAAATAGTTTACATAATGAGATACAGAAAACCTAATCGGCTGACCCTGTTATATTGCTGTAAATATGGCCCTTTAGTCCTCCACACGGACGAAGTTCGAGATCTCCCGCACCACATCGAGGTGTTCGATCTCCTCCATCGCCTGCTGCATTGCCTGCTCTTTTGCCGGGTAGGTCATGAGCACGATCTCCGCTACATCGGCGGAGATATCGCTCTCCTTCTGGATTACTGATGAGATGCTGATGAGGTTGTCGCCCATGACCCTTGAGATCTTGGCCAGCACGCCGTGACGATCAACGGTGCTCATCCTTAGATAATACCGGGTCTCGATCTCGGAGATGGGCTTGATCTTCTTCGTAGGGTCAAGACGCAACATGGGGGTGATACTTATCCCGTGGCTGATCCGCTGTGCCACATCGATTACATCGGCGATTACGGCGCTCGAGGTCGGGGCAGGGCCCGCCCCCTGGCCGTAGAACAGCAATCGTCCTACCAGGTCGCCCTCTACCTGTACCGCATTATTCACGCCATCAACCTTGGCCAGGAGTAGGTCTTGCGGAAGGAAAACGGGGTGGACGCGCGCCTCAATGGCGCCATCCTGTTCTTTTGCGATAGCGAGGAGCTTTATCTCATAGCCCAGCTCTTTTGCGTAGAGGAAGTCGCGGGATGAGAGGCGGGAAATACCCTCCCGATAGATGTCATCGGGGTGCACCTCGACACGAAAGGCTAAAGTGGTGAGTATAACGAGCTTATAGACGGCGTCTATCCCCTCGATGTCGTTTGTCGGGTCAGCTTCCGCGTAGCCCAGATCCTGAGCCTGCTTCAGGGCTGATGAAAAATCGATCCCCGCTGAGGCCATCCTGGTCAGGATATAGTTGGTTGTTCCATTGATAATGGCATAAATAGTTCTGATCTCATTGGCTAATAGGTCTTGCTTGAATGGGGCGATCAAGGGGATGCCTCCGCCCACACTGGCCTCGTAGAGGATATCCACTCCCTTGTCTTTCGCCAGGGAGAGGAACTCGGGGAAGTGCTTTGCCATCACCTCCTTATTGGAAGTGACTACGTATTTACCTCTTCCCAGAGCATCGTTGATAAGTTCCATGGCAGGATGCTCGCCGCCGAGAACCTCGATTATTATATCGATCTCCGGGTCGGCGATGACCTCTGCCGGGTTGGTGGTAAAGAGATCGGGGTCTATTTGGGAAGCGCGCGTCTTGGCGAGGTCTTTCTCCGCTATCTTCCTCAGGCGTAGCGGGCAGCCAACGTGGGCATCGAGAGCCTCCGCCCGCCCTGATAGCGCCCGGGCTACACCTCCGCCTACAACACCCAGCCCGAGAAGACCGACACCGATGCTCTCCTTTTTATCCAATTGCCGTTTACTCCGACTAATTGATTTTGTCTAGGGCCCACACATACAGATCCTGCAAATTCACCGTATATCCCGGGTTTTCCGGATCGTACTTCGGGCTGCGTTCCACCTTACTCTCCCACTCATCCGCAAGCCAGCTAGAAATTGCGCTGACTGCAAGCTGACTCCGTTTCTCCTCATCGATTGTCCTATCCTCTTCCCGCTCCATGACCCTGATGATATACCAGCCCTCATCGGTGCCAAACGGCGTGATGGTACCAAGTTCAAGGTCAGGGTTGAAGGCGACATCGTCAACTTCCTGGCTCATTATCCCCCGGGGCAGCCAGCCCATGTCGCCGCCCCCTAACTTAGCGGCGACAGAAGTGAAATCTTCGCCCGCAGACAGGTTACCCATCACCTCCATCGCCTCCTCCTCGGTGGCTACCCAGATTGCCTCCACATGAACCTGCTCGGCGGATTGGGGAACCTGATCTAAGAAATACTCACTCACCTCCGTTTGTATTAGTCCTGTCTTCACTACCTCCCGGTATTCCTCATCCGAAAGCCCTATGGTGCTAAGCATTTCTTTGTAGCGTTCTTCGAACTCCTCATCGGTAAGCGGCTCTCCATCCTCTTCCAGCAAGAGCCTGATCTCTTGCGTGACCTCATCATCGGTGATGCTTATGTTGAAACCCGCTGATCCCTGCCACAAAAGCTCGATATTCTCCATATTCTCCAATGTTAGCTGGGCGGGATTGGAAGATTCTTGTGAAGGGGGAAATAAGCGCAGTGTCCTAGCATAGTCATTTCTATTGAAATCTCTATCCCCTACTGTGGTGACCCACTCGCTTCCCGGGGCGATGCTTGTTGCGTAGAATCCATAGCTGATGAGCGCTGCAATGACGACAAGAACAAGCGTGCCTAGAGCGACAACGATCCGTCGCTTTCGTCTCTCCTGCTGCCATCGCGCGAGGCGACGTTTTGTCGGCCCGTGCTTTATCGGAGTCTTTTCTTTTTTCGCCATTTTTAATAATAAAGCCCTCTTGGGGGCTTTATAGGTTAAAGGTTGTAGGTTTCACGTGGGAAAAGCGTTTATTCCTGTGAACTCCTGCCGCTGATAACCGGGCGAATATGGGATGGGGTAAAGGGGAGCATCGCGAGATGCCGCGCCCGTTTTATTGCCATCGATAAAGCACGCTGGTGCTTAGCACAGGTGCCAGTGCGGCGACGAGGCTCGATCCTGCCCCGGTCCGAAATATAGCGGCGGAGCATAGCTGGATCCTTATAGTCGATAGTTTGTACATGGGCAACACAGAAGGAGCACACCTTGCGCTTCGGGATAAACCTCCTGCCTCCTCCGGGCCTTCCTTTCCCTTTCGCCTTCGATGACCTTGCAGGTTTTCTTCCAGGCATTATTTATTCCTCTCCAGTTATTTTAGAAAGGGAGCTCCTCTGGCTGTATCTCTTCTGCCCCCCTCCTCGGCATCCTCAGAAAGCGGAGCCGCTCCCGGGCGATCGAGAAAAATTACCCTGTTGGCCACAATCTCAGTAGTGAAGCGCTTCTGGCCGTCCTGCCCCTCCCAGTTACGTGTTCTCAGCCTTCCCTCAACATAGGCCCGGCGACCCTTGGCAAGAAACTGGTTACATGTCTCTGCCAGCTTGCCCCAGGTAGTCACAGTAAACCACTCCGTCTCCTGCTGTTTCTCCCCTTCGGAGGTGGTGTATGTCCGCGTGCTGGCTATACGAAATGAGGTTACCTGGTTGCCGTTGGGAGTGAAGCGCATCTCGGGGTCAGTGCCCAGGTTACCAATAACCATTACCTTATTCAGACTCGCCATTTCTAAACTCCTTTCCTAGTCACTCAACCTGACTAACAGGTGGCGCAGGATCTCCTCCGAGAGTTCTAGGCTTGACTCAAGCTCTGCAGTGAGCTTGGGTCCATCTTTAAAAAGGGTGAGCACATAATTCCCTTCCGTATAGTTTTTTATCGGGTAAGCAAGCTTCTTTCTGCCCCATGGTTTCACCTCGGTAATGGAACCACCCCGTTCAGTAATTAACTGGCTAACCTTTTTCTCCAGGGTAGCGGTAACCTCGTCATCGGCAACCGATGGGCTAATTACTACGGTGAGTTCATAGTCTCGCAATCCATTACCTCCAGACTCTGTATAAGCTGTATAATTACAAATTGGATTATAACATGAAAAGGCTGTAGTAACAACTAACCAAGCCCGGGCACCGGGAAACGACGGGATATATCTTCCACTGCTCGACGCACTTCCTCATAGATTTGCTCATCACCTATATTGGCGAGCACTTTAATAATGAGTTGAGCAATGTGCCTTATCTCGTCGGGACCAAAGCCGCGCGTGGTGACTGCGGGGGTGCCCAGTCTAATACCACTGGTAAGCCGGGGAGGACGGCTGTCGAAGGGGATAGCATTTCGATTCACCGTGATCCACACGGAGTCCAGGGCTTCCTCAGCTTGCCTCCCGGTTATCTCTAGAGAGGAAAGGTCGATTAACAGAAGATGATTTTCTGTACCTCCTGAAACGAGGCGCAGACCATCTTTCTGAAGCTCATCACCCAGGATGCGAGCATTCTCTACCACCGCGCGCTGATAGCTGATGAAATCGGAAGTCATAGCTTCGCCAAAGGCCACTGCCTTTGCGGCAATAACGTGCATTAAAGGACCGCCCTGAATGCCGGGGAAGATTGCCTCATCGAGCCGGGAAGCAAACTGTGCCTTAGATAAGAGGAAGCCACCGCGCGGCCCCCGCAGCGTCTTATGGGTGGTGGAGGTGACGATATCAGCGTGGGGGATGGGTGAGGGGTGCACCCCAGCGGCGATCAGCCCTGCTATGTGAGCCATGTCCACTAAGAGATATGCCCCGGCAATGTCGGCGATCTGGCGAAACCGCTCAAAGTCGATAACCCTGGGATAGGCACTGGCGCCTGCAACGATAAGCTTGGGCCGGTGCTCCTTGGCAAGCCGCTCGATCTCATCGTAGTCCAATCGCTCGGTATCCTGGCTTACACCATAGCTGATAAAGTGATAAAGCTTGCCGGAGAAATTAACTGCGCTTCCGTGGGTGAGGTGTCCCCCGTGGGCCAGGCTCATCGCCAGCACTGTGTCCCCGGGGTCGATCAGGGTGAAATATGCCGCCATGTTTGCCTGGGTGCCACTGTGAGGCTGGACATTGGCATGCTCAGCCTTGAAGAGTAGCTTGGCCCGCTCCCTCGACAGCTCCTCGACTTTGTCAACAGCCTGACAACCACCATAATAGCGGCGATTTCGGATAGCCCTCGGCATATTTGTCGGTGAGTACCGACCCTTGGACCTCCAGAACAGCCGGCGAGGCATGGTTCTCGGAGGCGATGAGCTCAATATTCCGTCGCTGGCGCTCCACCTCGCGGTGAATTGTTTGCCAAACCTCCGGATCGCTCTTTTCGACTGAGGTGCCATGGTTGATAAATTGTTTATTCATATTTTTTCCTCTATAGCGTGTACAAGGTAAGGACGCATCATCTCCTGACGGACGTTAGTTTATTTTACCATCTTTTCCCTGTCAATAATTATACTATTTTCCCTAGCCGGGCTACCTCGATAAGGGCGATTATTTTCTCCCAGGTAGGGGTAGAACGACTCTTTGCCGAGAACCTACAGTTGCCCCTTGCGTGCCACCTCGATGAGAGCGAGTAAACCGCCCGAGACCAGTGAATGCCCCCCAAGGATGACCGGAATTGGAGCCTCCATAGCCTGTTGTGTGAATTCACGGACAAAGGGGTTATTTATCTTTTCATGCTGTCCCAGGTCGGAGTAGAAGCGGTCGGCTGTGGTAAGGTTTAAACCAAAGTGGGTGAAGAGCACTCTGGTGTCGATAAAAGCGGCGTTACCTAACCGGGATAGTGTTTTAAAGAAGCGCTCCGCTCCTACCTGCTCCAGATAGAAGCCTAGGATAGTGCACACCTCACCGCGCCTGTCGCGCTCATCGGCGCGCAGGCTTCTCTCCTCGGCGAGCATGCGTACCCGACAAGAGGTCTCACTCTCCAGTTGGGACCAGACATGACTGCCCACACGCCCGGCTACGAGAACCTGGGCATCTTCGTCGGTAAAGAGGCGCACCGCACGTTCCAGGTGAGAGGTATCCAGTTCAAGCCCTTCAAGGTATGCTCTGGTGTGGCCACCGATCCCCGGGTGAAGCTTAAGGATGAATAGGTCGGTGGGCGTGTCTACATCGAACTGATAGCGAGCGGTGTGTGGCAGTGAGACCTCATGTAAACCGGATTGCCGGACCAGAAGCTGTGCTAGTGGATTATCGGTCGTGGGAAGCTCGATATCCCCGATGGCCTTCCCCGGGGTGAAAGCGACCAGGTCGGCGGAATAATGATTGTTAGTAATCACCGCATCTTCTAATGAGGATAGCTGAATGCCGAGTTCCCTCAGCTCCTCTGAAGAGAGGAGGGGAATACTGCCCCCGCCCATATAGAAGGGCGTTTCAATATCGTATTTGTCAATAATCTCTTTGAGCCTTTTACCGAAGTGAAATGGGTGCCCGCTCTGCTCTACCACCACAGAGGGATCGAGCTGGTCTCCATCGGTGACCAGGATTACCTCATCGAAGATGCCGGCCTGATGTATCCGCTCTATGGTATCGTGGGCTATAGCACGGTGGCAACCGGCGACCATCTCCGCGACCGGACTGCCCGCGATGCCACCGAGGAAAATGATTACACGTGCCTTCGCCATCTCTCAAACATCCCGCGCCATTGTCAAGCCCCATACCGAGATGGCTCCTGCTGACTTTAGCGCAGCAGCGCAGGCGTTAAGAGTGGCACCTGAGGTACACACATCATCGATAAGGAGTATACGTTTCCCTATTAGTCGTCGACCCCGGCAGGTAAAAGCACCGGTTACATTGCTGTGGCGGTCCTGGGCGCTGTTGGTTTTCGTTTGAGCAGGCGTATTCCTAGAGCGGAGGAGTGCCCCTTCAACTACGGGCAAAGAGATAAGCCTACTCAATTCCCTGGATAGCAGGGAGGACTGATTATAGCCCCGTTCCCGAAGGCGATGGGGGTGAAGGGGTACCGGGACTAAGGTGTCGGCAGGCAAAGGGTGTGAGTTAATATATTTCCCCATTAGCTGAGCGAGTGGTACCGCGAGCGCCTTCACATTCTGATATTTAAATTGGAGGATCGCCTGGCGTACCACTCCGTGATAAGGGGAGAGGGAGCGGATGCCGTCGAATGCAAATGGGTGCTTTTCACAGTCATAACAGATGTTGCCATAGGGAAAGCGGTTTGCCGCACTTAGCGCATAGCGGAGAGGGGAGATAAGGCAACGCTGATAGGCATGGGGTACACAAAAAGCTCCCACTGCTCCCACAACCTACGCACCGCGGCGGGAAAAGGAGGTCAAGAACTCCCGTCTCGAGTTGCTTCAATGTAGAAACTAGGTTCACTGGAAGAAGTGAGCCTGCTTTCTTAAATTTTGAGCAGTTAGTTAAAAAGCCCTTTTAGCTAGCGTGCCCTGACGGTATGACCCACGCCACTTATAATGGGTTCGTTTAAATAAAGGTCACCATTCCTGATTTTGAGGTTGAAGCCGCAATCAGGATTGGTACAAACCCAAGCCTTGTAGTGTATCGGCGCACCCTGACTGCCAAAATCTGACAACGGGACTAAATCTCCAGTATTACACTTTAGGCATTTGGGGAAAACATTATTCTCCAAGAGCCACCTCCCATCCTAGTATCAATAATAGTATACACAAAAGATGAGAGGGTTGGCAAGCCCAATCAATACACCCAGTACATTAGCGGTACGTCACCGTTCGCCTGCTTTACCCCATAATTGCGAGGACCCCGATGTGTCGGGGGGCGTGGCAATCTAGGGGGTAGCGGGACAGTAAAGGTAAGGTGAGTCGAATTAAGGGAGAATCTTCCCGGTGTAGCGTAACTGGAGGAGATCAGCCGATATGTAGTTTGATCGAGGCGAGGCGGTTGTAGATGGCTCCAGAAGGGGTGAGAGTGCTCCTAATCAGGCTGATTTGGTCAACCTCCAGTGTGGGACCATCTTCAAATTCAGTCGCCGATATAAGACTCCCGATGCTGCTGCGCTCCATCGGGGTTGCCTGTTCGCGGAGCCGCCCCAGGGTGAGGTGTGGGCTGAAAGAGCGACCTTCATGGGGGAAACCGAGGGGAGCTAGTGCCTGGTCGATATCCCGTTGCAGGGTAATAAGTGGCTTCACCTCCCCGGTTACGGCCACCCAGATAACACGGGGGCGCTGAAGATTGGGGAATACACCCAGTATGCCGAGCCGGAGCTTAAGAGGGGATAGACTCTGAGTCGACGGTGTGATTGTCTCTGTTAACAGGGGCACCTGATCCGGGGCGACATTCCCTAGAAATTTCAACGTGAGGTGAATCCCTTTAGGATCAACCCACTTCACATATTTCGCCGAATGGTGCTCTTTCGATCGCAATTTGGTTATCAGCGAGGAGAGGCTGGCTTTGATGGGATCGGATAGCTCGATGGCGATAAAGGCGCGAATCTTTTCCATTACAGACCAAAGAGCCTTCTGGCGTTCCCCCCTAAGATCGAAGCCTCGGCTATTTCTCCCATGCCTAGGGAAAGGAACTGCTTTAATACCCGGCTCGGCAGCATCAGGGGGTAGTCGCTGCCGAAGAGGACTTTCTCTATCCCTACGATCTCGGCGACATGTCTGAAGATCTCAGGCCGGTAGAGATAGGGCGATGCCGAGCTATCGAAGTAGACGTTTTTAAGGGCTTCTGCCACCTCGGGCATCAGGGCATAGAAGGGAAGCCCTCCCCCCCAATGGGCGCATACTATGGTTATATCGGGAAACCTGGCGATGAGCTTCTCGAGGACATCGGGGGTGATTTTCTGCTTACCCACATATTCATGTCCTACGGGCTCTGATGCGTGGACCGACACGATAAGGCGGTGTCGCTTCACCACCTCGAAAACGGGATCCAATAGAGCCTCATCACCCTTTTCGAGGCCGTGAAAATCAGGTCTCAGCTCTCCGATGCCACTGATCCCGCCGCGAATGCAACGCTCGAGCTCTGCAACGGCTACCTCCCCCGCCTTTGGCGGGAGGGAACAGAAACCGGTCAGACGGTCAGGATAGCGGGATGTCGACTCCATAATATAGTCATTGGTCTCCTGGCATAGCTCGAGGCTGCCCCAGTTGGCATTGAGTACAACGGAGCGATCGATGCCCTCTTCATCCATGATAGCTATAAGGTCTTCGCAGGAGGCAATCTTAGCCGTGGGTTTAGCGTAGATTCGGGCAAACAAGGGGTCGCGACCTATGTACTCTTCCCGGTGCTCGCTCATCCGTGGCGGGAATATGTGGGTATGACAGTCTATGATCACTACGATACTGCCCTTCTAATTTGTTTGTGGATTTCAGGGATTACCGGCTGTATATTAAGAGAGACCGGTTGAATGCGCTTCCAATATCTTACCATGGAGGCTCTTCTCCTCAGATAAGGCGACCCGGTTTTAGTTCCCTTCTCCCGTCCTATTCGCCTACTCTCCGGCGAATAGCCGCCGCGGGTTGTCCACCAACATGGTATCGATCTTGTCACCGCTTACCCCCGCCTGTTTGAGGGCGGGGATGATGTTCTTGAACACATGGGCGAAGGACCAGTTGGCGAGCAGTGGCTTTACGAAATCAGGAAGCTCGGTAGGACGACCCAGCCAATATGGTGCGTAGTCATGGGAAAGCATAATCCGGTTGGCATAGCCAATACCTAGAAGGCCGATGATACAGGCCTTCCTCAGGGTGTCGGGGAACAGGAAGTCGATTCCTAGTCGGTCGAATGCGATATAGACGCCTTGTTCGAGAACGGTTGTATGGTATTGCAGATTGGCACTGCCACCGATGTGGCCGACCATTATGCGCCTGGGGTCCACTCCCTCAGAGATGAGGAGAGCAGCCTGCTCCGGCCCCATAGTTCCGCCTTCGGTGTGAGTGATGATAGGCACCCCGGTCTCCTTCTGAACCTTGGCCGCTGCCTTGAGAACTATCTCCTCATAGGCCGATATCTCCCCATGACCTGTTGCCACCTTGATGACGCCGGCCTTGACCCCGGTATCTCCGATACCCTGGGTGATCTCCTTCGTATCGATCTTGTCACCGCTTACCCCCGCCTGTTTGAGGGCGGGGATGATGTTCTTGAACACATGGGCGAAGGACCAGTTGGCGAGCAGTGGCTTTACGAAATCAGGAAGCTCGGTAGGACGACCCAGCCAATATGGTGCGTAGTCATGGGAAAGCATAATCCGGTTGGCATAGCCAATACCTAGAAGGCCGATGATACAGGCCTTCCTCAGGGTGTCGGGGAACAGGAAGTCGATTCCTAGTCGGTCGAATGCGATATAGACGCCTTGTTCGAGAACGGTTGTATGGTATTGCAGATTGGCACTGCCACCGATGTGGCCGACCATTATGCGCCTGGGGTCCACTCCCTCAGAGATGAGGAGAGCAGCCTGCTCCGGCCCCATAGTTCCGCCTTCGGTGTGAGTGATGATAGGCACCCCGGTCTCCTTCTGAACCTTGGCCGCTGCCTTGAGGACTATCTCCTCATAGGCGGATATCTCCCCGTGACCTGTTGCCACCTTGATGACGCCGGCCTTGACCCCGGTATCTCCGATACCCTGGGTGATCTCCTTCATAGACGTCTCATATATCTCGGTGGCGATGTTGAATACCTGGCTACGAAACTTGAAGTAGGCAGGCTTCCCCATGGCCTCCATGTACAGTCCAGTAGCACAGATAATATTTATGCCCGATCTCTCGGAGACCATCCTATCCAGCACCACATCCCGGTTCAGGTCATTGGGGCTGGCCTCAACCAAAGTCTTCACCCCATAAGCCTTGGCCTCCTCAAGAGCATCAACACAAGCTGTGGCGATCGCTTCGCGGTCATAGGGCACAGCTAGCGCATCGCAGTCCCACCCCGGATAGCAAAGGGTGAGGTGCTCATGAATCAGGGTCAGACCTAGCTCGTCCGGGGAGATCTGGCCCAGCACCGTATTGACCTCTACCATATTATTCCTTCTCTAACTATATTATCCTTGAATGGGCAATGATCTACACTACCGGCTTGACTTTTTTAAGCACATTATCGAGAGCATTAATCCGATCTTTATACTGCTCCAGCTTGGATAATTATTTAAAACAGCCGACGTTGCAATATTATAGCGTCTAGAGGTCAAGAAAAGCTATAGACAGTGTAATTATGCTGCTATATAATAGCCTAGTACGGCAACGGGATGTTCATTGCTTTCATCAACGGGAAAGCTCAACAATAAACCCGAGCTTGTATCCTCGGCATCGCACATGGCAGCCGGGGTTGCTTCTTGTAATGGGGGTAGCACCTACCAGATCCATGGAAGAAATGAAGGAAAAGACGAAAACGCTGCGCCGCCACATTATCACCATGACGGAAAGGGCAGGCAGCGGGCACCCCGGAGGCTCCCTATCCGCAGTAGAGCTGGTAACTGCCCTTTACTTCCACGTGTTACGTCACGATCCACAGAATCCGCACTGGCCCGATCGCGACCGATTTGTGTTAAGCAAGGGCCACGCTGCGCCAATTCTCTATGCCGCTCTGGCCGAGTCAGGATACTTCCCTGTTGCCGAGCTTATGACCCTGAGGCAGATGGGCAGCCGTTTGCAGGGGCATACCCATATGATCACTACTCCCGGTGTCGAGATGTCAGCGGGTGCATTGGGACAGGGCTTATCCTTCGGCATTGGCAACGCCCTCGCAGCTCGCCTCGATGGTCGGGATTATCGGGTCTACGTTCTCCTCGGGGACGGAGAGTGTAACGAGGGGCAGGTATGGGAGGCGGCGATGGCTGCCGCTCACTACAAGCTGGATAACATGGTAGCTATAATTGACCGCAACCGCCTGCAGATCGACGGCTGGTGCTGCGACGTGATGAATACCGAGCCCTTTCCTGAAAAGTGGCGCTCTTTCGGCTGGCATACTATCGAGGTCGATGGACATGACCTGGATCAAATTATCGCTGCCCTTAGCGAGGCGAAAACAATAGAGGGCAAGCCCACCGCCATTATCGCCCACACCATTAAAGGAAAAGGGGTCAGCTTCATGGAGAATAAGGCCGAGTTTCACGGCACGGCTCCCACATCAGAGGAGGCGGAGCAAGCGCTCAAAGAGCTAGAGTAGAAAATGGCTGAGGAGATGTCTATCAGGAATGCCTACGGGAATACCCTGGTCGAGCTGGGCAGGGAGAACGAGAATATCGTGGTGCTCGATGCCGATCTCTCCCGCTCAACGATGACCCACCTGTTCGCCAAGGAATTCCCCGACAGGTTCTTCGATTGTGGCGTCGCCGAGCAAAATATGATGGGCGTTGCCGCCGGGCTTGCCGCATGCGGGCAAGACGGTATTTGCCAGTACCTTCGCTGTGTTTGCCACTACAAGATGTTATGACCAGGTCAGGGTGTCTATTGCCCAGTCCCATCAGAACGTGAAGATCGTGGCCACGCATGGCGGCATTACCGTGGGAGAGGATGGCTGCTCCCACCACGCCATCGAAGATTTAGCTCTTATGTGCGCCTTCCCTGGCTTTACCGTTATCGTCCCAGCCGATGCTATCGAAGCGGCCCAGGTGATAAGAGCGGCAGCAGCGACCCATGGCCCATTCTATATCAGGCTCGCTCGTCCCTAAAATGCCTATCGTATGTAGAGATCATTATAACTTTGCCATGGGCAAAGCGGTGACCATGAGAGGGGGAGGGGATGCGACGGTTATCGCCATCGGTATCATGGTTGACCGGGCACTTCAGGCTGCTGATGTACTGGCGCGGGAGGGCATCGAATTGCGTGTCATCAACATGTCCACCCTCAAACCCCTAGATGAGAAAACGATAGTCAAGGCCGCCGAAGAGACGGGCGCTATCCTCACCGCCGAGGAGCATCTACAACATGGCGGGTTGGGGAGCAGGGTAGCTCAGGTAGTGGCGAAACAGCACCCGGTGCCCATGTCTTTTATGACAATAAAGGACGTATTTTCCTCTTCAGGAAAAGGCGAGGAACTCCTGGAAAAGCATGGGCTCACCGCTACAGGCGTAGTAGAAGAGATACGCTCGCTGGTGGGGAGGAAGCCCTAAGGCCTGACCTGGCCGTTTCCCATAATGACCCACTTGTACGTCGTGAGCTCTTTTAGACCCATGGGGCCACGGGCGTGAAACTTCTGGGTACTGATTCCCACCTCGGCACCCAATCCGAATTGGCCCCCATCGGTGAAGCGGGTGCTGGCGTTAACGTAGACGCAGGCAGCATCAACCTCCTCCAGGAAGCGATGGGCCGTAGAATAGTCCTCGGTGATGATGGCCTCGGAGTGCCCCGAGTTGTAGCGTGCGATATGTTCCAGCGCCTCATCCACAGAGTCCACCACCCTTACTGCTGCAATTAGGGCAAGAAACTCCTTCCCCCAATCGGAATCGGTTGCAGGAATAGCTTTGAAGTTCGACAGCATCTTTAACGCCCGCTCATCGCAGTGCATCTCCACCCCGGCCTTGGCCCACTCCGAGGCGATCATGGGCAGGTATCTCTCAGCTATTTCGCTGTGCACCAGCAGGCAGTCCAGGGCATTACAGACAGTGGGGCGCTGCACCTTGGCGTTAAAGGCGATAGCGACCGCCTTTTCCAGGTTAGCGGTGCGATCCACATAGGTATGGCAGATGCCTACGCCGCTGGCGAGCACCGGCATGGCAGCATTCTCGGTAACAAGTGCAACAAGCTGTTCGCCGCCGCGCGGGATGATGAGGTCTATGTTTTCGTTCATCTTAAGCATGCGGCTCACCAACTCCCTGTCGGGGGACTCAATGAACTGGATAGTATCGCCGGGAACCCCGCTCGCCTGAACCGCGTCCTGAATGACCATGGCCAGGGCGCTATTAGAGCGCAGAGCCTCCTTGCCCCCGCGTAGGATGACGGCATTGCCCGATTTAAGGCACAGCGACGATATATCAACGGTGACATTGGGCCGGCTTTCGAATATAACGCCGATAACCCCCAGCGGCACCCTCCTCTTCTCGATGCGCAGGCCATTAGGCAGCACCTTGGCATCGAAGGCTTCGCCTACCGGATCAGGGAGCGAAGCGACGGTGCGCACATCGTCAGCCATCGACTGGAGGCGGCTGGAGTCGAGCACCAGGCGGTCGAGCATGGCATCATCCATGCCTGAGGCCTTGGCATCCCCACAGTCGAGGCGATTGGCATCGAGGATCTCACCCTCTCTCTCTATAAGGCTTTCAGCGATATTGATAAGAGCCTTGTCCTTAACTTCTGTCGAGAGGTGAGACAGCCTTCTGGAAGCCTCTTTAGCCGCTCTCGCCTTATCTTCCAGTTCTTCGATGGCAGATTGCATTTCTTTCCCCCTTATAAAACCACCAAATTATTCCGGTGCACCACCTCGTCCCCGTATCCATAGCCCAGTAGACTCTCGATCCTGTCGGAGCGAACACCCTTGATCATAGCAAGCTCCCGAGACGAATAGTTCGATATGCCGCAGGCGATTTTTTCGCCCTTTTTGCCTTTCTCGCTAATAATATCAACCGCATCCCCACGTAAAAAATCACCATCCACCGCTTTGATGCCTGCAGGGAGAAGGCTCTTGTTCTGTTCCTTCAGCGCCACAACCGCCCCTTCATCGATTACCAGACTCCCATTTGTGGCCAGCCCGGTAAGCATCCAGCGTTTCCTGCTCTCCATCTTGCTGGCTGTGGGGGGGAAGAGAGTACCGATTGACTCGCCTCTAACCAGCCTCGAGAGAAGATCCTGCTCCTTGCCATCGGCGATGATCACTGTGGCACCCGAGGCTGTAGCCAGCCGCGCTGCCTGAACCTTGGTCGCCATTCCGCCAACTCCTCGATCTCTGGTGCCGCCAGCCAGATGCTCGATCCGTTCATCTATACAGTCCACGCGGGTGATAAGCTGAGAGCTCCGGTCGTTAGCCGGGTCCGCGGTGCATAGACCCGGCGACATCGCAGAGGACCACTAAAAGGTCAGCATCCACAAGATTGGATACCATCCCGGAGAGATTATCGTTATCGCCAAATGTCGTCCCCTCAAGCTCGTCCACCGCCACCACATCGTTCTCGTTGACGATAGGCACCACTCTGAGTTCCAGGAGCGCCAGTAAGGTATTGCGAGCGTTCAGATAGCCCAGGCGGTCGGAGACGTCTGCCTTGGTCAAGAGGGCCTGGGCCACCGTGACGCCATGCCAGCCGAAGAGCTGCTCATAGGAGTGCATCAGTGCGTTCTGCCCCACCGCGGCCATCACCTGGCGGGAAGGGATGTCCTTTCTCTCCTTTGCGAGCCTCAACTGTTGCCTCCCTGCGGCGACGGCTCCCGAGGAGACTATAATCACCTCCAAACCCTGCTGATGAAGCCGGACCACCTGTCCAACAAGGGTAGCCATCACCTCGAGGTCGAGGTGCTCGGTGCCTGCGGTGAGCAGGTTTGTGCCAAACTTGGCTACAATCCGCTTATATTCGCCCTCTTTACTCTTGTTACTCATTGACTAGCTCTAGACTGCAATATTATAGCATATAGCCTGGTTTCATCGTAGGAATCAATCTGTCATTGCGAGCGCAGCGCGGCAATCCCCACGCCTCACTGTACCGCTACCACATGGATTGGTTCGTCGTTCCGCTCCTCGCAATGATGGGGCAAAGAAGGCGAACGGTGACGTACCGCTAATGTACCGGGCGCATAGAGCGTCCGTCCGTCCGTATTGTTCTACACGGGACGCTATGTTAAAATTCGCACAGGGCTAGCCAGTAATGGCTAGCCCTTTAGGTGTTGCATAAATTAATGAGTCACATTCACATAATTATTAAAGAGACTGCTGAAAAAGAGGTGCAGGATACTTCCTGCTGGGGGTCTGGGGGTGTCCCCCAGCTTTAACCTCCCCCCAAGATTGGGGGATTAGGGGGGTGATTGAAACTATTTTAGCGGGCTTTCAAAGCTGATGCATGCCTTTTCCAGGGATCGAGTAGGACGAAGGGACACAAAGACGGAAAGATGAATCTGAGTTGCTTGCTTCCTCTGATAGATGAGATGCCAGGATACTCCCAGCTCCTGGATGCGCTTTCCCCTAAAAATTCGAAAAAGGGTGGTGAGGAGCAACAGATTGTGGTGCTTGACGAGGCCAAGCCCTACTTTCTCGCGTCGCTCTACCGGGATTTGGGCTGTCCGATGTTGGTGGTCACGCCGCGACCGGAGGGGGCAAAGCAGCTTCAGGATCAGCTTCTCATGTGGGGAAGCGATCCCTGTATCTTCCCCGAGCCCGATGCTCTCCCCTACGAGCGCCTCGCTTCAGACCCAGCAACTGTTCAGCAGCGAATCAATGCTCTCTACACCCTGAGATATTCGAAAAATGCGAATAATGAGAATAACGCTCCGCTGGTTATTGCATCATCCCATGCTGTCGCCAGAAACACCCTATCACCTGCCGATTTCGATGCTGCAACTCACACCATCTGGCAAGGGATGAAGTTCAATATCGATGAGGTACTAGCCAGGTGGATGGCTATTGGCTATGAGTGGGAGCAAATGGTGGAGGTACCCGGGAACTTCAGTCACCGTGGGGGAATCATCGACATTTACTCGACTGCCAGCGATCTGCCAGCGAGGATAGAGCTATTTGGCGATGAGGTGGTTAGCATCCGCCTTTTTGACCCGGCAACGCAGCGCTCATTGAAGCTGGTGACATCGATAGAAGTTATCCCGGCAAAGGAAGCCCTGTTCACGAATAAACGAAGGCTTGAAGAGATGCTCCGGCAAATGGACCTGTCTAACTGCGAGGTTGAAGCTCGAGAAAAGATAGCTGATGATGTGGAGAAACTCCTGGGTGGCGAGCAGATTGAGGGGATCGAGTTCTATAACGCTCTCTCTAGCACAGGGAACATCGTCGACTATCTGCCGCAAAACGTCATTCTCGTCCTTGATCAACCCTCGGAGATAGCTCAAGCTCTGGAGGACATGCATGCTGAAGCGCAGGAGATAAGGGGAGAGCATGTAGCGCGGGGAGAGCTGCCCCGAAATTTCCCAATTCCATACCTTACCCGGGATGAGCTAACTGCCAGGCTTGGCGAGGTTGGTACAAGTGGACAGTTCGGAAGAGAGACTGGCAAGGACGGGGAGAACGAAAGAGGGCGGACGTTATCCATCATGTCATGGCAGCAGGGGGATGCCGAATCAATACTCCCCTTTGTTGCGGCACCTGAATACGGAGGAAGACTGGATGCTTTCATTAAAGACGCCAAAGAAATGCTCAAAAAAAGGGAGAAGCGAATTATTATTGTGTCACATCAGGCAAGGAGGCTCTCCGAGCTCTTTGAGGAAGAAGACATCATTGCTCCTCCTGTATCCGAGCTGGCGGGACCGCCGCCACCGGGAGCTATCGCTCTGGTTCAGGGCTCGCTGAATCGGGGGTGGGTAATGGATTCGGTGGCGCTATTTACGGACGCCGAGCTTTTCGGCTTCACTAAGAAAAGACGACGTATAAAGCGGCACCCGATGCGCCAGGCAGGATCTATCTCCGAGCTATCTATTGGTGACTATGTGGTGCACGTCGATCATGGCATTGCCAGGTTTGCCGGCACTATTATGATGGCGGTGGGCGAGACAAAACGGGAATACCTGATTCTGGAATACGCTGCAAGTGACAGGCTTTATGTACCCAGCGATCAGATTGACCGGATCGGTCGCCATATCGGACTCAGTGGCGCTTCGCCAGCGCTAAATCGATTGGGTACCCAGGAGTGGGCACGGGCAAAGAAGCGGGCGAGTGAGGCAGCATGGGAACTGGCGAGGGAGTTACTCGATCTCTATGCTGCCAGGGAGGTCAGCTCTGGATTCGCCTGCTCACCGGATACTACTTGGCAGGAGGACCTGGAGGCCTCTTTCCCTTATGTTGAGACACCGGACCAGATTCAGGCGGTGCTGGAGACCAAGAGGGATATGGAAAGGGCAAAGCCCATGGACCGGCTTATTTGTGGCGATGTGGGCTATGGCAAAACGGAGGTCGCCCTCAGAGCAGCCTTCAAGGCAGTCATGGACAGCGCTCAGGTGGCGATTCTCGTACCGACCACGATTCTCGCACAACAGCACTTTCAAACTTTTAGCGAGCGACTTACCGCCTTCCCCATTAATGTGGGAGTATTGAGCCGTTTTCGCACTGAGCGTGAGCAGGGGGAGGTCATCGCCGGGCTCAAGCAGGGCACCATCGATATCGTCATCGGCACCCACCGCTTACTGCAAAAGGATGTCAGCTTCAAGAACCTGGGTCTGGTGGTCATCGACGAGGAGCAGCGCTTCGGCGTAGTCCATAAGGAGCACCTGAAAAAATTGCGGCAGGAGCTTGATGTCCTCACACTCACCGCTACTCCCATTCCGCGTACCCTTTATATGTCACTTTCGGGGGTGCGGGATATGAGTACCATAGATACCCCCCCCGAGGAGAGGTTGCCCATAAAGACCTATATCTCGGAGTACAACGAGCGGCTGATTCGGGAGGCTATCCTCAGGGAACTCGACAGAGGGGGGCAAGTTTTCTTTGTCCATAATCGGGTGGCGAGCATTCACAGGGTCGCCTCAAGATTAAGGGCGCTAGTACCGGAGGCGGAGATTGCTGTCGCCCATGGCCAGATGCACGAGGAGCCACTTGAGCATGTAATGCTTGAATTCTCCCAGGGCAATATCGATATCCTGGTATCAACCACCATTATCGAGTCGGGACTGGATATACCCAACGTAAACACTCTCATCGTGAACGATGCCGATAAATTGGGGCTGGCTCAACTGTATCAGCTTAGGGGGCGTGTGGGTAGAAGCACCAACCGCGCTTACGCATATTTCCTTTACGGCAAGGGTAAGCGTCTCACCCCCCAGGCGCAGCGTCGCCTCAAGACTATCTTCGAGGCCACCGAGCTTGGCTCTGGCTTCCGCATTGCGATGAGGGACCTGGAGATAAGAGGGGCGGGCAACCTCTTGGGGGCGGCGCAGAGCGGGCATATCAGCTCTGTAGGGATTTGACCTCTATTGCCGGTTGCTTCAAGAGGCGGTAGCGGGCGTTGCGGGAGGGAGCGATTGAAAGAACATCCCCACTGCAGCCACCTACTATTGATCTGCCTATGCAGTCACACATCCCCCCAGAATATGTCTCCGATATTGATATGCGGCTCACCCTCTATCAGCGACTGGCAAAGCTGAGCACCAAACAGCAGGTGGTCGATATGGCTGATGAGTTTAAGGATAGATTTGGTCCCATGCCATCTCAGGTAGCAAACCTTCTCTATGCTATAGAGGTCAAAATATTGGCTGTGGACGTTGGAGTTGAGTCCATAGATACCGACGATAAGTCAATAGTGCTCAGGATGGTTGAGGGTAAAAAGGTGGATAAGGCACTCCTGGAGAAAACTCTGGGCGATGGGGTGAAGGCTGGGACAAACCAGGTGCGACTGGATATAAAACGCCTGGGCTCCCGATGGCGTAAGGCTCTTTTACAAACACTGCAAGCGATGGCAGAGGGCTGACTAAAACGTTAGGGAACTGTCTTATCAAACACTTGTAACACTGCTGATTAGACAGCTGAGAAAGCTATTCTCCGATATAATCGGGGCCTTGAGCCTCTTTTAGACCCTTTCAGATGTAGCATAAAGGTCGAATGAATCGAACTAAAGACAGACGGCGTTTGCTCCAGGAAGCTGAGCCCAAAGGGTGCCAACCGGCTTTAAAAGCCCCCAACATTCGGGGATTTAGCGGTTGATTGAGATTTATTTTCAGCAGCCTCAATTAGAGACCGCTGAAAAAGAGGTGCAGGATACTTCCTGCCGGGGGTCTGGGGTGCCCACCAGCTTTAAAAGCACCCAACATTGGGAGATTTAGGGGTTAATTGTGGCAGAGGGCTGACTAAAACGTTAGGGACCTGCCCTATCAATCACTTGTGACGCTGTCGATGAGACAGCTGAGAAA
>PVMK01119738.1_pt1 | contig 25278 bp, 27 predicted proteins | sample 1853481 | NCBI WGS metagenome assembly PVMK01 (sample SAMN08533507, study PRJNA380276) | Marine sediment metagenome, whole genome shotgun sequencing project.
TACCGGGACCTGGTGGTAGTGGCGATCACTTTCGATCGTGAGCGGGTAACCGACCAGACCTGGATATATGTTCCGGGGAAGAACATCCCCTTCGGGCGTCTTCATGAGCCGAAGAACTGGAGCCCCCCTCATGGCCGGGAAAGGCAGGACGGTTGTGGTGGCGGAGTACTTCTGCTTTGAGGGTGACGAGGTCTGGACGGCCGGGGACGAGAAACTGGTCGACATAACCGCCGCCAACTTGGAAAAGCTTGGTTTCGTCGATCGGGAGGAAGCAGGCGAGGGGTGTGTCGTCCGGGTGCCGAAAGCCTACCCGCTCTTCGAAATCGGCTACATGGAGCACATGCGTGTGATAGACAGGTACCTCGACCGCTTTCACAATCTCCACCCTACTGGGAGGGGAGGGCTCTTCCGCTATTACAACATGGACCATGCCATAGAGTCCGGGCTCGAAGCGGCACGGAAAGTCCTGGGCAAGGCGCCTCTCCCCGAGGGAATGCCACAGCCGGTCGTCGCCTGATACGCATGAAGTGCGCCCTTGTCATTCCCTCATGGGTGCCGGAAGAGATCTTCTCCTCGCAGACCGCCGCGTCGCAGATAAACTACTGGCAGCCCCTTGGAACCCTCTACGTCGCCTCCAGCCTCAGGGAGGCGGGCCATGAAACGGCTTTCTTCAACGGTGCGTTCCTGTCCAACCGGCAGATCCGCGAGGGACTGCAGGGGTTCCGGCCGGACGTGGTGGGGCTGTACTCGACGGCTTTTGGCTGGAACAAGGCACTCGCGGCGGCGGCGGCGGCAAGGAAGGCACTCCCCGGCGCGTATATTGTCGCCGGCGGCCCCTACCCATCGGCGGTCGGCGAGAGTTGTCTGCTCGACTCGGAGTGCCTCGACGCGGTCGTCGTCGGCGAGGGGGAGAGGGCCATGGTGGAGCTGGCCGGGAGACGGGCCGCCGGGGAGAGTCTCGCGGACATTGCCGGGCTTGTCTGGCGCAGGCAGGGCGAAGTGGTGAAGAACCCTCCCCGGGAGCTGCTGGCGGATATCGACTCTCTCCCGTTTCCCGCCAGAGATCTTCTCGGGGAATCGGATGCCTACCTTCCTCCCCCGGCCACCTACCGCCAGAAGCCGGTGGCGGTCATGATTACCTCCCGGGGCTGCGATCGGCGGTGCATCTTCTGCTTTCAGATGGGCGGCCGGGGAAAGAGAAAGATTCGCTACCGGAGCGTCGAGAGCGTCCTGGAGGAGATACAGCTCTGCTATCGTCAGGGCTACCGGGAAATAAAATTTCTCGACGACACACTGGCGGCCGACTATCCCCGCGCAATGGAGTTGGCCCGGGGAATAAAGGACCTGAACCTGAAGATCACCTGGTTTGCGTCGGCGTGCGTTCATCAGGTGGATGCGGCTCTTCTGAGGGCTTTCAGGGAGGCCGGCTGCTGGGCGGTGCTTTTCGGGGCGGAAAGCGGGGTGCAGAAAAATCTCAACAGCCTGAGAAAGGGAATAACCCTCGAGCAAACAAGACGCGCGGTGAAGGCCGCCCGGAAGGAGGGGCTGACTGTTCACACCCCCTTCATCTTCGGCATACCGGGGGAGACCTTCGAAGAGGGACTACAGACCATCGACTTCGCCTGCGAGCTATCCCCCGACATGGCGAGCTTCCACGCACTCACTCCCTTCCCGGGAACCGAGCTGCACGACAACATAGAGCGTTACGGGAAGATGTCCCCCGATCTCTCCGCCTATACCTATCAGGGTGTGGCCTTTGTCCCTTTCACGATGACGCGGGAGGAAATCTCCCGCCTGAGACAGATTGCCTACCGCCGCTTCTACAGCCGGCCCGGCTACCTGTTCAAGAGGCTTCTGCGTGTCAGGAGTGTTCATGAGCTCAAAGGCGCCGCGCGGGGAGCCAGAAGCATTTTATCGCTTTGGGCCCGGAAAGACGTGTTCAAACAAACCTAACCCGGGCTAAGCAGGAGGCGGGCGTACTCCCTGAGCAGGGGGGGATAGAGGCGCGGATTGAAGAATATGTTCATCATGAAATTACATTCATGGGTGCAGTAGCAGTCCCCCCTCTTTATTGACTCCGTCAGCCTCCGCCCCCTGTCGCTCCTGAGAATCCGGCCGATATCGTAGGCCGACTCCCTCACGTTTCCCAGCCTGTCAGTGAGGATTTCGCAGGGAAACAGGTCGCCCTTCTCATTGAGAACAAGGCTGAGGGTCCCGGCATAACAGGGGAGCAAGCGGCCTTTTTTTCGCCCGGTTTCGTATATCAACCTTCTCTGAAGAATGTCCTGGGCCACTTTGATCCGGCCGCCCCGAAAGCGATAGCGGCAGGATGGTCCGCCGCCGATGCCTGACTCCAGCCTTTCAAGAATTTTGCGGTACTTCTCGAGATCGACTTTTTTGAGAGACGGTTCGGGCACCGAACCTCTGATGAGCGAAACGGTGTGGGTGTGTACCCCGTCGAGTTCCGAAACCAGATCGATAACTTCGTCGATGCGGTCCTGATTGGCGGCGCAGAAGACAGTGTTCACACCCAGCTCGAAATTCGGATACTTTCCAAGGAGCTCTCTTGTCTTTTCATAGGTAGACAGGGTTTTGTCAAAGGATCCCGGGACCCCGCGAAGGTTGTCGTGGACCTCTTTTGTTCCGTCCAGGGAAAGCTTGACCACGATGGTGCTCTCGGGGCAGCGCGTGAGAATGGCTTCCGTCTGCTGCGCAATCGTATCCGGAAGAAGCCCGTTGGTCGGGAGAAGTATGAGGGCGGGACGGTTGTTGCGATAAAAGACTTCCGCCAGATCGACGATATCCTTTCGGAGGAAAATTTCTCCCCCCGAGAAGGCAAGCCAGAGCAGATTGCCGAGAGACGACGAAACCTTGCCGGCTTCCTCCAGGGTGAGGTCTGAAGCTGGATCCGAGTGAGGAGGCTGTCCCGCACTGTAGAAACAGAAGGAGCAGCGGGCATTGCAGCGGCGGGTGACAAAGAAGGTGAGCTGAATAGGGCGACGTTTCCAGAAAATGGAATCGACATGGCGGAAGGGAGAGAACGTCATCGCCGTTTTTCAGCCGGCCGCCAGGCGGTGGATCGGTCAAGGAGGCCGCCCAGCGCCCCGGTCCCGACCGCGAGAGGATAGAGGGAAAGGTAGTAAGCGGAGGCGGCGAAACCGAACAGACCCCCGCCGGTGCGAAAGAAGGCCAGGAGCAGGCCTCTGTTGAAAAAGATGTTGAGAGCGAAGGCCGAGAGGATGCCCCGGGTGAGGAGCGGTTCGTTTATCACGGTTTGCAGAAAGGCCGCCCCAAGGCAGAGAAAACAGACGACGACGTTTGCTTTCAGCTCCCGCGAGGCGGTCCCGGAATCCGCCAGGAGGTCTTTGTTCCGGATGGAATAGATGGTCCAGTACCGGGATTTCCTCCAGGCGTTCTTCAGGGAGCCTCCGAGCGAGTAGTTGAAAATGTGACGCACGACAACATTGGGATCGATCAGAAGCCGGCAGCCCGCTTCCCTCAGACGGTGGCTGAACTCGACGTCCTCGAGGATGGGCAAAAAGTCTGCCGGGAATCCGCCCCGCCTCGAAAAGGTGTCGGCATAGAGCGCCATGGCGTGGGTGGCCACATAGTCGGGATCGCCGTGCCTCTTGGTTTCGAAGTAGTTGATGAACACCGACTGAAACGTGCCGAAGAAGGAGTTTTCGACCGATTTTTCGCTGTATGTTCCGCCAACTACGGCGTTCGGCCCGGCTTTCTCCAGTGTTCTCTGGGCGACCCTCAGGGTCTCTCTTTCGAGGAGACAGTCGGCGTCGGTAAAGAAAAGAATGGAGCCGCGGGCGTGACGGGCACCGACATTTCTGGCCACGGCAGCACCGGAATGCGTCTTGAGTTCGACCAGCCGGCAGGGAAACCGCCGAATCCTGTCGGTTGAATCGTCGCTCGAACAGTCATCGACGACTACGACTTCGAAGCGGTGGTGCGCCGAGGAAAACACGGCCTCGAGGCACCTGTCAATGGTGGCGCCTCCATTCCGGTTTGGAATAATCACGGATATTTCAGGCTTCAGACCGGGTGGCAATGTGTTCGCCCGGTTAGAGAAAAAGGCCGCCCAGTAAAATTGACATCCTGGCAAATGCCCCGGTCAGGAGCAGCACGCCCATGAGGATCATGACGATGCCGGCACCGATATGAAGATAGTGCAGGAATCGCCCCGTCCGGCTCGCAAAGCTGAGAGAAAAGGCGAGGGTCACGGCGGTCAAGACGAAGGGCACCCCCATGCCCAGGGAATAGGAGAAGAGGAGAAGGCCCCCTTGGAAGATCTGCTCCTGGCTGGCGGCAAGTGTGAGAACCGCTCCCAGAACAGGGCCCACACAGGGTGTCCACCCGAATCCGAAGGCGATGCCCATGAGGAAGCTCCTGGTTGGACTGGCCTTTTTCGACCGGATATCGAAGCGGCGTTCACGGTAAAGCCACGAGAGCCGGAGTACGCCGGTCATCTGCAGGCCGAAGGCGATAATGAGGACTCCGGCGATACGCTGGAAGAGGATGAGGTGGCCGGTGATGAAGTTTCCGATCGAGGTTGCCGTTACGCCCATGGCAACGAAAACAGAGGTGAAGCCCGCTCCGAATAAGAGCGTGTGTATCAGAATGTGGATGAGATATACCCGGCGGGAGAGCGACTTGGCTTCTTCGGCCGAGACTCCGGAGATATAGCCGACATATCCCGGCATGAGAGGCAGAACGCAGGGACTGGCAAAAGAGACAACGCCGCCGGCAAAGGCGACCCAGAGAGAGAGTTCACCCGACATGATGCCCTGCTCCGGTCGGTGTGAAGGTGCTGTCGATCACGGCTTGCGCGGTGTCGCCCCCGGGGTCGCACTGCCCCGGGATCTCCGACGGGGCGGGCAAGGAAGCCGCCAGGAGGGTAACGTTGGAAAGGCGGCGCTGACCGGTCAGGGCGAGGAGGAGCCGGTCGATGCCGAGGGCATTGCCGGCGCAGGGGGGGAGTCCCGACTCCAGGGCGGACACAAACTCCCCGTCGATCGGATAGACGCACTTGCCGAGACGCCTCCGCTCTTCGTTGTCGCGTTCGAAGCGCTCCACCTGCTCGATCGGGTCGGTCAGCTCGGTGAAGCCGTTGCAGATTTCGATTCCTTCGATATAGAGCTCGAAACGCTCGCAGACCTTCGGGTTCTCCGGTTTCTTGCGGGCGAGAGCGCCGGCCGGGGCCGGATAGTCGGTGAGGCAGAGGGCGCCCTCGGCGGCGAGTCCCGGCTCGACCTTCTCCACCATGTCGCGGAAGAAGAGGTCGGCCTCGAAGGCTCGTGATGGTTCCCAGCCGGCATGGCGGCGGAAGGCCTCGTCGACGGTGATCCGGGGAAAAGGGGAGGGCCAGCGGTCGGCCGCGGTGGCGATGCCGGCCTCCTCCAGGGCCGTCCCCGCTTCCCGGACGAGCGCCTCGGTCATCTTCATGAGGTCACCGTAGTCTTCTCCGACACTGTACCATTCGAGGAGAGAAAACTCCGGTGAGTGGAGGTCCCCCTTTTCGTCGGCCCTGAAGGCTCGGGTGATCTGAAAGATGCGGTCCATTCCCGCCGCCAGAAGCTTCTTCATCTCCAGTTCCGGCGAAGTGGCGAGAAAGAACTGTTCCCCTGCCGGCAGGGCGTCAATGTAGGGGTCGATGCCGGGCGAAAGGACGCGGATCGGGGTCTCGACTTCGATGTAGTCCCGCCGCTGAAAAAAGCGGCGGAGAGAGCGGAGGAGGAGGTCTCGACGGTGGAGCCTTTCCCGCCAGGGGAGGGTTGTCAGGGTTCCAGTTTCGTTATTGGCTTTGGGACGAGGGGTTTCTCTACTTTTTGGCTCGCTCAAGATAGTCCCCGGTCCTGGTGTCGATGACGATCTTCTCCCCCTCCTTGATGAAGAGAGGCACCTGCACGGTGGCGCCGGTCTGCAGCTTGGCGGGCTTGGTTGCCCCCGTGGCGGTGTCTCCCTTGACCCCGGGCTCCGTTTCGACCACTTTCAAATCTACGGTGAAGGGGAGGTTGATCCCGATCGGCTTCTCGTTGAAGAAGAGGATGCTGACGTCCATGTTCTCGATGAGGTAATTGACGGCGTCCCCGACGTGGTCGGCGTCGATCTCCACCTGGTCGTAGCTCTGGTTGTTCATAAAGTGGTAGGTCTCACCATCGGCGTAGAGGAACTGCATGTTCAGCTCTTCGAGGTTGGCCTGTTCAAGTTTCTCGCCGGACTTGTAGGTCCGGTCGAGAACCGCTCCCGTTATCATGTTCTTGAGGCGGCAGCGGGTAAAGGCGTTTCCCTTGCCCGGCTTGACGAACTGACACGTCACGACCGTATAGGGGACACCGTCGATCTGGATTTTCAGGTTCTTCCTGATATCAGAGGTGTTGTACATGAGGGTTCTCCAGCAAATTCCGCGAATGAGAGAGTCGTTGGCTACTGCCGGGAAGCGAACTGCACGCCGAGTCCGGTGTTGTCCGGCAGGATGTAGGCGGGACGGGAAATGACGGTGGTGTGCGGGGCATGCCGGCCGGCGATCTCACTCCCGAGGGGGTCGAGCTCCATGCCGGCGATGGCGAGGTTCAGGTTCTCATCGCCTTCACTTATTCGCCTGAGCCACGAAGAGGGGAGGCGGCCGATCCGCCCGCCGCCGAGGCTGATGTCGTGCAGAGTGGCGGCCGTCGACATCTGGTCGAGGAAGACCTCCACCGACATTCGCGTCTCTATCCGGTGGTGGCGCCGTCTCTCCCCCGCCGCCGACCGGGGAGGAGGTATCGTCTGACCGGCCGAGATCGCTTCCTCGAGGGAACCTGCCTGCCTGACGAGACGGAGGGCCGACCGGACAGGAAAAGGAAGATCATCAAAATCTTCCGGTTTTCCGATGGGGAAGACTTCGCGGTGGCGGAGAAAGGACTCTTCAAGAGCTTCCGCTCCCGCGCTGTCCACCAGCGAAATCCGGCGAAGATCGACAAGGAGGCGCCCACCGCCCTCACGAAAGTGAAGGTCTATTTTTTTCATGATCCGGCGGGCATTCGTCCCCTCGAGGTTTCTTCTGAGAATCCAGAGGTCAGTGTCCCCATAGTGAAAACACTGAAGATGATCTTCTCTTGAGCCTGTCAGATTTGTCATTCCTTTTTCCTTTTCACCGGCTGCCGGGAGAACTTCATCGGCGGCGGTCGAGTCCGTAGCGGTCGATTTTTTTCTGCAGGCCGAGGCGGCTCAGACCGAGGATACGGGCCGCCTGGCTCTTGTTCCAGTTCGTCTCGCTCAGGGTGCGGGAGATCATGGAAGTTTCGAGACTGCCGACGGCTTCCTTGATGTTTGAGAGTGAGGCCTGAGGTGGGCGAGCGGCATTCTGGATCGGCGGACTGAAGTCTTCGAGGCCGATTGTCCGGGACCCCTTGAGCGCCGCCGACAGCAGTTCATTCTTCAGTTCCCTGGCGTTGCCGGGCCACGGGTACTTCTGCAGGAGGGAGAGGGTCTCCCTCTCCACCGTCTGGGGGCCCTTTCCGTTGCCGCCGATGCCGTGTCGGAGGAAGTGGTCGACCAGCACCGGCACGTCCTCTCTCCTCTCCCGGAGAGGGGGAATGAATATCGTGAAATGGCGCAGACGGCGGTGGAGGTCGACGAGAAAGCGACCTTTACGCACCAGGGCTTCAATTTTCTTGCTCGAGGTGGCAATGATCCTGACGGCCGCCTTCCCCCCTTTGGTGCCGGTGGATACCGCGCCCGACTTGGGCAGAAAGTTCATCAGCCGGCGCTGGGCGGAGATCGTGAGCTTATCGATGTCTTCGAGGAAGAGGGTGCCGCCGCCGGCTTGCTCGATCAGGCCCCCGCGGCCGCGCCCTTCCCGGCCGAAGAGCTCGGTTTCCTGGAACCCGTCAGGGAGGACGGAGATATTTTCGCAGACAAAGGGCCGATCGCACCTCGGGCCCAGACGATGAATGATTATCGCCGTCAGCCGCCGCCCGTTTCCCTGCTCCGATTCTATCAGCAGCGGCTCGCTGCTGTTCGCACAGGTGGCGAGCGTTCTCCGTATTTTCTCGATTCCATCGGAGACTCCCGCCAGGGAGAGATCTCCACCCTTGCTCTTCCAGAAGTCCTCGCGCGCCGAGAGGACAGCCTCCTCCACTCGGCTGGCCGTCGATGAACCGAGTGATAATTCGGCGACATCGAGGAATAGGTCAAGAAGAGCGGACTGCCTGGGACTCAGGCGGGGAACTTCAGCGCCTGGGCCCTCGATTGGCGTGGCGCGGGAGGCCGAGGAGTCATCATCCTCTTCAACGAAACCGTCGGTGACCAGAAGTCCGCGGTGGCCGTTGTCGAGAGTGACCTCCCGGGAGAGGACGGTGAGGCCGGCGGGACAGAGACCGCGCTGGGGCCCTTCCCGGTCGAAGAGAGTGCACTGGAAGTCCCGGCACTCCTTGGACTCGGCATCCTCACCCCGACTGCGGGGGCAGCACCGGGCGGTTTCGTCCGGCGACGACAGGAAGTGGAGCGAGACACCGAAGGCTGACTGGGAAAAGGAGCTCAGGCGAACTGCCGCCGCCCTGCAGGCAGCTGAAAGTGTTGGCATATCCATTTACGATCGCCTCTGTATACCCTTAATACACTTGAAAGTCCCTTGGCTCAACGGATGTTTCGGCCGAGGGAAGAATGATTGTCCCGCTCTTCGCATACTTTAATATAACACTCTATACGAAAATAGTCACCCCCCCCCCACCCGGCAATAAGCCGTATCTCAGGCTTTGAGAGGAGGACGACAGGAAGACACCCTGAATAGGGTATGACAGCGCGAAATCCTTGTTTCCTTCATAGGGTGAACCGTTATCGCCAGTCGCCGGTTACACCCGGCGGGCGAGGTGCGCCACGACGCGGGGCGCTATCTCGATGGCCGCCCTGACGCAGTCGTTCACCCCGATCCCGCGGTACGCATTGCCGGTCAGGAAGAGTCCGGCGCGACGTTCCACCTGTCCGTCGATATCCTTGAGGAGCCGGCCGTGGCCCGGACGGTACTGCGGAATGGCTCTCTCCCACCTGGTGATGAGGGTGAAGTCGGGGGGGGCGCTCTGACGGATCGTTCTCTGCAGTTCCGCTTTCACGACACTCGTCAGGTCGCCGCTTCGGAGACGGGCCGTCTGCGGACTGCGTGCTCCTCCGACCATGGTGGTCATGAGGACTTTTCGCGACGGCGCCCGTTCATCGAAAATGCTCGACGACCAGAGGGAACCGAGGATGCGCCTCCTCTCAGAGCTGGGGACAAGGAATCCGAAGCCGTTCAGGTCATGTTTCACATCGGCCCGATCGTAACCGAAATGGACCACCGAGAGGGGGGAATAGGGAATCTTCTTCAGCAGGGATGACGTTTCGGGAGAAAGACCGCCGATGATGCCGGCGGCGGCGTAGGCCGGGGCCGCCACGACGACGGCGTCGGCGACTACGGGATCGCCCTTCTCCATCTTCACTTCGTAGGTGGAGAGGCTGCCCTCGCCGTAGGTGGAGAGAGAAGCCACCGGGGCGGAAACGCGGGCCCGCTCTCCCAGGCGGGCCGCCATGGCATCGATCAGCTCTTGAAGGCCGTGACGGAACGACATCAATGTGCCCCCGGGACCGGCGCCGGGTCCCTCTTTCCCCTCCGACCGGGCGGCCCGCTGCTTGGCTATCATGCCCCGTATCAGGCCGCCGTACTCCTCCTCGAGGGCGACGATTTTCGGAAAGCAGGAGGCGATACTCATTTTCGCCGGGTCGCCGGCGTAGACCCCCGAAACCATGGGGTCGATCAGCTTGTCGAGAACCTCGCTTCCCAGGCGGCGGCGTATGAAGGAGGCAACCGTCTCGTCTTCCTTCGAGGCGCCCCTCTTCTTCTTTCGCGGGACGAAGAGCTCGCCGATGAGGCGCGCCCGGCCGCGGAACGACAGCAGATTGGAGCCCATGAACGCGAGAGGGCCTTCCGGCAGCTGGTGCAGCCGCCCTCCCGACAGGATGAACCGGCGCCTGGCGGCGTCGTTGCTGCGCACCATGCGGTCCTCTATTCCCAGAAGGTCGACGAGGTCGAGAGTCTCGGGAGCGTTGTCGAGAAATCCGTTGGGTCCCGTTTCACAGTGGAACCCTTTGGTGGCCACGGTTGATATTTTGCCGCCGAGACGAGGTCCGGATTCGAGGAGGGTGATCTCCGTCTTGAGACCGACGCGGTTCGATTCCTTCATGATGTAGAAGGCCGTGGCCAATCCGGAAAGTCCACCGCCGACAATCGCGACTCGACTCATTGTCGTTCCGCTCCTTCCCCTCTATCCGATAAGAACATAATAGTCACCTCTCGACCTTTCGTCCACCGTTGACGGTCTCGGAAAAAGCCCGTCAGCGGCGCTACCTTGCCCCCGGACCTTTTCCGAAACCGTCCGTAAAAAGATTTTTTGCGTGATCATTATTGTCGACGGCGAGGGCCGCGAGGAGGGCGATGAAGTCGGAGGAGTCGTTGAAGGCGGGCGTGCGCCGGAACGCGGAGATCCCCAGGCGGGCCGCTTCCTCCCGGTAGGCGCCGTCGATCTCGTAGAGCGTTTCGATCTGGTCACAGACAAAACTGAGAGGCACGAAGAGCACTTCCCGGTGACCGGCAGCGGCCATCTCCCGGAGCGTATCGATTGTCTCCGGGGCGAGCCACTTCACCGGCCCGGAGCGGCTCTGAAAGGCCAGCCGCCACGTCCGCTCCCCGATGGCGGGAAGGAGGGCCGTGACGGTAGCTCGAACCTGGTCGAGGTAGGGGTCGCCCTGGCGGATCAGCTTTTCCGGGAGGTTGTGGGCCGAGAAGAGCACCGCCGTTTCCCGGCCGCCGTCGGGAAATTCCGCCAGGGCCGCCCTGATCCGGTCGGCGTGAGCCTCGATGAAGAGAGGGTGGAGATGAAATTCCTCGACGGCGCGGACGGGGAAGGCGGGTGGTTGTCGGCCCAGCAGGCGGCGGATCTCACCGAGGCTGCTTCCGCCCACGGCGCGGGAGTAGTGCGGGTAGAGTGAAATAACGGTCAGTTTCTCCGGCGCCAGCGACATGATTTCATCGAGGACGGCGTCGGCGCGGGGATGCCAGTAGCGCATGGCGAAAAAGACGCGCCAGTCGCCCCCGCGCCGGAGTTCCTTCTCGAGGGCTGCCGCCTGCTGACGGGTGATGTCGTTCTGGGGGGACTTGCCTCCCAGGGCCCGGTAGCGCGGACGGACCTTGACGGAGCGGCGGCGGGCGATGAACCGGGCCACCTTCGATCGCAGGAAGGTCGGCAGAGGAAGGGGGAGAATGGCCGGGTCGGAAAAGAGGTTGGTGAGGAAGGGCTCGACCGCCTCCTCGGAGTCGGGCCCTCCCATATTCAGAAGAAGGACCGCCCCCGGATTTCCCACCGCTCCGGCCTATTTCAGCTTGAAGCGATGAACTTCATCGACCATGGTCTGGGCGGCGGCGACCTTTGTCGGCGGCAGGATGCCGTGTCCGAGGTTGAAGATGTGTCCCCGCGCCCCGCCGTTGGCCTTGAGGATCTCCCTCGTCCGCCGCCGGATCTCCTTGTCGGGCAGAAAGAGGGCACAGGGGTCGAGGTTCCCCTGGACGGCCGTCCGGCGTCCCAGCCGTTTCCGGGCGATGTTGATGTCGGTTCTCCAGTCAAGGCCGACGACATCGGCACCGGTCTCCCTGACAATCTCGAGAAGCCCCCCGCCGTCGTGAACGAAGTGGATGACCGGCACGCCGGTCTTCTTCACCGCCTTGATGATTTTCGTGGAGTAGGGGGCGGCGTGGAGGCGGTAATCGCGGGGGGAGAGGGCGCCGGCCCAGGAGTCGAAGAGCTGTATGACCTGGGCGCCGGCCCTGACCTGGGCCAGGAGATAGTTGATGACCGTGTCGGTGATCTTCCCCATGAGGGTGCGGAAGAGATCGGGCTTCTGGAACATCAATGTCTTGATGACGATGTAATTCTTCGAGCCGCTTCCCTCGACCATGTAGGAGGCCAGCGTCCAGGGGGCGCCGGAGAAGCCGATGAGGGCGACGTCGGGATCGAGACGTTCCCGGATGAGGCGGACCGCCGCGGGAACAAAAGGCATCGTCTCGTCGGTGTCGGGGACGATGAGTCGTGCGACGTCGCGGGCGGTTCGCACCGGTCGGCCCAGAACGGGCCCGCGGTTCTCGGTGAACTCCACCGGAGCACCCATCGCCTCGACGGGAACGAGGATGTCGCTGAAGAGGATGGCCGCGTCCACGCCGAGATCGGAGACCGCCCGGAGTGTCACCTTGGCGGAAAGTTCGGGCTCGGTGCACATGTCCATGAAACTGTGGCGGCGGCGCAGGGCGCGGTAGCTCGGCTGGTACCGGCCTGCCTGCCTCATGATCCAGACCGGTGTCCGCGGAACGGCCTGACCCCGGCAGGCTTTTACGAAAATGGGTGTGCTCATTGGGGACCTCCTTTGCTTTCGATCTCGTTGGTGTCATTCTCCTGCTGCGCTTTCCTCATACGGAAGGGGACGTAGCTGCAGAACGGCTCCTCCTCGAGGTAGTCCCCCGTGACGGCATAGGCACGGGCGCGGCAGCCGCCGCAGACATTGAGGTACTCACAGGTGCCGCAGCGGCCCTTGTACTTCTTGAAGTCGCGCAGTTCGAGAAAAAGGGGCGATTCCTCCCAGATCTTCCGGAAGGGGGTTTTCTTGACGTTTCCGGCGGACAGGGGGAAGTAGGAGCAGGGTTTCACGTCGCCGAAGGCGTCGATCAGGCAGATGCTCTGGGCGGCAATGCACCCCTTTCCCCCTCCCGTGGAGAAAGTGAGGGATCGGCGCTTGAACTTCTTCCCTTCGGCCTTGGCCATCTGGGGCACGACGCGGTAGTAGTGCGGGGCGCAGGTGGGACGGACGAGGATATTGTCTTCGTTCTTCTCCATCTCGTAGTGCCACTTGAGGATCTCTTCGTAATCTTCCTTGGGAATCAACTCGCTGAAGATGTCTTCACCCCTTCCGGTCGGCACGATCATGAACATATACCAGGCCGTGGCCCCCAGCTTTCTGGCGAGACGAAATATCTCCGGGATGTCTTCCTGGTTGCGCTTGGTGAAGGAGGAGTTGATGAGGAAGGGAATGCCGTGCTTCTTGAGAAACTCTATGCCCCCTGAGGGTCCCGTCAAAGGCCCCCGGCTGCCGGCGGAAATCGTCGTGGATGGCGGCCGTCGATCCGTCGAGGGAAAGAGAGACCATGCGGAGCTGACTCTTCTTCATCTCTTCACAGACGGCATCGTCGATGAGGGTGCCGTTGGTGGCCATGCACATTCGCAGGCCGAGACCCGTCCCGTAAGAGGCGATGTCAAAGACATCCTTTCGCAGAAGAGGCTCCCCTCCCGAAAGGACGATCACCGGTTTCGACAACGCGGCGATGTCGTCGAGGAGGCGCAGTGACTCCTCGGTGGTGAAGTCTCCTTCCGCCGACGTCTCCTCCGACGAGGCGCGGCAGTGGATGCAGCGCAGGTTGCAGCGCTGGGTGACCTCCCAGGCGATCCACTTGGGGATGAATTTTTCAGTCATAAACAAAAGGCGCCCTCTCCGGGCGGGAGAGGGCCGGACCTTCCTTTCTCAGTGGGTCAGGGGGCTATTTTTTCCTGGCGGCCTTTTTCTTGGCCGGGGCCTTCTTCTTCGAGGCCTTCTTGGCGGCCTTTTTCTTGGCCGGGGCTTTCTTCTTCGAGGCCTTCTTGGCAGTCTTCTTCTTGGCGACTTTCTTGGCGACTTTCTTGGCCGTCTTCCCGGTGACCGCTTTCTTCTTGGAAGCCTTCGGCGCGGGTTCCATCGCGATGCCGCAGCACCAGAGCTCGGAGTAGGAAGCCCCCGACTTGGTGATCACCAGTTCCTGGCCGCAGGGGATACATATCAGTGTGCCGCCCTTCTTTGCCATGATGAGACCCTCCTCGATAATGTTTCGGCGATAGTAAGAAAAAACGGGGATTTTGGCAAGGCTTTTATGGGGTGGCCGCCGTTGTTGGAGAAGTGAAAGTTGGGGCGGGCGGGCGGAATATTTTGTGGCGGGAGAGTGATCAGAGGCCGGGAATGATGAGCGCCTGCCCTACCTGGATGAGGTTGGCGTTGGAGATCCGGTTGGCCTCCATGATGTCCTCGACGGTGATGCCGTAATCGCGGGCGATGGTCGAGAGGGTCTCACCCTTCTGCACGGTGTGCTCTCCCGCGGAGGTGGGCGCGGCGGCGCGGCCGGGGGATGACTGCCTCCGGGCGAGATCCTGGACCTGCCGCGAGACATTCTCAATTCTTCCGGCCAGCCGCCTGACTTCACCGTCAACGGTGTTTATGAAGCCCTGAAATCGGGCGACATCGCTGTTTGTTCCGGCCAGCTCTTTCTGGAGACGAACGTTCTCGCGGCCGACCTCCTCCACGATGACGTTGAACTGCTCCTGCAGGCCGGCCTGTACTTGGGAAATCCTCTCCTCCTGTTTCTTCTCGAAGTCCGACATGGTGCGGAGGCTGTCGCTCAGCGTGCGGATGTTGGATTGGAGATCCTCTATGCCCTGAAGGAGCCGCTTTATGTTTTCGTCGATGACGGCGAAGCGCTGGTCGGTGGCGTGGTTGTACTGGACGAATCTTTCCTGATTTTCTATCCGGTCCACCTCGAGCTGCTGATTCAGGATTCCGTTGTCGCGGTGGTTTTCGTCAATTCCGGATTCCAGCCGGGCGAGATCTTCGCGAATCGCCTGGAGCTGCTCACCCAGACCCATTTGCCTGACCTGGAGCGCGGAATCGATCTGGTTCAGGCGAACCCGAAGGGCTTCCAGTTCCTGCCGGGCCAGGGGGTCCTTGAAGGCGGCCGCCGGCACGACGGCAAAGAAGAGCAGGGAAACGGCCAGCCCGGCCGCCACCGTGGTGCGCACTCTGGTCCCCGTCAAAGACATTCCTGCTGCCGATTGCCGGCGGCGAGACTAGTTTGCCGAAACCTTGAATTCGGCGCGGCGATTTTCAGCCCAGGCCCTTTCGTCGCTGCCGGAGACGGCGGGTTTTTCCTCGCCATAACTGATGGTGTGAAGGCGGTCCGGTGAAATGCCGAGCCCGACAAGGTATTTTCGCACGCTGAGAGATCGTCTCTCGCCGAGGGCGAGGTTGTACTCGCTTGTTCCACGTTGGTCGCAGTGGCCCTCGATCAGAAGCTGCTTGTCGCCGTGCCGGTTGAGCCAATCGGCGATGCCTTCCATCACCGGCTGAAAATCAGGCCTGATACTCGACCGGTCGAAGTCGAAGTAGATGTTCCGCAGAACCAGCTTGTCCTCGGCGCTCGGCTCGATGAACTCCAGCGAAGGGGGCTCGCTTATCGGAATGTCCTCGCCCCTGAGAGCGAGAAGCTGTGAGGACTGATCGACAGGCGCGGCCGTCGAGGGCCTGGTCGCGGGAAGGTTCCGCGGCGTGGGTCTGGTGGTGGCGACGGACTGCGTGATCCTCGACTCCGCCTCCGGGGCTTTGACGGCTTTTTTGCCGCAGCCGGCGAAAAGCAGCATGGTCATCGGGAGGAAGCTAATGGCTGAGATAGCCCGGACGGACACCTTCATGATCTGCACCTCCTTGAGCGAACCCGCATCAGCGGGCCTGTGTTCATAGAGAAAAGCCGCAATTCTTCATGGCACAATTTCACATCTCCCATATTATGACAAAAACGCGCGGTATTTCAAGAGGAAAAAGAGGAAAAAGAGCTCAGCCCGCATATTTCACAGATGTTTGTCGCGAAGCAGTGTAAATGTTCGTGGATGCAAGGCATTCACGACTGAGGGCACCGCAGACGTACTGTCCGTACGTCGAGGAGGCCGAGGGAGTGTAACGCAGCAGACGCGGGCAGTTACGCTGCTGCAGCAGAAGATCGGTGAAATATGCGGGCTAAGGTGACCAGGCGGGTGAAAAATAGGAGCCGCTCCGGCGAGGGAGGGCAAATTTCTCTCCCGTGCGGGTGTTGTAGAGGAAAAGGCGATAGTTATCGCCTCTCCCCTGGCTGAAGACGAGATGGCGGCCGTTGGGGGCCCAGGATGGATCTTCCTTGTTCCCGTTGTCGAAAGTAAGCTGTTCATTCTGGCCGCCGCTCGCGTCGCCGAAGAAGAGTTGAAAGGTTCCTCCGATCTGGGAGGTGAAGACGATCCGGTCGGACTGGGGCGACCAGTCGGGGGAACTGCTGTAGTGGCCGGTGTAGGATATGCGCCGCGCCCTGCCCCCCTGGGAACTGGAGACGTAGATCTGGGGAGAGCCGGTGCGGTCGGAGATGAAGGCGATCTTTCTCTTGTCGGGAGACCAGACCGGCGAGGCCTCGACGGACTTGGTGAAGGTCAGCCTTTTGAGGGAGGAGCCGTCGACTTCCATGCGGTATATCTCCGGATTGCCGTCGCGGCTGAGGGTGAGGAGCATGGACTTGCCGTCGGGCGAGATGGAAGGGAAGGCGTTCATCCCCGGAAAGAAGGCGAGGCTGCGGATCCGGCCGGTCTGGAGATCGTGGGTGACGATCTCCGTGCGGCCGTGGCGGTAGGTGACGTAGGCGAGGCGGCGGCCGTCGGGAAACCACGCCGGGTACAGGGCGAGTACGCCCGCGGTGGAGACGGGCTGGATGCCCCGGCCGTCATAGTCCATGACACTGATACGTTTCGGTCCGTTGTCCGCCCAGGACAGCGCGATTCTCGTGAGAGAGAGGCCCCGCTCACCGGCGATCGTTTCGATGATGTCGTTGACGAGAGCGTGCACCGTCTTGATCTCCTGCCCCGGCTGCCCCCGGTACTCACGGCCCAGGAGCCTCGTCTTTCCCCCGGTGTCGTAGAGGGCTCCCTGCAGCACGATCATGCCCCCCTGGCGGCGCAGCGTCGGGCGGAGGAGGAGCTCCGCCCCCCAGGACGTCCAGGATGGGAAGTTGATCTTCCCCGTTTCGCTTTCGTGGCGGAAGAGGTCCTGCTGCAGCTTCCCCGCGGGGAGGATCGCAAAGTACCCCGACAGGGAGAGGTCCTGCTCCAGCACTTTCCGAAGGTCGGACTCCTCTCTGCTTTCCTGAAGACTGAAAGGGGTGACGGCGAGGGAGACTTTTTTCCCGGCCTCCTTGGTGATGTCGAGGTAGACTTTCGGGGCCGCCGTCGCGGGGAGGGCGCCGAAGAGGCAGACGCCGAGGAGAAGCAGAAGAATCAGGTCAGTGATTCTGGCTCTGGAAACGTATGACGACATCGAGGGAATCCTCCTTGTAGTCCTTGGGAAGAGGCGGAAGGCCGGATGAGTTCTCCAGCGCCGCCAGAGCCGACTGGTCGAAGAGCCGGTGGCCGGAGCTCTCGCGGAGGGAAATGTTGACGGGCTTCCCCTCCCTGGTGATGCGGAAGGAAGCGACGGCGGCTATCCTTCTCCCTCCGAGCGCGAAGCTGCTGGGAGGATTGAAGCGTGAATAGATCTTCTCCTTGATGATGGCGATGTACCAGGAGTGGGGGAAGTTCGCCACCGTGACGAGCTTTCCCCGGGGGGCGGCCGGAGGCGGTGTCGGGGTGGCCGGTACCGGCAGGGGGGCGACGGTGGGGACCTTCACTGCCGGCGCGCTCGGCGGCGGCGCGGCGGGCGTTTTTCTTTCGAGAGTGGTGAGGCGGCCGGCGAGTTTTTCCTGGAGCGTCGTCGGGGGAGGGGTGGCGGAGCGCGGTGTGACGAGCGGAGGTCTCTTCTTGACCGGGATCTTCACTTTTGAACGTACCGCCGGCACCGGGGCTGGTTTGACCACCTTTGGCCGCGCCTTGGGTTTCGGCCGTGGTTTCGGGGCCGGGATCGGTTTCGGGGCCGGTTTCGGGACCGGAGGCGCGTCGAGGGTGGCGACGAGCCTGACGGCCCGCGGGATTTCTTCAATGTAGATTTTCTCCCGGGAGCCGGGAAAAAAGAGGATCAGGCCGGCGAGGACGACGTGCCCGAGCAGGGAAACGGTAAAGGGGCGCAGCGCCCCGTTATCAATCTCTCCTGTTGCGAGTGACAAGCCCAATGTTGACAAGTCCGACACCGCGTATCTGATCGAGTAACTGAATGATGTCTCCGTAGGGGATGGCGGCGTCGGCCCGAATGACCACCGACGTCTCGGGGTCCGTGCCGGCCACCGCGGAGAGCCTGTCCCGGAGCTGCTCCCTCGAGACCAGGATATTGTTGAAGAACAGGCGCCCCTTCTTCGACATGCTCACCACCGCCGGTTCGGAGGAAATCATGCGGCTCGGAGTCGCTTCGGGGAGCTGGACGTCGATGCCGTGCTCGAGGGCCGGCGAGATGAGAATGTAGATGATCAGGGTGACGAGGGTGACATCGACGAGAGCGGTGATGTTCATCTGGATGTTCGGCTCGAAACGGGCCCGGCTCTTTCTGCGCTGATAAATTGCCATGGCCGCGAGCGCTACTCCCGCACGTATTCCTTCTCGAGGAGGGAGAGGAAGTCGGTGGTGAAGTGGGACGCGTCACCGGCCAGTTCCCGGATCCTCGAACCGATGAAATTGTAGCCGAGGAGGGCGGGTATCGCCACGATCAGGCCGGCGACGGTCGAGACGAGGGCTTCGGAAAGACCGGGACCGAAGGCGGTCATGCCCGTCGAGCCCTGCCGGCCCATCTCCTGGAAGGCGACGAGAATTCCCCAGACCGTTCCCAGCAGTCCCAGGAAGGGGGCGACGCTGATCGTCGTGGCGAGGTGGATCAGGAGGTGCTCCAGGGCAAGAAAGTACCTGTCCTGCACCGTTTCCAGGGCTCTGCCGATGAGGTCGAGCTGGTGGGTGGTGATCCGCGACGAGTCCGGGTCGCTCTCCTCGGCGGCGGGCCTTTCGCGGCGATCGAGCTGGTTCTGAAGTTCTTCGCAGCCGGCGAGGAATATGGTGGTGAGGGGCGAGACGAAGCGGTCCGCCCCGGCGACGATATGACGGTAGAGAGCCATCGGATTGTGCCGCCCGCGGCTGTAGACCTCGAGGAAGGCCCGTGTCCCCTTCTGGCACCGGCGGAGAAGACGGATCTTCCGGACCATGATCGCCCAGGCGGTGACGGAGAGAAAAGCGAGGAGCAGATAGACGGCTTTCGTCAGGAGGGTCGCCCTGAGAAAGTGTTCCACCCAGAATCTGTAATCGTCCATGCTCTTTTGCCGAACTCCTCCCCGTCAGTCCAATCAGCAATTCTATGGTAATATGAAAAACCGATCAAGAGATTTCACTTTTGTTGAAATAAACCCTAACGTTGCATAACCGGCCTGCGACGGCGTTGCACTTCCTCGGCCTGGCCTGCGACGTACCGACGTACGCCTCGGCCATTCCTCGTCGCGCGCCTTGTCTCGGCTCGGTTCTACAACATTAGGGTGCCCTTTACCGGTTTTCGTCATGAATATATCGTGTTTTATGAAAAAGTTGATGCAACTATAGGGTAAATGGAGGTCTCAGGTGGGTGGCAAGCCGGGAAAGAGAGCAGCGAGGGAGATGGTGGGAAGGGCGGGACGGGTCGTCGCGCTCTTCGGCGAACACTACCCCGCCGCCGCCATCTCACTCAACTTCGAGAACCCTCTCGAACTGCTGGTGGCCACGATCCTTTCGGCCCAGTGCACCGACGTGAGGGTGAACAAGATTACGCCGGCAATCTTTTCGAAGTACCGGACTGTCGCCGACTACGCCGCCGCCGATCCCGAGACCTTCGGGAGAGAGATACGGGCGGCCGGCTTTTTCCGCAACAAATCCCGCAATATAATCGGCGCCGCCCGCGCGATCGCCGCCCGTCACGGCGGTGAGGTGCCGGCGGCGCTCGATGACCTGGTCGCCCTGCCGGGGATCGGCAGGAAGACGGCGAACGTCATCTTGGGGAATGCCTTCGCCACGCCCGGCATGGTCGTCGACACCCACATCGGGAGAATCTCACGGCGCCTGGGCCTGACGGAGAACAGCGACCCGGTCAAGATCGAATTCGACCTCATGAGGCTCTTCCCCCGCTCCCGCTGGACCCTCCTCTCCCACCAGTTCATCGCTCACGGGCGCCGGCTTTGCAAGGCGCAGCGCCCTCGCTGTGGAGAGTGTTTCTTCGACGACTCCCTCTGCCCGGACCGCCGCCGACATTTTCCCCTTGCCAGGAACGCGCTTACATAGTAAAAATAAGAGGTTCCCGAGAATCGCGGCGGCATGACAGTGTCAGCCGTGCACGGTTTCACTCCCCCCCCGTTCCGCCGGCATGGGGGCCGGTTTTTCCGGCAACCGGGGGGATCGACGGAAAATGGGAGAAGCAGAGTGGTACGACAGTCTTTTGAGGGTGAACATCGGGATCCGGTAATCATCGGCAAGAGCCGGGCGATCAGGAAGGTCATGAACCTGGTTTCCCGGGTGGCGCCGTCGAACCACACCGTCCTCATCCAGGGGGAGAGCGGGGTCGGGAAGGAACTCGTTGCCCGGGCGATACACGGTCAAAGCCTTCGCCGTGATAACCCCTTCGTCGTCGTCGACTGTGCCATGCTGAACGAAAACCTTCTTCAGAACGAGCTCTTCGGCCATCAAAGAGGCGCTTTCACCGGGGCCACGGCCCTGAAACACGGACTCTTCGAGGTTGCTGACTCGGGGACGATCTTCCTCGACGAGATCGGCGAGGTCAGCCCCGTCGTGCAAGGGAAGCTTCTCCGGGTCCTTGAAACACAGACTTTTCGCCGCATGGGTAGCACGCGGGACACGACCGTCGACGTGCGGTTGATCGCCGCCACCAACAAGGATCTCTTCCAGCTCAGCAAGGAGGCCCTCTTCCGGGAGGACCTCTTCTACCGGCTCAACGTTTTTCCCATTCACGTCCCCTCTCTCCGGGAGAGGCGTGATGACATTCCGCTGCTGGCCTATCACTTCCTCCGGCGGATCGGTCACGTCGGCAAGGAGACGATCGACCTGTCGCCGGCGGCCCTGGAGGTGCTGACGAGCTACGACTGGCCGGGGAACATCAGGGAGCTTCTGAACGTCATCGAGAGCGCCGTCATTATGGCGGAGTCCGCGATGGTGCAGCCCCGGGACCTTCCCATCGTGCTGCAGTCGGCGATCGATCCCGGCGAACTCAACCTTGCCAATGAGTCGATTACCCTCAAAGAGCTCGAGAAGAGATACATCTCCATTCTCCTCCACCGCTTCGGCGGGCATCGGGCGAAGGTAGCGAAAGTCCTTCAGATAAGCGAGCGCAACCTCTATCGCAAACTGAAAGAATACGCCCTCGCCGACCTTGCCTTCCCGTCGGGGAGGTAATGTCATCCTCTGACACGCAGTCAGCCCGGAGATGACAACCTGTCATGGGTGAAGGGTTGCCCGCTGTTTTCCGGCCGCGGAATCATTCTTTTCTGAGTTGAAGAGTCCTCTCCTGGCGGGGATATTCTTCTTTCGCCGCGCCGGCGCCGGCATGAAGGCCAGTGGTATGTTTATTGCTTATTCTCTTGATGATCGCGGGACAGGAGGATAACGGGCCCTTGCCGAAAATACTTGTTTTTTCGAAGAAACCGGCGGATGGGGAGAATCTCGCCACCATTCTCCGCTCGGAAGGTTACGACCTTGCCTGGACCGACAACGGGCCGGAGGCTATCGTGCAGGCCCTCTCCGGCGGCCTCGATACCGTTGTCGTGTTCCTTGCCGGCAAGGGGCACCGTGAACTGGAGTATCTGCCCTGCCTGAACAGCATCGATCAGGGGCTCCCGATCATCGTCGTCAGCCATCACGACTCCCTGGCGCTGCAGAGGGAAGTACGGAAGCATCGCGTTTTCTACTACCTTCCCCAGCCGGTGGAGGGTGATGAAATAAAGGCTGTCATGCGCGACGCGGTGGCATCGTCGGGAAGGAAGCGCTAGCCCGCGTTATTCTGGTATTATCGTCCCATGAGCGGGAAGAGACCTGCCGGGACTGCCACCTCGGTAACGGCGGCACCCGCGACCGGGAAGAAGCTCATCGCGGGCTCCTGCGCCCTTTCATCGTCGGGCGGGACGGGGGGGTCGTCTCCCGCGAGGGAATCATGCCCCGTCTCGTCTCTTCCCGGGACGACCCGCTCCGAAGTGACGGGGACACCCCCGCCGATGCCCCTCACGCCATACGTGCCCAAGGCAGCGAGGAGGCAACGCAGCGCAGGGCCGCGTCTTTGCCGAATGTCGCGTTCGGGGCTCTTGTCGAGCCAGGGCACGGCGTAGAGGAAGAAGACGAGAATCATCGGCACGACGGAGGCGCCGAGGAACATGAGCTTCCCCGGAAAGTACTTGACGAGCTCGTAGAGGGGGAGAAAGTACCACGCCGGTTTCGGCGAGAACTGGAAGGCGAAGTCGACCTGGCGGCGCACGGCCGGCGGGAAGGCCATCGCCAGGAAATAGACCACCTCGATCACGATTATCATGACACAGAAGATCTCGAAGAGGAGATGGGGGTAAAGATACCGCTCTTCGGAGTCTTCTTTTCTTCTCATCGGGTCACCCCTTACAGGCCTCCGGATATCCCCTGCCGCCGGATCATGTGGAAGTGCGCCCAGAGGAAGACAAAAGTCGCCAGCGGAAGCCAGAAGACATGAAGGGCGTAAAACCTGAGGAGGGTGACCCCGGTTACCTCTTCCTCTCCCCTGAGCAGGGCTGCGGCCGGCGCACCCGCCAGCGGCAGGGTTTCGACCATCTGCGTCCCGACGACGGTGGCCCAGTAGGCTCGGCGGTCCCAGGGGAGGAGGGTGCCGGTGAACCCGAAGGCCAGGGTAATGACGAGCAGGGTCACCCCGACGATCCAGTTCAACTCCCGGGGATTCTTGAAGGCTCCCGTCAGAAAGACACGCCCCATGTGGATGAGGAGCGCGACCACGATCAGGTCTCCCGCCCAGGAGTGGATCCCCCGCAACAGGCTTCCGAACGGCACATCGTCGACAAGAGTGACAATGCTCCGATATGCTCCCCCCTCGGTGGGGACGTAGGGAAGGCAAGAATGAGTCCCGTGGCGAGGAGAATGCCGAAAAGGGCGAAGGTGATGCCGCCGAAACAGAAGGAATAGCCGACCCAGGGCGGGACCTTCCACCGCCGACCCTCCGCGAAGAGGGAGGAGGTCCCCCTGTCATGTTGTCATCACTGCATGACAATCCGTCACATGTGCTTTTCAATGATTGTGACGGCCGTCACTATTGTGCCTGATTTGCTAATAATAAATTAGAAAAACAATGTCTTAGCAAAAGGGCCGTTCACCCGCCCTTCTGGTACGGATATTGCTGTTTATCTTACGATTATCAGGTGTAAAACTTAGCTTCCCGGTAAAGTATTCCAATCGGGCGCAGGATCTTTCGACGGGCGTTTCACGAATCAGGGAGCAGTGCTGACTGTGGATCTGAGCGGCATTCTCGATCGCAAGAAGAAGGCGGTTCTGGACCGGTGGTTCAGGAAGGTTGCGGATTCTTATCCTGCCGAAACCTCTCTCTTCCTGCACAGCAAGCAGGACAGGTTCGCCAACCCGGTCGGATCCGCCGTCCGCGGGGGGCTGAAAGGCCTTCTCGAAGGGCTTCTCACCGATGCCGACGTGGAGGAGATGGCCCCCTTTCTCGACGACATCGTTCGCATCAGGGCAGTCCAGAAATTCTCCCCCTCGGCGGCGGTCTCCTTCATCTTCGACCTGAAGGGGATCATGCGCGAGGCGGCGGCGGAGGAGAACGGTCAGGGAGATCCGGCGGGCCTCGAGGCGATGGAGGCGCGGATCGACCGCCTGGCCCTTCTCGCCTTCGACAACTACAGCGCCTGCCGGGAGAAGCTTTTCGAGATCAAGCTGAGGGAACTGAGGGACAGACTCGCCATGGGGGCGGGCGTCCCATTCGATGGAGTCACCGGTGCGTGCGGGGCTCAGGGGCAGGAACTTCAGGGAGGTACCACTATGAAGCGAGGTGAGAGCTGATGAGAGTGCTGAGCGCCCTGATCGCGGTTTTGGTTCTTGGGCTGATCGCCTGGGTCGGCGCCGGGGCGGGCATGCAATGGATTTTCGGCGTTGCCGTGCCCTATGCGGCTTTTGCGATCTTCGTGATCTTTTTTATCAACCGTATCCGCAAGTGGGCCAGCTCCCCGGTGCCCTACCGGATCCCCACCACCTGCGGTCAGCAGAAGTCCCTCGACTGGATCAAGCACGACAGCCTCGAGGCGCCCCACAACACGATCGACGTCATCAAGAGGATGTTTCTCGAAGTCGTCCTCTTCCGGTCGCTCTTCCGCAACACCAGGACCGATCTCGTCGACGACGGTAACGAGAAGAGGCTCGTCTACGCCCCCGTCCAGTGGCTCTGGCTGGCGGGGATAACCTTCCACATCGCCTTCTTCACCATCGTCCTGCGTCACCTCAGGTTCTTCACCGAGCCGGTGCCCTTTTTCGTCCAGGCAATCGAGATGGGCGACGGCGCCTTTCAGCTGACCCTTCCCGCCCTTTACCAGACCGACATAGTGATCCTGGCGGCCCTCGGCTTCCTCTTCCTGAGGCGGATTATCAGCCCCCAGCTCCGCTACATCTCCCTGGCGAACGACTACTTCCCCCTCTTCCTCATCATCGCGATCGCCGGCACCGGCATGCTTATGCGCCACATCTGGCGGGTCGACATCGTCAGCATCAAGCAGGTGGCCATGGGTCTGGTGAGCTTCTCTCCCGCTTCGGGCGAAGTTCTCCGCGCCATCAACCCCCTCTTCTACGCCCACCTCTTCCTCGTCAGCGTGCTTCTCGCGTACTTTCCCTTCAGCAAGCTGATGCATCTCGGCGGCGTCTTTCTCAGCCCCACGCGGAACCTGGCCAACAACAGCCGCGAGGAGCGCCACGTCAATCCCTGGAACTACGATGTCAAGGTCCACACCTACGAGGCCTACGAAGACGACTTCCGGGACGTCATGAAAAAAGCCGAACTTCCGTTGGATAAGGAGTAAAAGATGGCAGCGACTCCAAAACCAGACGAGCTCCAGAAAATAGAGTACACGCCCCCCGAAAAGGAGTGGATGGAAGTCCCCCCCGATTTTCGGCCGGGGACGTGGTGCTACGCCGGGAAGCCGGCAATCGTCGAGAAACTCGGCCTCCCCAACCCGCGGGAATGGCGGCCGCCCGACGATGACTGGAAGCTTCCCTCGGACTGGAAGCAGACGGTCCTCGAGGGAATCCGGGAGCGGCTCCTCAAGTACCGCTCCTTCCACGTCTTCATGGACATCTGCGTCCGCTGCGGCGCCTGCGCCGACAAGTGCCACTTCTACCTCGGCTCCGGCGATCCGAAGAACATGCCGGTTCTCCGGGCGGAGCTGCTGCGGTCGATCTACCGCCGTGAGTTCACCCTTGCCGGGAA
>PVMK01156133.1_pt1 | contig 25273 bp, 28 predicted proteins | sample 1853481 | NCBI WGS metagenome assembly PVMK01 (sample SAMN08533507, study PRJNA380276) | Marine sediment metagenome, whole genome shotgun sequencing project.
CCCTGTGCCGGTCCCCCTGCGCGAAGAAAACAACTTTTCATTCGACCTGCAAGTCTTCGATGACCGGATCAATGAACGAACTCGGCTGATCATCCTTAATTCACCGGCTAACCCTACCGGTGGCATCATTCCTCTCCCCGATCTTGAACACATCACCCGAATTGCACTTGAACGCCAGATCTGGATCATCTCTGATGAGATCTATTCCCGGTTGATCTATGATGCAGAATCTGTATCAAGCATTGCAGCCTTACCAGGCATGGCTGATCAAACGGTAATCGTCGATGGTTTTTCAAAAACCTATGCTATGACCGGCTGGCGATTAGGATATGGGATCATGCCAGCAGATCTCGCTGAGCGGGTTGAGCTGCTGCTGACACATTCTATCGGCTGCACCGCTACCTTCACCCAAATCGCAGGTATCCATGCTCTCACTTCAAACCAGGAGATGGTAACCTCCATGGTTGCTGAGTACCAGCAGCGCAGGAACCTGCTGGTTCAAGGTCTCAACGGCATACCCGGGGTTAGCTGCCAGGTACCTCAGGGAGCATTTTACGTTTTTCCTAATGTGAGCGCATTTAATATCCCAGTCCGTCAATTAGCAAGACGTTTATTAGATGAAGCTGGAGTTGCAGTCCTTCCTGGGACCGCTTTTGGAGAATTCGGTGAGGGATATCTGAGGTTATGCTATGCGACTTCCCCCGATGAGCTTAACCTGGCAATCGAATGGATGACCACTTTCTTCACTGAAAAGGCTTAAGTCCCGGGGGGTCCTTTAACAGCAATAATAGGTTTGATTTTTTCGAAGGTGACCGGACCGATCCCAGAAACCTCTTGAATTTCCTCGATATCCTTGAAAGGACCGTTCTCCAATCGATATTGGATCACCGCTTTGGCGATCACCGGTCCAATCCCGGACAAGCTCTCTAATTCGATCTGGCTTGCAGTGTTGATATTAATTTTCCTTGTTTGTTGGCCTTGTGGCGGCTCACCCTCCAACACCGCAGGCTTATCAAAACCCATCACATCATCCAGCTGGTAAGGTACCCAGACTTGTTCGCCATCCTCAATCAGCATGGCAAGATTGATTAGAGTGGTATCTGCATCGCTTAACAGACCACCTGACTTCTCAATTGCATCCTTTACCCGAGAACCAGATGGTAGAGAATATACTCCAGGATCAATCACCGCACCGGTTACATGAACAATTATCGGCGCGGGAGTTGGCGGCGGGGATAACCGAATAGGGTCACCACGCGGTTGATTGGTAGCAAGTAGCAATAATCCGACCCCCAAGAAGCCACATACCACTCCGAACGCGATCCCCCTTAAGCTCTTCATTTGTTAGCTTACAATTTTGAATGATAGTTTGAAATGTCTCGGTTATTGACCTTCCCAGTCATCTGCTTTTTTATCTTCTCTGTGTGCTGATTTGAAGCCTTTACACCTGAGGACCGATGATCAAACTTAATCCTAAGCGTTGCTTATTTGCGTCAACATGCAGCACCCGCACCTGCACACGCTGACCTTCCACAACTACCTCCCGTGGTTTGACCAATTCATCTCCAAAGGACATTTCAGAGACGTGGATTAATCCATCCAATCCTTCCTCTAATCGTGCGAAGGCACCGAATGGCATCACACTGGTGATCACCGCCTCGACCTCCTGACCGGAGTGATAACGATCCTCAGCTGTTTCCCAAGGGTTGGGGCACATGCGCTTCAAGGAAAGGGCAACGCGTTGCCGATCTTGATCGATGCTGATCACATAAACCTGAACATCTTCACCAACTTTCACCACTTCAGCTGGGTGCCGAACCCGGCCCCACGACAACTCCGAAACATGGATTAATCCTTCTAATCCTCCCAGGTCGACGAATACCCCAAAATCGGTGACATTAGTAACAGTTCCCGAAATCCTTTCCGCTGGCTGCAAATTCTCGAGCAGCTGCATGCGGCGACCAGGTTCAAACAGCGCCGCCCGTTCGGAAAGTACAACTCGCCCTCTTTCCGGATCACATTCGATCACTTTGAGCTTTAACACTGATGTCAGATAAGCGCTCAAGAGCTGTCCGCGCTCTTCTTCTGCCTGATTCCCTGGATCACAATCGATGTTTACCAGGTGTGAAATCGGGACGAATCCCTGCAGCTCATCACTCTCTACCAGCAACCCTCCCCGGTTATAGTCAATGACCTCGAGCATCACCGTTTCATCTGAATCATAGATTTTGCGTGCCTGCTCCCAATTGACTTTTGCTTGTCGAGGACCCCTGCTTGTTTCAGATGGAGATGTGACTCCTCCCGCTTCACCGGTTTTTTCTTCTTCCGCCAATACCGCAGCCCACCAAGATTCATCTAAGGGCTGTGGACCCCCTTGCAATCCTTCTGAGTATGTTTTGTTTACCATTAATCTTTACCTCTTTGATCGATAGTGCTTTTTTGGTGCCCTCCATTACGATGAAAAATTCACTTCTTCTTTATGTCCGTCAGAGATCTCCTCCTTTCTGGCATGCTGCTCCATATCAATGATCGTGCCAGCCACAGCTTCAATTGCTACACGTTGTTTACGGTATAAATCTGCTTCTGACATCGCCAACCGCATGGCGATCTCGCGCACCTTTCGTCCTTCCAGAAACTTCAAATCTAATATATTATAGAGGATCCATTCTCCTGTAAACCGCCGATCACCACCAGGACGTACCCTCTGAATACCTTCCAGCAAAATCGAACGCAGCGCATTCGTTGGATTGCCTTCATGTTGGTCAATAGCCCGTTGAACGATTTCCAGTTTCATGAGAGGGCTTTTAGATAACTTGGGTCCCCCCCAATAATGGCTTAAAGCCTCCTTTACCCATTTGGACATATCACGATCATCCAAAGATACCTCCGAAGCAGTAAGCACCTCAGTTCCATCATAACGCGCAGCTGCTCGCAATCTTTGGATCAATTCCACCTGGGGTGTCAATTCTTCAACAGAGGTGAATAACTGTTGCTGCATGCGGATGTCAAGCAATGCCATTTCAGCCCTGCGGGATAAAATAATAATCGCCTCGATTTCACCCTCATCAAGCGTGCCTTCGGGATTGCGTTCTACCCCGATTATTCCAGATAACCGCTCTTCCCCGTTATTTTCTTCAAAAAGAGGGGTCAACCAGTAATTTCGCCAAGAAAATAATCGCTCTGTTTCCGCGCGCTTCACCCCTACCCCACCATTCTTCGCAACCACACTAAGAAGATCGGTTTGTGAGTCGACTTCCGCAAATGGACTTTCATCTCCGAGAGCCAGCAGCATCTCTGGGATATCAGTATTAAACACAACGATAAATGCATTGGTGACTTGTAATCGGTCGCACAAAGCTGCCAATACCGATTCCAAGAAATCTTTAAGATCCCCGGTAGTTAATAATCGTTCTTCAAGTGATTGGATCAATTGCAGTTTATCCGGGTTTCCACCATGGAACAGCCATCTCTCCCAAAATGGCGCAACCAAGGTGATTAAATGTTCCATGATCAACAAACTGGTTACCATAACGATTGGAACCACAACGGGATTTGAGAGACCCAGCGCTTCCCCATATCGATTGATGACAGTGACCAGAGCGATGATGACCGATGCAGTTATTGGACCACGCATCAGCCACTTGAACAGGCGCCGCTTCACAACTCGATCAGGCCAGGAAACGCCAAAGAAGGCCACCGCATATGCCATTAAAACGAGCAATACCGAAACCAGCATAGTGCTTATCGTGGCCGCTAACCAGAAAAGCAACGGGTGATTGATCGCCAGGTTTGAACCAAATAACAAGAAGGGATAAGAACCAAGGACCGGGGCTAGAGCTCCTAGAAGCAGGTAGCGCATTCGGCGGCGACTGGTACGTGTTACAGTTCGCCGGTAAGCTCTCCAGAAATTGACACCTGATAGGGAGATTACAGCGACATAGTATAGAGCAAAAACCCAGGTGAGCGAGGTTCTTTGAAGGTGCGGGATTGACCCCACATCATCCACCAAGGGACCCACAAGCCAATCTGTTGGTAAGGTGAGCACAAATCCAAATGATAGGGTGTACAGGACCCACACCAGCCTCCTTCGCCGACCACGGGAAGGTCGTCCAGTTGTCTCCAAGAGGCCGTCGGAAAAATGCAAATATGCAGGTGGCAGAAAGCAGATCCCGATCCATTGGATACGCATCCAAAATTCCAGCTGAGATGCCGTACTGGAATTGCTGGCAAGAGCATCTCCTACAGAAACGAAGACAACACAGAGCAAGATGATGGCAAATGACCTGGCAACCCGATCACGCAGGTTGAATGACAAGGCATATAACAGCAAGGAGAAGGCCATGATGGCAATCCCTGCTGTAAGCAGCTCGTTGATACCCCTCAGAACTTCTACTGCACTTTCGATCATAACTGTAATATCTCGGGTAATGCCCTATCCTTTATATTATCCATTTTGTGAAGAAAATTGCAATATCTCTGTTAGGGTAAAAATGGTCGATATAGCCACAATAATCGAGGCCCAATTTTTGCGCCATATTGATCGCGGGGAAGTTCTTCGTCTGCAAACCTAGAATCAGACGCTGGCTTTTCGTTTGTGCCCCTGTCCAATCCAATGCAGCTAACATTAACGCGCTGCCGATCCCCTGGCGGCGCAGGTTGGGGCGGACCGCTAAATCCATCACCCATGTGGTGATGGGCATCATATTCTCCACTAAACTAGTATATCCCACCGGTTCACCAGAAAGGATGGCAACCAAGACTCCTGAATAGCTCTCCCAATGCTTTATTAATGATTGTGATGAACGAGGGTAATCTACCTTGGCTTCTCTGGGTAAACGAACCTGGCGAAATACTACACCGGTCTGCCCTGAGACAAAGTGCGGGTCCATTTGCCAAACATGGTCGCTGGTATAACTATGATCCATTTTCGCCAGCACATCGATATCTTCTGGGATCGCTGGACGAATTTCGATTTCAGGCATTGAAACAATTAATCCTTTTCAAGAGTCAGAATTAAGGCTCCGAAGGGTTGTTGACACGGACACGAATCACGCATGGTTCAAAGCTTTCTCCCTGATTATCGGTGACAACTAATCGTAACATATAATCCCCAGGAGCTAATGTGCGAGTATCCCATTGACCCAGCTCACTTTCCTGTTTGATCTCCCGACCTGCTTGAATTGTCAACCAGATAGTTTCACCAGGCCGGGCAATCTCATATTTATAGAATCCAAAATTTTGGATATCGGCTGTTCCTTGAACTACAATCACGCCGCTGATATCTGTACCGTCAACAGGTTCAGTTAACATGATCTGAGCAGGAAGACACCCCTCCCTACAACCTGGACGGTGGCTGTTAATGACATAGCCTCCGCCGTTGAAATATCCCTACCAACCTCAGAAGTTTCTTCCACTAACAGAATTGTCGGAGAGGCTAATATATCCATCGTTGGAGTCAATAATGGGTTTGAAGCAGGAAAGACGGGTGCAATAAAAGACACCAAAACAAATACGGCAACCGCCATTACAAATAGCAAAACCAGCATTCCCGCTGCCTGGTTGAGGTGCGATTGTGCGCTTTCACGCTCTAATCCGAAAGCTGCCCGGCGGAGCTCCTCCCACGCCAGGATGAATTTTCGGACATACACCAATCCTGCCAAAACCAGGATTACATACATCCACATCTCGTAGGTTCTGAAAAACCGAAGAGCCTCTTCCATCTCTTACTGCATTATCCAATACTTGCGCAATTTCCGAAGGAAATCAATCCCCCCACCTGGGATTACACGCGCTGCAGGACACCTTTAATGATATGAGTTAAGCGAGGTAGAACGATTTTTCCAGCTGCGAGAACTTCCTCATGACTGGTAATCGTATCTCCATCCAAATTGGCCTTATTGCTGATCGTTGAGAGCCCCAAGGCACGCATGCCGCCATGACGCGCCACGGTCACTTCGGGGACGGTTGACATACCCACAGCATCAACACCGATAGACTTCAAGAAACGTAAATCTGCGGGTGTTTCAAATGATGGCCCAGCCAGACAAACATAAACTCCTTCCTGCAATGGGAAGCCGTTATCTTCAGCTGCCTGGCGAGCGAAGGTACCTAATTCTTTGTCATAAGCAAGTCCCATATCTGGGAAGCGGGGACCGAATTGATCAAGATTGGGACCGCGCAAAGGACTTGCACCCGCCATACCAAGCAGGTTGAGGTGATCTGTGATCAACATCACATCACCCGGCTCGAATTCTTGGTTGACCGCTCCAGCTGCATTTGTGACGATCAATATTTCCAATCCCAGTTGTTGCATGACTCGTACCGGGAAACCCACTTGAGGCATGTTGTAGCCTTCATAAAAGTGGGATCGGCCTTGCATCACCAGCACTTCCTGGCCTTCCAGTAAACCGATCACTAATCTCCCTTGATGGCCTTCTACTGTGGATACCGGCCAGGAAGGTATCTCTTCATAGGGAATGACAACAGCATTCTCAACCGCATCCGCCAGACTGCCCAAACCTGAGCCAAGGATCATCCCTACTCTCGGCGGTCTGTTGATTTGCTCTTGAATGACTTCGGCTGCTCGTTCAATTTCTTCCATCCTGATATATATACTCATGACAATAATCCCTTATTTCGATAAATCTCTGGTTAGAGTTGATCAGGACAGGCAGCTTCAAGACGCCGGATAAGTGCCTGCGTCGACAGCGGATTGCGATGACCTAACCGGATTTGGATCTCAGTGTTTGATAACCCAGCCTTCCTCATCCGCAAAACAGCGGTATGTCTTAGTACCCTCGGTGACAGCGAAATAGGTGGATTCGCCAATTGTCCCCAATGATTAAGAATTTGCCAGACTCCTTGGCGGCTCAAACGGCCATCCATCTGGCTGATAATAAGCGCCGGTTCTCCAGGATGGTGCAGCAGGTCTGGTCGCCCTTCCTGTATATATTCTTCGAGCGCATGTTTCGCTGCCCCCAACGCCAACCACAGGTCACCCTTGCCAACCAAGTTTACATGAAAGCGTCCAGCGCGCAGATCTAGATCAGTCATGTCTAACTCTGTTAAATCCCTGACAGAAAGTCCTGTCTCTAATAGGAGCATCAAGATCGCACGATCCCTCAGAGCTCGAGGACGTGCTGATGATTCCATAATCGCCAACAAGGTTTGAATTTGTTCTTGGCTTAGGCATTGCAGGGACTGGCTCACAGGGACCGCTGAGATGACACGTTGAATTTCGATATCATTCACCGAAAATGAGTTGGCTGGAACCAATCCCTGATCAACAAGGTATTCACGGAAGGACTTCAATGTTGCCAGTCGTCTGATCAAAGTGTTGCGGCGACGACCCAATTGTCGCTCCGCATCCATAAAAGCAGTCACCTGCTTTGAATTTAGATCACTCAGCATGGGAGGGTGATCCTGGGAATCTTTCAAAAAGAGCAAAAAAACACGCAAATCGTTAGCATAAGCCAACTGCGTGCTTTCAGAATATGCCGGTTCAGCCTCCAAGCTAGTCAGATAGGCATTAACTCTCGTCTCCATAAGCAACTCATGACTCTCAATGATACCCCTGGGATTATTATTGCCCAAGTCTCATAGAGCGCTCACTTGACAAAGTGCTCGCCCTCCTTAGGGGCAATATTATATCATACTCCCCTCATCACCTCTTGGAAGCCCACGATCGCCTGATCGATGTCTGAATCCTCGATCCAGTAATGTGTTACCAGACGGAAGCGGCGGTTTGTGACAACTCCTGCTAGCACACCTCGCTCTTTGAGCCGTGCTGCCACCTCGGAAGCGGAGAGAGGCATCTCATCATTCAGTGAAAGGAAAACCATATTCGTATCGGGTATACCAGGATCCAAAACCAACCCAGGGACAGTTGCTAATCCCTGTGCCAGATTCTTTGCTCGAATGTGGTCCTCTTCCAGACGTTCGATCATCGTTTCCAAAGCCACTATCCCGGCTGCTGCCAGAACACCCGCCTGACGCATCCCGCCACCCAGCTGTTTGCGCATCCGTCTAGCCCGGGCGATAAATTCAATTGAACCACACAACAAAGATCCTACCGGCGAACATAAACCTTTGCTGAGACAAAAAGTTACCGAATCTGTGGGCTCTGCCAAGTCAGCAGCCTCGACGCCCAGCGCTACGGCGGCGTTGAATATCCTGGCTCCATCCAGATGCAGCTGCAATCCGTGCTGATGAGCCAAGTCGCCAGCAGCTCGAGTGTATTCCAAGCTGAGCGCCACCCCCCCACACCGGTTGTGCGTATTCTCTAAGACGATTAAACGAGATTTGGGTTGGTGGATATCCTCTTTGCGCACCGCCCCATCGATATCGTCCAGAATCAATGTTCCATCGGATTGGTTCTGCAATAAATGGGGATGGGCACCGCCTAGTGCCGCAGCACCACCTGCTTCATAGAGAAATGTATGGGATTGATCTCCTAAGATGAACTCATCCCCCCTGCCACAATGGGCCAGAATAGATGCCAGGTTGCCCATCGTCCCGGTTGGAACAAATAATCCAGCCTGTTTGCCCATTAGCGACGCAGACATATCCTCAATCTGGTTGATTGTTGGATCTTCGCCATAGACGTCATCCCCAACAACTGCCTCGGCCATCGCCTCCCGCATTTGGGGTGTGGGGAGAGTCACCGTGTCAGAACGTAAATCGACCCAATCCATATTCACCTCTTTTTTAAATAAATATGATCCTCTTTGAATAGAAACCTGGTAGATTGTCTATCTTTATTTCAATTCCCCTGTTGGATCCAAGTTTTCAAGAATCTCGGATAAATCCCGGGGTAAGGGAGCTTCGAATTCAGAAAGATCTGCTTCCCCGGGAAGACGGATCTGAAGCCGAGCTGCATGCAAGAATTGACGCTTCATATTGAGACTGGCATGCCGGCGGCCGTACACGCTATCGCCGACAATTGGACAGTCAAGAAAAGCCAGGTGCAAGCGGATCTGGTGGGTTCTCCCCGTGATCGGATGCACTTCCAGCAGCGTGTAATCGACATATTCGCGTACAATAGTATATTCACTGACAGCTGAGCGCCCCTTAGTGGGTGGTACGACAGCCATATGTTTGCGATCCGCTGGGTCTCGTCCAATCGCAGCTTCCACCCTTCCGCGGGGCGTAGGTGGAGCGCCATCCACCAGAGCCAGGTATGTCTTCTCGACCTGCCGTGAACTGAACTGGTCTTGCAGCCAATGATGGGCAGCATCGTTCTTTGCCAAAATGATCAAACCGGAGGTATCCTTATCCAGGCGATGGACCACTCCTGGTCGTTGAACACCTCCGACACCTTCTATATCCTTTGTGTGCGCCAAAGCGGCATGCACCAAAGTCCCGGATTGATGGCCAGCTGATGGATGAACCACCATCCCCGCTGGCTTATTTACCACCATCAAGTCATTGTTCTCAAACACCATATCCAGAGGGATATCTTCCGGGATTAGTGTGGATGGTTGTGGTGGCGGGATATCGACCACTATTTGGGACATCCGATCTATCTTTTGACCGCTCTTCGCAGCAATCACACCATCGACACTCACACGTCCTTCTTTGATTAATTTTTGCAAACGAGACCGAGAGTATTCTGGCAGTTCATCTACCAGGATTTTGTCCAGGCGCTGAGGCTGTTCATGCTCGTAGGTCAATTGGATGATACGATCATTCACCCAAATTCTCCTCTGGAATTTGATCGCCGTTGGCATCGTTATGTAAATCAGCGTTGATTGAGTTCGGTAATAAATCTTTCCCTCTCTCTTGAGACCAAACACCAAGGAGCAAGACAATCACGCCGAGTGTGATGCTGAGATCCGCGACGTTGAAAACTGGAAACCGCCAAATAGAGACAAAATCAGTCACCCAGCCAATTGTAAGGCGATCGAACAAGTTACCAACAGCACCACCGAATTCTAATCCCATCGCCAAACGCATCGTCCAATCCTCGCGCGGCACCTGTGGGAAATAATAGACAATTGCGATGGCGACCACGATGGCCAGGATGGTGATGAAATCTCCGAAATTTGGCAGCATCCCGAACGCAGCACCAGTGTTCTTCCAGTTCACAATACGGGCGAAAGGTTCTAACCATTCCCATGGTGACCAGGTCTCTCCCAAGGCTAAATTCATGCGGACTAAAGTTTTGGTGACCTGGTCAAGGATAATGATGGCTCCACCGATGGCAAACAGAGTCAAATAATCACGCAGGTACTTGATTGATATTTTTGCAGTTGAATCCATGTGATGAATTTTACTCTAAGTACCCCTACTCAGGCTAAGAAATGGATGTGAATCTGCGAAATATCACATCTGAGCCACTGATCTCTGATAGATACTTTTTCACTCTACCGGAATGCATCCCTGATTTGAAATTTGCTACTTTATACACATGACCCTCATTTGTTTGGGTATTAGGTTATTCAGCCCATACATGGAGCACAATTTCTACTGATTCCATGATTTGGTACCCGTTTTGCACTTGAATTGCACCGGGCATGAAGAAGGAAAGATGACCTGCATACCTGTTATTGAGTGGGAGTAAAGAAGCAAAACCTTGAAAATTCCTATCCCCGCCGCAAGCAGACGGGGCATTACGGAAATTTCCCCTTTGGGTCAGGTTTTGCCACATGCTTGGAACCCACGCAGCAAGCTGCGGGGTATTCTGCTTCGCAGAATAAATATATTTTATGTATTGAATGAAGAGTTATAGTTTCCTCGCTATCATTTTTTCGGAATGAATTTTTTCCATCCAATTACCTTATGTCGAGTAAAGTTCAAAGTTCTGAACTTTACTCCACCTGGCATGTTATCTCCACCAGCTGTAAGTCAAACGATGCTTATCAATTGAACCCAAGTTTAATTATGAGCATACGGTAAAACCTGCTGAGTATGGGGAGAGTAAGTACTTAACATCTGAAACGCTATTCTGGTCTTGGCTCCACTATAAGAAGCCATGAGATCATTTCCTACCCTCTGTACATCATAATAATTTGTTCTGGCATCGGTATGCATGCCTGGAACTCAAGTTGGGTTTTTGGAATCAGCGTTTGATTAATGATATACGAAAAATAGGTTGTTCTAACGTGATCAAGTAATCAAACAAATCAATTAGATAGTCATAGCTCATCCACCACCGTGGTATATCTCGACTGAGAACTATACTATCTGAGTGCTGACCTTCCTTGATTGCACGTCGGAACGCACCCATATCATACTTTTAATGCTCTTCTATATCTCTCATTACCCATTACCATGCCCATTTCCGCTGTACTCATCTTCTTCACTGCCCAAAGCCACAAATCAAATATAAAGAAAATCCATCTAAACCAAGTGAACCGAATCAGCAGGCCACTTAACCCAGGAACCCCTTCACCATGATTACAGGCAAAGGGGTTCCAATGTCATTAATTTATATTCTATCTTTATTGAGTTACTAGTATTTGAGCTGACATTGTAGGGGCATGGTTATCGCAGTGCATTGTGTAGTAGCCAGCTTGATCAGCCGTGAAGGTAAGATTATATTCGCGGCCGCGATTCATTGTTACCTCATCCACTCTTGAACCGTCCGGTGCTTCAAGCCACGTCACATGAGTGTCACCATTGACTACGAACATTCTTAGAGAAACTGTATCACCCAGAACTGCGGTAATAGCGGATGGGCTGAACAGGTAAGTGGATACCTGCCACTTATCTGGATTGGACTCATCATATTCTCCTGGTGGCTTAAAGCGATATCCAGTCGAGAGGCCCTCTGGATTATCTGAAGGCGGGTCGATTCCATCAGTTGCACCCTTGATCTCAATTATGCTGATGTCGAAGGTTACTTCACTAGGCGCCGGAGCACTTCCTCCGCAAGCGGTTGCCAACATTGCAGTAAAGATCAACACTGTAAGTACAATCAACACTTTTTTGGACATTTCCATCCTCCTTAATAATTATTGATAGCGGACTGGCTATCTCGGGTTCTAAAGATATTATTATTTCAACAACACATTTAGACAATGGTCGCTGGTAGAATATGTCGCCGTTCTAAGGTAGTGTGTTTCTTTGGACTTTAGTCTATATTTGAATAACATATTCTTAGGTATAATGAAAAATGAGTGCCTAATCTGGAGATGAAAAATGCTAGCTTTTACCAAATACAGTTTAGCCAGACAATTCATGGTTATTAGTTTTCTTATACTGCTATTTGGGATGTTGATAATTGGTAGCTTTATAAGCCAACAAATCGAAACCGGCGTAATTAATCAGACATCCGCGGTTACAGCTCTGTATGTAGATAGCTTTGTCTCACCAAACTTACAAAGTTTGGCTTATGAGGATGAATTAGATAGATCTCATCTAACTGAATTAGATCGCTTAATCCAAGAAACATCCTTGGGCCAACAAATCGTATCTTTTAAAATCTGGTCACCTGAAGGGCGAATCATTTACAGTCCTAACAAGGAACTAATTGGCCGTTATTATGAAAATGACGAACACTTTCAGACTGCCATTTCAGGTCAAGTTAGCTCAGAAATATCAAACTTAGATCAACCTGAACATGAATTTGAAAGGCAGACATGGGTTCAATTGATTGAGACCTATGCACCAGTAATGGGTGATAATAACGGGGAGATTATTGCCGTATCAGAGTTCTATCAATTGCCTGACAACCTTGTATCACAGATTAAATCCGCACAAATGCAAAGCTGGTTGGTGGTCGGAATTGCCACGCTTATAATGTACATTTTGCTTACTGGCATTTTTGGAAGAGCGAGTAATACCATTCTTAATCAACAGGCACAATTAAACGAAAAGATTCTTCAACTCACCGAACTTCTATCTCAAAACGAACATTTGCATTCTCGCGTACAGCGGGCAGCGAGACGCACAACTGCATTAAACGAGCAATTCTTACACCGCATATCATCCGACTTGCATGATGGGCCGATTCAAGATATCGCACTTGCGTTACTTCGCATAGAATCAGTCTCTGAAGCCTATCAAGAATCTCGGACTCCAGGGATAAGAGATGGTTTCATCTCAAAGGATTTGGATCTTATTCAAAACGCTCTAGATTCATCCTTGAAAGAAATACGCTCAATCTCATCCGGGTTGCGGTTACCGGAACTCGAGGAATTTTCACCGGAAGAAGTAATAAGGCGTGCTGTGCATGATTATCAGCGTAAAACACAATCGACTGTAATATTGACCATAGAGGACGTCCCCGAAGACGCACCGATTCCAGTCAAAATTACTCTCTACCGAGTTCTCCAGGAAGCACTATACAATGGGTTTCAACACGCTGATGGAAAAGGGCAAACTGTCAAAGTTTGGGGAGGTATAGAAAAACTCCACTTCGAAGTTTCAGACACCGGAGCTGGGTTTGATCTCCACATGGTATCTGACAATTCTAATTTTGGCCTGGCCGGAATGCGCGAACGAGTAGCGGTCCTTGGAGGAGCCTTCCAAATCAATTCAGGAAATGGCCAAGGAACGCATATTTCTGTTACTTTACCCACTGAATCTAATGTTGATCTCTAATCATTTCAATTAATCAGGCATCAAGAAATCCACGTCAAGTTTGCTTAGAAGAGCAACGGAGAGTACCAATGCATGACCAGATTCGAATCCTGATTGCTGATGATCACCCAATGTTCAGGGAGGGAATTGTTCAATCCCTGGCAAGTGAGAAAGATTTTGCTATCATTGGTCAGGCATCCAATGGCAAGAATGCAATAAAAATGGCGAAAGAATTATTACCGGACGTACTCCTACTTGACATAACTATGCCGGATCAGGATGGGATAACAATTGCAAAAAAAATCTCAGCCGCATTCCCGGTGATTCAGATCATCATGTTAACAGCTTCTGAAAATGAAGATGATTTGATGAAAGCCCTTAAAGCTGGTGCACGTGGTTACGTCCTGAAAGGGATTTCTGCAAAAGAATTGGTAAAAGTCGTACGAACTATTGTTGCAGGTGGAACTTACATTTCCCCTGATATGGCCAATTTGATTCTGTTTGAACTTTCACAACCCAGCCAACCTGACCCACTTAGCGAACTCTCTGACAGAGAAAAAGAAATCCTCAAACTGGTTGCTAAAGGATATACTAATCGGGAGATCGGCACACAAATCCATCTATCAGAAAAAACGATCAAACATTACATGACGAATATTTTGCAGAAATTACATGTTCGCAGCCGGGTTGAGGCTGCACTACTTGTTCAGAAAAGAGAGTTAGAGAGAAAGTAATCTATTCCCAAGTTATGGTTAGTCGTGTAATTTCTTCTCTAGGACTTCATATCATTAACTAGAATACTCGTGGAATTCTGGCAATATGTGTCAAGAATGGCAGGAAAAAGACCATGAAATGGTCAATAAAATTACCGAAATCCTCAAACTTCCTATCCCCGCAGCAAGCTTCGGCGTATTACAGAATTTTGCCCTTTCGGGGCGGATTTTAGAAAAGCTCGGAACCCACGTAGCAAGCTACTGGGTATTCCAAGAAGATACAAATAATTGGAAACTATTCCGCTCAATCCCGTGCACGTAGATTTGGGTGAGGTACATGTGTTACCCTCATGGGTCATTAATCAGTCCAAAAGGAACCCCGCAGGAGCGGGACAAGTTTTTGAGTAAAAATAGCAATAATATTTCTTTCTTTGGGAGGATTATTCTTTGCGACCCCCAGCAATGAATAGTTCATCGATGGTCTGGTCAAGGATGATGATGGCTCCACCGATGGCAAATAGAGTCAAATAATCACGCAGGTACTTGAACGATATTTTTGCAGTGGAATCCATGTGATGCATTTTACGCTAAGTACCCCAACTCAGGCTAAGAAATGGATGTGAATCTGCGATATATCACATCTGAACCACTGATCTCTGATAGATGCTTTTTCACTCTATCGGTATGCATCCCTGATTCGAAGCGTACCAGGTGAGCAGCACACAACTTTCCACTGTTCCTGCAATCACTGGCTCCAAAACGCGGTGCAGGAATACTCGCCCCAGGATAATCCATAAGAGACTGACTCCAAAGGCATTCATTTTGCAAACTGCTCGTCAGGTAATAGAACCCGACCACATCCGTGATCGCCCTCAGCCAATCGATGTGCCAGTGATGGCGACTTTCGCCACGTAAATGGTGACTGAGACGTGCCTGCAGACCGCCGGGACCTAACGCGCTTCCAATATACAAGTAATCTCCCGGCGGAAAGGTAAATTCACCTAAATTTCCAATTTGTACCCATTGGGGGTGGCTTAGCGATAGATGAAGAGCATAAGTTCCTGTTTTTCTGGGTATTGCTGAAATTACCTTTTGTTGCTGCTGCATTAAATCTAACATCAGTTCTGTTGGGTCATCCCAACATAGTCCAGCTGGTGAGCAATATAGATCAATTCCTGGCGTTCGATCTGGGCATGCCGTTGGCGGGTCCACTGCTCAAATTGTGCGGTATTCAATTCTGGATGTTTATTAATAGCCTGATAGAGCGTGTCAATAATGAAATGTAAGAAATAAGCTTCGTCCTGAGGATAACCACCTGCGCCAGGGAAAACCATCCAATCCGAGCTGCCCGCCGCCAGGATTTGCCCACCCGAAATCTGGATGAGTTCAAAGAGGTGGCGGCCTGTCCGGCTATCCCCAAATCGTACGCCATCCCTTATTCGATCGTTCATTGTGCGATGATAAAGTTTCAAGACGTGCTGGTCGAAATCCTGGTCGACGATCGGTTCCAGAATAGTTAACCCATCATAATTTATGGTGAAATAAAATAAACTTTCTTTTCGACCTAAATTGAAGATCTGTGGCAGGGTTTCCGGTATATCTACTAAATCCAGGAAAGCGTGCGCCACCAATAAGTCATAGTTACCGAAATGTTGCTGATCAGTGATGAAATCAAAAAGATCAACGTCGATCAGCTTAATATTGACCTCAATACCCTCCCCACCGATGGTCAAGCCATCTGTCCGTTCAGCCGCTTGATAACCATTTTGCGTCGCCCAAGTCAACAAGCGCTGCTGAGCAAATCGGATGTTCTCGGTTTGGGTATCGATGGCAGTGTAGTCAGCGCAGCTGAATAGATCCCACTCGAGCATGCGTTCGATCATTGTGCCGATTCCTGCACCCATCTCAAGCACCTTTAAGGGTTGATTGGCAGAGGTTTGGGGGAGTGATTCCAACAATACCTGCCGCACGTGACGATTTATTGACCGGTTGTCAACGCTCTTCTTGGCTGCCAGGTAGCGTGTAAAACTGTATTCGTATTGAGTCACGAAGTTTCCTTCTATTTAACAATATCTTTCAGGAAGAACCGAATGTGGGAAGTTGTATCCTCCCAGGTTGGGTGGCATTGGTACCGGTTCAGGGCTGCCAGGCTCATCCTGGTTAATAAATCACGGTCCTCAATCAACTTTAACAAATATCCGGAAAGTAAAGTCGGGTTTTCCGGCGGAAGAAGAAATCCATCCACACCCGGTGTGATGATCTCTGAGGCTCCCCCAGCCGTGGATGCAATGGCTGGCAATCCAAATCCCATGCCCTCAAGATATGCGATACCGAAACCCTCATAAGATGAAGGGATTACCATCAGATGACTGTTTCCCATAACATTCTTCAGATCATCTTGAATTAGAGGTCCAGAAAAGTGGACGACACCTTCAAAACCGTTAGCAATCACACTTCGCTTGATTCTATCGGCATAATGCCCCTCCATCTCAAGACTGCCAACCACATTTAAGTGCCATCGTTCCATAGGAATTTGCGTCAATGCATCTAGTAAGATGTGTAAACCTTTGCGCGGAATAACATTACCGAGGAATAAGATCTGCAGAGGTCCATCTCGTCTCACTCTTGCAGCGATCTGCCCTGCGCTGATTTCAGAATGCAGGCGATCACCTGCCGGGAAAGCCACTACGCCTGGTTTTTTACCACCAATCAAGTTCTCGACTACCTGCCGGGTGTTTTCGCTGTTATAGACAAAACCATCTACAGTCTGCAAATAACGTTTCTCCACCGAACGGTAAAACTTGTTTTTCCAGGCGGGATGGACTTCACTAGAGCGCAGGTGGTGCACAATCGAGACAATTTGGAACTCCACCTCCCTGGACAGTGAACGATTTAGTTGGAATAAGGAGGGGTGATTGAGCTCATCTTGCAGGAGTACATCCACAGCTGAGTCAATTAACCTTCGATACAAGGTTTTGGAGAAATTATCCATCAGGTGTCGTGGGTAATTCCGCCAGGGTAGAGAAATGATCTCCACCTGGTCTCCCTGGGATCGCAGGTGACTCACTAACTTGCGATCATACAGATAACCCCCCGAAATAGTCTCCAAGGTTCCATAAATCATCAATGCTATGCGCAATTTCAATCACCCACCATTACACCCCGCGAAGCTGATCCTGTTTCTCTACCCGGTATGATGCCCAGGCAATCTCATTTTCCCACAGTTTTATCGTAACAGCTGAAATATTCGGTTCGATGACATTTTCCGAGAACTCGAGGCAAAAAATGCGGGAGAAATTTTCGATACTGGGATTCAAGCCTTTGAATTCGGGTAATTCATTCAGAATCTTGTCTTTGTATTTAACGACCAGTATTTCCAGATGAGTCTCGATATCGACAATATCTACCAGATAACCATGCTGATCTAGCGTCGCACCTTGAAGCTGCACTTCGACTCGATAATGGTGTTGATGAAGATCGTTTTCAGGTCCCCAATCTCCCCCGATAAGAAAGTGTTGAGCATCGAATTCCCTCTTTACAGCAACCCTATACATCGCCTCAATCTCCTATATGCTTGAGAAATATTATATTTTATTCTACCCGTTGTATTTCGATGAATTAAGAAACTTTTTAGCTTGTCAGTGATCGTGGGTCAGTATGTGAACACTACCTGAATGGTATCCCCCAGATTTTCATCCAACAACCGGTATGCTTCTCCAGCCTTCTGGATGGGGAACCTATGGGTGATCAGTTGGGTTGGTTTCACGCGCTTGAGCATCTCCCAGGCTACTTGAAAACGGCGAGATTTATCCCACCTTCCACTGAATTCAGGATTAATACTGCTAACCTGGCTGCTGATGATCTTTATTCTGCTGCGGTGAAACCAACCTCCAAGGTCCAACACGGCTTGCTTCTTTCCATACCAAGATCCGATAACTATTCGTCCATTAAAACCACATATCCCAACAGCATGGTTCAACACCTTGGGATCGCCGGTAAGTTCATAGCTCAAATCAGCGCCCCGATAACTTTCCCTTTGAAGCTCCAGAATAGTTTGTTCAATAGATTTCGTCTCAGATGGCTCAAGACAGAAATCTGCACCAAAATCCAGCGAAGCCTGGCGGCGTAAGGGGTAGCGATCGATGGTCATGAGGCTTGATAGAGGGAATTGTGCCAGCAAAGCGGTGGTTAATAAACCGACGATGCCTTGTCCAAAGATGACGACATTTTCGCCGATGAGAGGCGCGCCATCCATGACGAAATTGAGTGCAGTTTCCATGTTGGGCAGGAAGACGGCATCTTCCACAGTCAACCCCTCAGGAACAACGTGAAGTAAACTTGTTTCTGTTACGAAATGGCTGACATGTGATTGGAAAGAGAACACCCGCTTTCCAATCCAATCTGGGTTCACCTTATCCCCTCGTTCGATGATCTCCCCAACAGCAGAGTAACCGTACTTTAAGGGGTATGTGGCAGCACCCGCAAGGGATTCGATGTTCGCATCCAAGGCTATATTGTCAGGGAACTGCCCGTGATATAGAAGCATTTCGCTCCCAGAGCTGATCGCTGATAGCAAGGTGCGCACCAAAACCTGGTTTGGACCTGGTTGAACTAATTGCTCCTGCCGGACGTCCACAATCCCCGGCGCAAGGAAGTATAAACTTGTCATCTCCATAGTCATCTGCCTAAATATTTCCCACTCATCGGCCACTGCGGTCGTCCAAATATGATCAAATCATCTCCTAATTGTTCCAGGATCACATTCTTTAATCTGGGAAAGTCACCCGCAGCCAAACCAGATGCCTGGGCCTGCGGCAAGCGAACCGCTGGAAGTCCACCCAGGATCAATGGTGAGATGGTCAGAATCAAGAAATCGATCAGCTGCAGAGTGAAGAATTTTGAAATCACTTCTGCTCCCCCTTCGACCATCAAGTGGTTAGTCCCCATCTGGCTCAAACAATCCAGCAGCTCTGGAAGCCTGACCTGTTCGTCGTCACCTGCTGGAAGATTAAGCAGCTGCACACCTCTGGAAGTCAATTCTTCTGCCCTGCGCGGATCAGCTCGTTCAGTGGTGGCTATCCACGGAGTATGCGCCTTGACCAGAGTGGCCTCAAGAGGAATCCGCAGTTTACTGTCTAAGATTATTGGTTGTGGATTCTCACCTTCAACGAGCCTGACTGTGAGCTGCGGATCATCCGCCAAAACGGTTCCGATTCCTACCAGGATACTATCATGGTAGGCGCGTAATTGGTGGGTAAGCCGGGCAGATTCATGACCGCTGATCTGCAATCGATCGCCTCGCCGGGCAGCTATACTGCCATCTAGGCTTTGAGCGTAACTGAGGGTAATGAGTGGTCGATCATCAGGTTTATCAGCTCGATCGATCTCGGTCGAGATTCGCTCAAGCAGACCCATTTCCACCCCTGTTCTTTGCAAGTAAGATGTCCTCCTGGCTGATATCCAGGTTGAGCATGTGGTGCATCCGTTGGGCTTTCGTGAACAAATAATCCGCGTTATCCATAGTGACTGTTGCCTCGAGAGGTACCCTCTTGCTGACCGATACACCTGCCTGGAGAAGATTTTCAATTTTCAATGGGTTATTAGTCATCAAATGTACAGATCTCACACCCAGGTCTTTGAGAATACAGGCTGCAATTGTGTAATCACGTTCATCAGCTTGATGACCAAGGGCCAGATTGGCATCCACAGTATCCAAACCTTGATCTTGCAGGTTATATGCACGCAGCTTATCCAGTAAGCCAATACCGCGACCCTCCTGGCGCAAATAAATCAAGACACCTTCCCCAGCTATGGCTATGGTGTGCAATGCACAACGAAGCTGCTCTCCGCAATCACAACGCAATGAACCTAAAACATCCCCAGTGTAACACTCTGAATGGACGCGCACCTTGACATCCTTCTTTCCCATGACTTGACCCATAACCAATGCCAAGTGCTCCTTCTCATCTTGATTGTTGGTATACAGGTAGAGATTATATTCACCCTCAGGTGTAGGAATGCGAGATGCGACTCTTCGTTCTACACAATATTCATCCATAATTTTCTCTCGTTTTCTTTAGGCAGGATGGGGGATTTGTTACGACTCGCTTTGGCGCCCATCTACTACCAATAAAGTGATTAATAAGATCTCAATTAATTTCGTCAGATAACCCAAAGCTCCACCAGGCCAGGATTTATCACCTATCGCAATCCAGCCAAGAATCGTCACCACGGTAAAAATAATGAACAGCCAGCGGAACAGGTTGTGATTATTCCTCGCCAGGTCAATCGGCGTAAAATATGCCGCCAATAAAGCCAGATAACTCAACCCATTCAGAATGAATAATGTATCTGGGAAGAGCAGGGAAAAATGGATCAGCGCTGTCGCCAATGTGAGGATGATGATTCCAATCTGAACGGCACTCAGTCGGGAACTATTGGTATTCATTTTTTCTCTCCTTTTAAGAATGAATATTGATTTACTGTCTGGAAGCCCGTAATTTGATCACTGGCTGTAAACTCCTCCCAGCCATAATCCTATACTGCCTAGAATGACATCGCGTGCCCTGATCAGCAAACTCAGGCTGACACCCAAAACTGGATTGACGCCGAGTAAACCCATTGCCATTACCTGCCCAGCTTCCAATGTTCCCAGACCTGCTGGTAAGGGCAGTAAAAACGCGATGCGCGCCGCAGTCAATGCAATCAGGACTTGCGTCAGGTTGAGACCAACCCCCAAGAAACGCATCATCAAACTGAATTCAAAAACCATTAGCACCCAAATTCCTGCGGAAAGGGTGGCTGCTACGAGGAATAACAGTGTATTTTCCTGACAAAATTCTGACACTTGGTATTCGGTTTCCTTGAGCGTCCGGATAAACCGATCAATCCTGAGTGATATCAGAAACCGGTCTCTCAGAATTCTCAATATCGAGGAAACTGGAAGACGACCAAGCGTTAATGCGACAAGATAAGCGGCTGGCACAAGCAGAAGAAGAGCCGGCAGCAGGATCAACTCTTTGCGAGTTGCTCCATTCAGGGTACCACCGAAGAGAATGACAGTAATTCCAACCAGCAGGAAAGTAAAGTTTGCCAATAACTCAAGCAGCTTATCTACAGTGACGCTAGCGGCAGCAGTGGAGGTTTTCATCCCCTCGCGCTGGTTGAGCAGGTAAACCTGAAGAGGTTCACCCCCAAACTGCGGTCCTGGGGTGAAATAAGTCACTCCGAAGCCCGCCAAGCGATAGCTGATCAATGCCAAAAAGGAACGACGATAACCTTGGGCTCGCAAAATCAACCACCAACGTAAGCTTAACAGGGCAAAAATGATTATATTGAGCACGATTAATGCGATGATCGCACTAAGACCTATCCCACGGAAGTTGTCCACGATCTCCGCCATTGAAATATCTTTCAACGTCCACCATAATACAAATGGGATTAACAACCAAAGCAAGATCCTGAATAATTTTCGATGAGATCTTTTTCCATAATTGATGATATTCAAATGAACTGATGAAATGAAATCTTTATGGATCATGCTTACATCTCACCGAGTCTTCTTGCGATGATGTCTCGCTCAGGTATCCAAAGGGAATATGGACCACTCCCCAAATAAAATAATGCCGCTGCCCCGGTTGCTAACAATGCCGCATTTAAATTCAATCCAAAAAATTTGAGATAAATTCCAACCCCGAATAAGACGAATATGGCAGCCAAACGCCCCGCCGCTCCTAAAGCTATCAGGACCAAGCTGATCACGGTTAATAGCAATAACGCCCCAAGCCAAGGGGCTGGCGGTACGGAAGTGTCAGCCATATTGGAGGCTGTAAAAAACTGTTGGCGTACTAAACCAGACAGGTTTTCTTCAATCCAAACAGTCAGAAGGATCACTAGTGATATCCGTACAGCCAATGGCATCCATTTTGTAAAGATTGATTTAATCCTCTCTGCCCAGAGCAAATTAAGTTCGATGCGATTCCCAAAGTGTGCCAGCGTACTACCGCCCAGAAAAAAACTTGAGCGTGACATGCCACTCACCACCAGCCAGTCGATGGAAAAGCCAATCAGGAAGGGTACTGCAAAAAGGGCGGCTGCCAGGGATGTCCCAGGTGGTGAGAACAAAGGATAGAGTATCACGGCGACAAATCCCATTTGGGCTCCAGCAAAAGGGCGCCGAGTTGAATTTGCAATTAATTCATAGACTGGTTTCCCCATTCTGCGCCGCAGCCAAACCCCAGCGAGAAAGAGGTAACGCGCCAACCCAACCAGGAGGTACCAGGCAGGAACCTGACCATACTGGACCAGTAAAATACTGGCAATTAACACTCCCAACCCATCCAGACTCAAATCTAATTTCTCCCCCAGCAGAGTTTCTTGATTAAATTTCCTTGCCAGATAACCGTCAAACAAATCAGCTAACGCGGCGATGGTATAAAGCAAACCAGGTATCCATGCTAACCATCCTTGCGGCCAGGGAGAGAAGAGAAATCCAAACAATAAGGCAAGAAAAAAACCGCGCAAGATCGTGAGCTGGTTTCCCGGTCCAAATTTCGGCAGAAGTTTTCTTTCCCCAGGGCGAGAGTTTAGTCCAAGGTTGCTCCACAGAATTCCCGCAAAAAAAACTGTGAACAAGGCAGCCATTCCTGCCCAGCGAAAAGCGAACTGTGGTGCCCACCAGGGTAACATTACCTGGTAACCAACCCAAATTAGCAGACCCTGCAGGAATACAAGCTTCAACCACCATTTTTGCAGGCTTGTTAGAGCGCTTTCTCGTGTATTACCTTCTTTGATCACAGCAGACATATTAGCCCATAAATTATCTATTATATCTTTATTATATTAATCCTACGTGAATCCCACCAATTTGGATCTATATCGATAATTATTTTGCAATCAGGCCACGCAGGATCACAACCGAAAAGTACCACCAGCTTCATACTGCGAAGTGATGGTGAGAGAAGTTATCGTTTTTCAATTCGATGAATTAGCGAGGAGAATTGGTAAAATGAGTTTACTCGTTGCGGCCAATTTCAACGATCACCCCCCGGTGATCAGATACCCCATCAATGCGCGCGGTTCGAGCTGATAATGTGGTCCAATCATCAGAATTGAAAACATAATCTATGCGCGTCATCCAGGCAGGCACGAATAATCTGCCAATATGAGGGCGATCGCTCTCCGGTATCGTGGATCCCGGGAAGGTATGCCCCAGGCCAAATCCGGCTGCTCGAAAAGAATCGCTAAGCTCAGCGGTTATGATCTGGTAGGCCTCACTTAAAGAAGATGTGTTTGCGTCCCCTCCCATGATCACCGAGTCCGATTGACCCGCCAGACCAGCCAGCAGGTGGGCTTCTCGTTCGCGGGAGCGAATACTTTCTTCCACTTCATCCAGTGGTAAGATGCCAGTCGTGGGAGACATGTGGAAATTTAACAGCATGATCTCACCCCCATTCCATTCCAACACCAATATCTGTGGTCCGCCCGCCCAAAGTTGAGGCAAGATAACTTCGCTTTGGCGAATAGGAAATTTGCTGATCACACCGATCCCCTCCGGATTGTCCACAGGTTCCAGCACTTGATATGGATAATTCTCGCTGAGTTCATTTTGAAGGATACTGGCCAAACCATTGTTGAGTTCTTGCAGAAGCAAAATGTCCGGGTCTTCTTCCTGAATTGTCTCCAGGATAGGGTCATAATGATGATGCCAGGCTAAAACGTTATATGTCATCACAGTCAGGGTTGGTCCGGCAGAGGAATTTTGATTAAATCGAGGCAGAAATAGATCTCCCCAGAACCAGAGGAATGCCAGTCCGCCAACGATAAATCCAATTCCCAACCACCTGCTCTTGCAGGTGATGGCGACGATTAAAACCAGGACCAGGGGAACAAATAAGTAAACGGCAATAAAGTTAATCAATGCTATGACTATAAATCTATCCCCCGTCAAAATGTACAGCCCAAGCCAGATGGATAAAATTAGCAGATAGGCGCCGGTCACGGCGGCTAAATCCTGGCAGCGGATTCTTTTTGTTTTAGGACTCATCTTTGTGTGGAATTAAAGATCTCTTCTGTTGAACAGGCTGATCGCCAGCAGCAATGCCAGGACCGCGTAGACCATTCCATATAGAACCATGAGCAGGCTGGGCATGGAAGCCGCGGTAAACGGTGAAAAACCAAGCGCGGCCACCAGAGGTGACTGCATTTCAAATGCAGCTCGTTTCCATAACGCCTCACTGGGGATGATCAGACTGGAGATGATCCCCACGTTGACCGCAGTCTGATTTTGGATGAACGATCCGATCTGTTCGATCCAGCCGCCGATAAAAGCGATCCCAAATAAACCGAAAACCAACACGCCGTTTGCAAGCGTGGATAGTATCGCTCCCCCTGCTAAAGAGACACCTAACAACAGCATTGCATTCACCCACAACAGCCCCAAACCACGCAGAACATTGGGTGCCAAGTAGCCTGAGATAATATATACAAGTCCAATCGTTCCCCCTGCCATGAGCAGCAGGTACAGCGTCAGCATCCCAGCGAAACCCAGCCATTTCCCAAATACAATTTCCCAGCGCTGAACAGGTTTGGAAACTAGCGTGTGGATTGTCCCGGAGGCGATCTCACCAGAAAGTGTATCGACCGAGGTCAGCACCGCCATCATCGCCGTCAGAAAATTGACCACGTACAGACCTGCCATAAAGAGAAAATTGCGGATCTGGTTGAGCTCCAATAAACCTGGACCAAATTGCGACCTGGTCGTCTCCTGGTCAACATAGTAAAATCCCACCGCATAGATTGCCAGATAAATCAAGCCCAGCACGAGCGCTGCCAGCAGAATTTTACGGCGCCCTGCTTCCCGGAAGGTAAGCCGGGCAATCACCAACATCGTCATAAACCACCCTCCGTACCGACTACCTGGATAAACAGGTCTTCGAGGGAGAGCTGTTTTGGGCGAATGGCGTAAACATCGACTCCGTTTTCAACCAGATATTGGTTGATCTCTGGGATGACCCTCTCGGAGGAGGCGGTCATCC
>PVMK01186892.1_pt1 | contig 25264 bp, 18 predicted proteins | sample 1853481 | NCBI WGS metagenome assembly PVMK01 (sample SAMN08533507, study PRJNA380276) | Marine sediment metagenome, whole genome shotgun sequencing project.
CCGCAAACCATCAAACCGGAAGCAATGTAAAAAGCGATATCCTCTTTACCGGTCATATCTTTAACCATTCCGGCGATGCGCGGCAGAATGAGTCCACCCACGCCCCATGCGGTGAACATTACACCGTAGTTGAGACCGAATGACTTCAAACCGAAGTTATCCTTGGTAGCCGACGGGAAAAGCGTCAGGTTGGCACCGTAACAAGCACCTATCAACAGCAACGCAATCAACAGAACTGTGGCATTACCGGCGAAGAACAAGGGCACCAGTACCATCACACTTTGTAACAGGAAGGCCAGGAACAAGGTCCATTGACGGCCGATTCTGTCGGAAACTATTCCAGCCAGGATCCGCCCGCCAGCGTTACCCACAGCCAGGACTACCACCGCGATAAAGGCTGACTCGCCGAGGGAGGCTTTGGCCATGGTTGCAGCTGAACCAATCACCATCAAACCAGCCGCAGCACCAAATACATACATGGTCCAGAAAAGCCAGAAAGTGGAGGTACGGATCATTTCGGTCCAATGCATATCTACAGGAGTCTGGGCTGCGGCAATATGTGTGGGCCTGGTATGAGCTTTAAGATCAACCGGCACGTAACCCGGGGGAGGATTGCGCAGGAACTGCGCAAGCGTAACGACGATTACGAAGAATGCAATGCCAAAAATAATCATGGTAGTCGAGACGCCATAGGCACCAAGCAGAACCTGTGCAGTAGGCGCTATATAGACGGACGCCAAACCAAAACCAGCCACCACCAGACCAGCGATCAAACCCGTCTGGGAAGCAGGAAACCACTTGACTGCAGCCGGTGTGGCCGCTGCGTATCCAAAACCGATACCAATACCGCCAAACACACCGAAACCAATTACGAATCCGACATAACTCGAACCAGCCAGACCCGCGAGGATACATCCCAGGGCAACCATCACACCGCCTATGGAGGCAACCTTGCGTGGCCCAATCTTATCCTGCAAACGCCCGGCAGGGATCATGGCAAGTGCAAAAACAAAAATAGCGATTGCATAAGGGTCTGATTTTTGCGCAGCAGTCCAGCCCCAATCGTCAGGAATGGCTGCTTTAATGACTGACCAGGTGTAGAGAACACCGAGGGCAAGGTTGATTCCGGTACCTGCAAGAGTAACCCGCCAACCTTTCCTGATTAACTTTGAAACCGTCATTTGAACTTACTCCTTAATGTACCTCGCGGCCTCAAAATCGATGGACATTAAGCAGTCTCAAAAAGGGCCCGAAAACCTATTAGGACTCCGGGAATCCATGTGTGCTTTTCAGTTCCAGCGAATCCCTGGCTTTCGAGGCATCCTCCTAATATATCTAACATTTAAAATAATATGTATATCACTGTTTTTAATGCATTTACTCAGTTAAATAAATATTGTTTCAAGGTGATCAATTTTAACATTGATTCACCTGTTTAGCCTGTTAGCGACATGCTAATCAGTACCTTAATTGACGCAGATCAATTCGGCCTGTTTTGGACCCGAAATTGACCCCGAAAAGTGCTTTTAGTGGTATTATTCATAATCACCAGAAAGGAAGTATATCCCCCGTTCCTTCGGTAACCAAATTCGAATTATGAGCAGTACCCAGTACCATGCTTGCAATAGACAAAGGAAAAAACATGAAAGACAATGATGTGTCTGCGCTGCATCGCGGCGTGAAAATTCTTCACGATCCATTACGTAATAAAGGGACTGCATTTACAGAAGCTGATCGCGAGGCCCTGCACCTGACTGGTTTGCTGCCGCCACGCATCCATTCACCGGCAGAACAGGAACTGCGTGTACTCAATAATATCCGCAACAAACCGACCGACATTTCCCGCTACCTGTACCTGATCTCACTGCAGGACCGCAACGAGATACTTTTTTACCGGGTTGTGATGAACAACATCGAAGAAATGATGCCGTTGATTTACACGCCCACGGTCGGTCAGGCGTGCCAGGAATTCCAACATATATACCGTAAACCAAGGGGCTTTTATATCTCCTGGCGTGATCGTGGCCGTATGAAGGAAATTCTGAAGAACTGGCCCCACCAGGGGGCCCGCATTATCGTGGCAACCGATGGCGAGAGAATACTCGGACTGGGTGATCTTGGTGCTGATGGCATGGGTATCCCGATTGGCAAACTCGCGCTTTACTCCGCCTGCGCAGGCATCCACCCGGCAGACTGTCTGCCGATCATGCTGGATATTGGCACCGAGAATATATCATTGTTGAATGATCCGCTTTATAACGGCCTGGAACAACACCGTATCCGTGGCGAAAAATACGATGAATTCATAGATGAGTTTGTCGAAGCCGTACAGGAGGTTTTCCCCGGTGTGCTGATTCAGTTTGAAGATTTTGGAAATCAGAACGCCTTCCGCCTGCTGAACAAGTATCGTGACAAGGCCAATTGTTTTAACGATGACATCCAGGGTACCGGGGCAGTGGCCCTGGCAGGCATCATCGCCGCACTGCGTATCACCGGCGGAAAACTGTCAGAACAACACCTGTTATTTCTCGGTGCCGGTGAAGCAGGTATCGGCACCGCAGATACATTTGTTGCAGCACTGGCAGAAGAAGGAATTTCAGCTGAAGAAGCCCGCAAACAATGTTCGTTTGTCGATACGCAGGGCTTGCTGGTCGCGGACCGTGAAAAAATTGCAGTCCAAAAACAACCCTATGCCAGGGAGCGACCACACATCGACACTTTCCTGGAAGCAATCCAGACATTGAAGCCCACGGTGATAGTGGGCCTGTCAGGCCAGCCCGGCAGTTTTTCAAAAGAAGTTGTTGAGGCAGTGTCCGCGGTTAACAAACGGCCAGTTATCTTTGCCTTGTCAAACCCGACTTCCAAGGCCGAGTGTACGGCTGAACAGGCCTATCGCTGGAGCAAAGGCCGGGCCATCTTTGCCAGCGGCAGTCCCTTTGACGCTGTTAAATTTGGCAATAAGATCCATGTACCCGGGCAGGGTAACAATGTCTATATCTTCCCGGGTGTAGGACTGGGCGCTATCGTGAGCCGTAGCCGGCGAGTGACGGATGAAATGTTCCTCGCAGCGTCACATTCACTGGCCAGCCAGGTGACCGATACAGATCTGGCGAGGGGAAGTGTTTATCCATCGCTGTCCAAAATCCGTGAGGTTTCGGCGCTGATTGCGTACGAGGTAGCTAAAATTGCCTGGTCACAGGGACTGGCTGAACGTGAAGAACCCGATGACATAATGGCTGAAATCCGCAAACACATGTTCCAGCCGATATATCCGCATTATGCGTGAGTTTTAAGCGCCTTTTACTACCAGTTCCTCCCTCAGGCTAAAAGCCTGGGGGGGTGCTCCAAACCACAATTTAACCTGGGCCCAGGTTACTTTGAAGAGCTCACTTTGACGGTAGACTTCCAGGTCGTTCTCGGCATTCCATTTGCTATAGGTATAAAAAACATTGGATTGTTTGGTATCCCGGTGAAGTTCGAGGTGCAATACGCCTGGAAAATTACGTATGAGGTTTTTAATGGAATTGAAATGAACGAGGAAATCATCCACATGTGCCGGTTGGAGTTCCATTCTTACGATTCGTGTAATCATGGCGGCTTAGGATAAAGCAATTTCCCAGGGGTTCTATCAAAACTTTACTCTGACCCCACCTATAGCTATGCCAGGACTTCTGATACTTGAAGCATATGGAGGAATAAGGTTATAAGTATGCTTGCCGTAAACCGAATGAAATAACCGATGCCCATTCAATCAGCAGTTTTGTTTTTAGTCTCAATCCTGGCAAGTGTGCTGCTGATTGGGTTTTCATTCGCGCTTAAAACCAGGTACCAGGCGCGCTTTCTGGATTATTACTTCTACTTCATTATCGTGGTTATCAGCTACGGTTTTGTTAACTGGATAGGTCCAGCGTTTGTCATCTACTTTTCCGAGGTCAGTTCAGACAAATCAATCAATTCCATAGTTCTCTTTATTGCCATTGCGGTACCCCTGGCGCTGGTTAAGTTATACCTGTTTATCCTGTTGCTCTTAAAGCTTCTCGATTTGACTTTGAATAAACACTTCTCTCACCTTTTTTATACCATCTCAGCTCTTTTAATAATCATTGCTGTGTTTGTTCTTAACCGGGATCTTGGGGGAGAAAGCCTGACCAATTCCCGCAATTTCCTGACGTTGCTGGGCGTACTCGTTCTCGTTGCCAGTTTTTTGAGTATTTTTTATTTCCTGTCCAGGGTTGGGACTCTGAAAAATGAAAGCCTGGAGAGGTCCGCTCAGATTTTTGGATGGGTTTATCTGATCACTTATTTTGTTTACGCCAGTCCTTTTTATCTTGCCCACTTTTTCGATCTTTCCTGGTATGAGCATGTTTCTCCATACTTCTACTATGCAATGCACCTGGTCCCGATGATATTCATCGGGCAGTTCGCCCGGTTACATCAGCTTGAGAACCCCTTTCAAACCACAAAACCCTTTAACCTGGACCGGATTGTGGAAAGTTATGACATCAGTAAACGGGAACGCACGATCCTGGAACTGGTTCTCAAAGGCAAAACTAACAACGAGATTGCCGATCAGCTTTTTATCTCACCCAATACCGTGCGTAATCACATCTACAACATTTATGGAAAGACGCAGGTCAAAAACCGCATTCAACTCAAAACGCTATGTGATGGTTGATTTGAAGCTTTGAGCCGCCTCCATCCCAGCGGCACGAACTGGCCGGCTTTTATCGCCATTATCAGAATCACGACCCCAATCAGAAAATCGAGTCCCACGGATAAATAAGTTGCTTCCAGGCCAACCGCACCACCGGTGATCCATTCCGGTCCGCTTATTTCCGTTACCATCCACCCTTCAAACAAAATTCCCGAATTCGCCATACCAAAAACGCCTGCTTGCATGAAATTCCATGCCGCATGAAACCCCCAACTTACCCAGATGCGCCTGGTCAGGATAAAGGGTGCAATCAGGATCAAGCTGGAAAGCATTAACATAAACACACTTGCCAGGGTTTCGGATTCGTTAAGCAAATGAATACCGGCAAAAAGCGTCAAGCTTAAAAATAGTGAAATCCAGCTACCTGCCCATTCTTCAATTAAACGGTAAATAACACACAGCAATACCACTTCCTGCAACAGGGCACCCGTACTGAACATCAAAAGGTTGTTAATTAACTTCGACATCGAACGAAATTCAATAATATTAAATTCACCCAACAGGGCAATCAAACCAACAAATGTCAGCACCATGCCCGTCGCTACTATTGCACCGGTACCCCATTGTTTGAATGCACCGCTGTAACTGACTTCCACCGCATCGCGTTTTTCAAACGTCTGGCAGTAAAACCGGTAACTCAGAATGACTAAAGGGAACGTTATCAACAGCCGGAGCATATCGACGTAGGTCGCCATGGGCTCTTCCAGATTCTGGATGACCTGCATGACAACGACAGAATTCATGATCACTATCGGGGCGAAAAACAGCAAAATGACGATGATTCGTGCGAGGGGGAAATTAAAAAAACGACCTGTAAAGCCCTTGGGTGAGAATTGAGAAAAAAGATCTTCGGGTTTGATGTTTGCTGATAAGAATTTCACAAGCCGTTTACTCCTGACGATGAATAACGTCAGCTTAGGCTTATGTTGATTTTAGCGGCAATGGTAAAACCGTCTCATTTTTTCAATTAGTAGGTTTGTACCACTGCCCGACATCGACCGTTCCCGGGGTGAACCCCCTATCCGGTCGTACCCTCATCTGTTGCCGGGAACATGGTGGCCATTCCGTCGAGGTAGTGCCATTGTGCGTCGATATAAGACTGAAGTTTTTCAGTATTGCCCCAAAGCTTGCGAAAGCGTCGCTGCTGGCTGGTGTAGGTTTCTACAGCCGTATTGTCGGGACGCTCATTGATGCGGTAGCGAACACCATCAAATATCTCGTAGAGTGGGAAAAGGCCACTACGTACAGCAATTTCGACCAACTCGGTGCTTTGATCGGGTTCTGACTTCCATCCGGTCGGACAGGGCGACAACATCAACAGGAAACGAAACCCCTTCACAGACCGGGCATATTTTATTTTGCGCAAAAAGTCTTCGCGATGGCCAATGGATAAAGTCGCTGCATAGGGGATCCGGTGGGCGGCCATGATGGCCATAATATCTTTCTTGCCTTCGGATTTTCCCGTGGGAGTGGTACTGGTGACGCTGCCCACCGGTGTCGCACTACTGCGCTGACCACCGGTATTGCCGTAAATCTCGTTGTCGTAACAGATGTAGATGATGTCTTCATTGCGTTCAGCTGCCGCCGAAAGAGTCGCAAGGCCGATGTCATAGGTGCCGCCGTCACCGGCCCAGCAGATCACCGGATTATCAATGTCATTCATGCCGGTTACTGCGGCGATACCGGTGGCAACTGCCGGCGAACTGGCAAAGGTGGTGGCTGCGGTAGGCACCCCGTAACCGGAGGTGGGAAAAGCACCTGCAGTGACGATACCGCAGCATGACGGGATAACCAACACCGGTTGTTCATCGCCCAATGCCTCGTCCAGCCACTGCAGACCGACTGACATTCCGCAACCGGCACAGTTGGTATTGCCCGGTCGCAACAGGTGATTTTCATAGGGTTTGGAGGGGGTGCTCGCGCTCATGCTGTATTGTCCTTCCATTCCGGATCCGAAGACGATGTGCGACGGTTCAGGTCATCGATAATTGCATTGATATTATCCGGCGTAACATCACCGCCGCCCAGGCCGACCAGGTAGTCCTGCACAACACATCGGGACGTTCCCTCAGTGTCGCGGCAATTTCCAGCCAGAATATTCCACCTGAACCCGGTGAATGGTTACGGTCCATCACGCCTACCCGCTTGGCCGTGCCAATGGCTGCCAGCAATTCCTTGCGCGGGAACGGCCGAAACAACTTGGTTCGGATCATGCCGATTTTTTCGCCCTTTGCCCGCCGCTCGATCACCACGTTACGCAGCGTGCGCGCCATGGTATTGCAGGCGATTAAAATGGTTTCTGCATCCTCGGTTTCAAAAGTTTCCAGGGCACCTGCCGGACGCCGCCCGAAGATATCTTCAAACTCGTCGCGAGCCTCATCCAGTACCGGCATGGAAGCTTCCATTGCCTGTTGTATCTCAGCGCGGTGAAGTTCTGTTTCACTGGGCCAGGTCAGGCCACCAAATGTTGTTGGATGATCATGCTTTAGGCCATGGGGAATTACGCATTCCGGTAAAAAGGCGTCAACCTGCTCCTGGGTGGGCAGATCAACCACCATTTGCGTATGCGAGGTGACAAAACCATCCATGGCCACAATCACCGGCAGCATCACGCGGGGATCTTCCGCCACGCGGAATGCAAGCAAGGTTGTATCCAGCAAATCCTGGTGGCTATCACAGTAGAACTGGAGCCAGGCGGCATCGCGCATCATCAGGCTGTCGCCCTGGTCCACCCAGATATTCCAGGGCGGTCCCAGTGTCCGGTTGACCGCGATCATCACCGTTGGCAGACGGTAATAACCGGCGGCAAATATGTTTTCGGTCATATAAGCCAGTCCGTTTGAAGAACTGGCAGTGAATGTGCGGGACCCGGCCAGCGCCGCGCCCATGCAAACACCCATGGCGCTGTGCTCGGATTCGACCAGCACGATCTTGCCCCTGGTAAACTCAAACCCGGAAAGATATTCGATGATTTCGGTTTGCGGTGTAATCGGGTAAGCGCCCGCGCAGCAACCACGCGCATTGCGGTTGGCTTCACCTGCGAGTGCCAGTGCGTGGCCGGCAACATGGTTGCCGGTTGCAAGAGTTCTACTCATCGATACTTTCCTCTCTGTTTAAAGGCCTGTCATGTAAATAGCGCCGCGTGGGCAGGCCGTCATACACACACCGCAACCCTTGCAGTATTCCAGGTCAAAGACATATCCGCCGTCGTTGGCCTCACGCCGAAGAATACCCTCCGGACAATATTCCAGGCAGCGGTCACACTGGTTACAAACGCCACAGCTGAGACAACGGAGCGCCTCGGAGACTGCACCCGCGCCATTGGGGCCGGCCTCAAAACCAAGGTGCACCTCATCAAAAGAACATTGGCGTGTAGCCGGATTCAGGGTGTTAATCGCTTCGCGTGGTTGATGCTCAAAACGGTGAAACTTTATTACTTCAGAAGTTGCGACGGGTTCTGCCGACGTTGGGAACAGGTCTTCGCCGGACAGGGTACGATGAATGTGTCGTGCAGCCCTGACACCGCAACCGATAGCAGCTGAAACCGTTCCTTCATTGGTGGCAAAATCACCACCCACGTAAAATGGTGCACCACTGAGACCGAGCAGCGCTTCGCCCTCTTTTATCACTGAGCCTTCCGGCAGGATGGAAATATCGTGCGATTGCCCCAGCGCCAGGATCACCAGGTCGCAGGGCAGATCGAAACGGGCTTCAGGACTTGTATCTGCTATTGGTCTTGGTCTGCCGCTATCATCGGGTGGCCCCAGCACCATGCCCTGGCAGGTCAGCAAGGAACCATTCTCCGAATCGGACAAACGCACCGGGGATACCAGTTCATCCAGGATGATGCCTTCTTCAATCGCCTGTTCAATTTCCTCAAATATGGCCGGCATTTCGCTGCGGGTACGACGGTAAACAACCCGTACCTCTTTGGCACCAATACGCAGGGCGGAGCGGGCTGCGTCCATGGCGGTATTACCACCACCGATGACGATAACCCGCTGATCATCAAGTCGTTCATTGCCGGTGCGTACGTTTTCCAGAAACTGTAAGCCCTGGATCGGTGCTGTAATAGAACCCGCTTCACCAAGATCCAGATCACTGACATTCTGCAAGCCGGTAGCAACAAAAACTGCCTGGTATTCCCGGCTCAGGCGCAACATGTCTTCACGTTTCAGCTGGCATCCGGTATGGACTGTCACGTCATGGCGCAGTATGTAATCAATTTCTTCATCCAGCACATCGCGCGGCAAACGGTAAGCCGGTATGCCGGTGCGTAACACACCGCCCAGTTCTTCATCTGCTTCAATCAGCGTTACCGGGTAACCCAGTTTTGCTAACTGGTAGGTGGTGCTGAGCCCGGCCGGCCCTGAACCAACCACTGCGATGGCTGCATCCCGTGTTGACCGCGTTGGCTCCGGGCGGGTACCAAACTCGGCTGCAGCACGTTCTATTTCCCTGACGTTAACCGACTCGTCAAATTCTGCCCGGTTACAGCCATCCATACATGGCGCGGGACAAACACGGCCACAAACTGCGGGCAACGGAGAGGTTTCAAGCAATATCTGCAACGCTCCGTCAAAATCCTGTTTGCCAACCGCATCGATAAATCCCCGCACATCATTACCCGCGGGACATATCTGGTTGCAGGGAGGGGTAAGCTCGCGTCGCTCCGGTTTTTCTGTAGCCCAACTGCCGGTTTTAATTTTTGGCATGCCACCCAGGTTGTCACCAAACATGTCGGCAGCCCTGGCCGGGGCGGTTAGTTTTTGTGGTTGATGGATCTCACCGGCCACGTTGCGGCTTTGTACCTGCTTGAATGCTTCATGGGCACAGGTCTCATTCGAGCCAGTGAAATTCAGGTGCTCAAGCGCTGCCAATATATCCGTTAGTGACAAACCAAGCGCGCGCGCTATCGCACCCGCCATGGTGGTGTTGACGATCGGCACAGTGCGTGTACCCAGGCCATGGGCCACCGCGATACTTGTGGCGTCTATGGTGGCCACTTTACGACCGGTAAAGTGCTCCACATCGTCGGTTTTGTCCGGGGGATATATTGAGGATAACAGTGCCGCCGGGTTTTAAAATGGCATCCATGCCCGGCACGATCAGAGTGCGGTCCAGTACCACCAGGTGATCGGGGTGTTGAACCTGGTTGTGGTTGGTGATTTCTTCGTCGTCTACACGGACAAAAGCCTGTATCGGCGCGCCGGAGCGTTCTGCAGCGTAGACGCCAAATGCCTGTACATACTTGCCCTTGAGAAAGTAAGCCGAGGCAATAATCTTGGCCAGCGTAACGCCGCCTTGCCCTCCACGTCCGCAAATTGTGATTTCCATCATTACGGTAGTTTCTAACCTCCAAACCGGTGCTTTAAAAGAACTTCACAGTGAAGAAATTACAACCGCTATTTTAAACCTTAAGGCATCTGTTCACACGGAAATGGGGGCTTTTAGGCAAGCTAAATGCAGGTCAGTTGACCAACGTCAATTACGAATCAAACAAGTACCTCAATGTGAAATCCAGCCGGTTTGGTATATAGTTAGTTTGGTATATAGTTAAAGTAAGGGTCAATAGCCGTGGTCATATCACTGCTGCGGTACCAGGGGTGTATTAGGAGCAGGTGATTCACCGACAGAGACTTCTATGAGGGTTAGCCTACTGTCGCGGACGCGAGAGTGTTGTCCAGACCCGGGTGGAGTGGTATCACAGTCATTCCTGGTGGGTGTATTTGTATTTTTTTTCTCTATGGCGTGTGCATCTGCCGATTCTGCGACAGATAAACCTCTCCCAATCTCACTCGATGAAATTCATGCGCAAGACCTGAACGCCAACGACCTTCTTTCTTTTGAATTCGCTGCAGACGCCAATAAATTCTATTTGATTGAAGTCGATCAGGGTGGGCTTGACCTGGTGTTGACGGTCACGAATCCGTCCGGTGAACCGACATCTTTCAATTCTCCCCTGCTTCGCAACGAAACCGAGTTGGTTCTGATCGAACCTACTGAAAATGGCCTGTTCACGATCACCTTGCTGAGTAATGAATACACCGGAGCCACAGGCCATATCTCCATCCAGATCAGCGAAATTTTGCCCACAACCGATGTGAAACAAGAGCGTCTCAATGCCTTGCGGTTGATATCGAAAGCTTCCGAAGCAAACCACCAGAGCAATCTTGAAGGCTGGAACAACGCCCTGGAAGCCTATCAGCAGGCCGTTGTCTACTCACGCAAGGCCGGCGAAAACCCCTTACTTGCCCACAGTCTCTTCAGCATAGCGACCATCGAATATTGGCAAATATCAAATTGGGATCGTGCAATTGACTACGCCTCACGGGCAGCAGAAATCTATCAGGAGATCGGAGATGATCATCTGGCAGCGAATACGATTCAACTACAAGCAGCCACCATCATAGAAAAGGCCAACGAAGTGGAAAAATCGGATTCAAGCGGTCTGGCACCGGAAGCCGAAGTACTTTTCAACGAGGCATTTGCTTTGTTTCATCAGGCCCTGGCCACCCAGGAAAAACTGGGCTTCCACTATGACGGTGCTCAAATCACCAACAATATCGGATTCACCTACTACTACATGGGCGATTATGACAACGCTGAGGGCTATTTTCATGAAGCCGCCGTAATTTATCGCCTTGCCAGGGAATGGCAGGACGAGCTGGTTCCGCTGGGAAACCTGGCAGTTATAGACCTTGAACAGGGCAGGCTGATCCAGGCCATTGAGACCTTTCAGCGAATCCTCGAAATTCTGCCTGGCGACCAGTTGCGTCACCGGGCGGACATCCTGCATAACCTGGGCGTATCTCAATTGGCGCTTGGTCTCCCGGAAGATGCCCTGCAAAGTTTCTCCGCTGCACTGCAGATTCAGAAAGATATTGACGATCTGAGCGGCCAGGGCAGATGCCTGGCGGGGATCGGATCCGTCTACGAGAGCACCGGCAAACATGAGTTGGCACTTGAGTACCTGGAAACGGCATTAACCGCACAGCGGGAAATCAAGGATGGGCGTGGACAGACCTCCACTCTCAAATTTATCGGAAGAATCAAACTGCGCAATGGCGAGTTTTCCGAGGCATTGGAAACCCATACAGCTGCGAGTCGCCTGGTGACCGCGCCCATCGACAAGGTCCGTATCCAGCAGGAAATCAGCCAGGATCTGATTGCCGCGAACAGACCGGAAGAAGCACTCGAATCACTGGCAAAGGCCGGTGCCATGGCAGCGGACATTAAGAACCAGAAACTGCTGGCCGACTCTTTGCAAATTTCCGGTGAAGCGTGGCTGAAAACAGGTCAATTCGGTCAGTCGTTAACGGCGTTTCAGGACGCCTCAAAAAGCTACCAGGCAATGGGGCTCGACCTGGAACAATCAAGGTCGATTTTTGGAACCGCAAAAGCCACCCTCGGGCTGGGACATACCAAGCAGGCGCGGGAACGCGCCGAGCAGGCCATAGCATCAGTTGAAAAGCTGCGCAGCCAATTGGTGGCACCGGAGCTCCGGTCATTTTTCCTGGCCTCACGCCAGGAATACTACGCGTTTCTGATCGATACCCTGATGCGTTTACACGAGCAATCGGACGGCACATCCGACGAGTACCTGCGCCAGGCATTGTCGGTAAGTGAACGCAGTCGCGCCCGGGCCCTGGTTGACCTGATTCACGAAGCCTCCATTGATCTTGGTGATACACGGCAAACACTGCTTTATCAGCGCATGGCGGAAAACCGTTACCGGCTGAACCAGTTACTGGAAGACCAGGATGAATCCGGGCTGGATGTGCAGATTGCGGGCATCAAGCAGGAACTGGCCGATATCGAAAATGAGCTCAACCTGTTACAGATTGAAATCCGCGAACAGAACCCCGGTTACATCGCCCTGACCGATCCGCAGATCCTGGATGCTGACCAGATCCAGGAGCTACTTGATGCTGATTCAGCGCTGCTGCAATACGCCCTGGGCGACGACAGAAGTTTTGTGTGGTTTGTTACCCGGGACTCAATCGAAGCGTGGCCCTTACCCGCTCGTGAAGTTATCGAGCAAGATGCGCGCAGGCTGCACGCGCTATTGCAGGTACCTGCTTTCTCCACAGCTGCCAAAAAGAAACTTGCTGCCAGCCTTGAGAGCTTATCCAAACAAATTCTGGGTCCGGTTCACCAACCCAACCGGAAACGCCTGATTGTCGCAGCTGACGGCGTACTTCACTATCTGCCGTTTTCAGTACTGAATAGCCCTGAGGCAGATGTCTACCAACCGCTCCTGGCAACACATGAGATCGTACATGTGCCATCCATGTCCGTGCTGGCAGAGCAACGGAACAACCACCAGGGTCTGCAACAACCTATGAAGGAAATAGCTGTTTTCGCAGATCCCGTATTCAGCACCATCGACAAACGCTTTGGAGATGTGTCCTTCGAGGGTGAGGTGGGCTCCAGTCGAGGCAGGCCGTCACAAGCCGCGACCCCGGGTGAGACTGCTCAGTTGCAAAGACTGCCGGCAACCGCCCACGAGGCCAGGGCGATCATCAAGCTGGTAGAGCCCGGGCAAAGCCTGCTGGCCCTTGGCTTCGAGGCGAATCGTGAATCTGTGATGCAGGCCAACCTGGGTGACTACCGTATTGTGCATTTCGCCACACACGGCCTGATCGATTCCCGCTACCCTGCCCTGTCATCGCTGAGTTTTTCGCAGTTCGATAAGAATGGAAAGCCCCTGGACGGCTCCCTGCGTCTGCATGATATTTACAAGCTGAAACTCAATGCCGACCTGGTAACGATGAGCGCCTGCAGCACTGCACTGGGCCGTGAGATTGCCGGCGAAGGCCTGACCGGACTCACGCAAGGCCTGATGTATTCCGGTTCCAGGAGTGTCCTGGCAAGCCTGTGGCAGGTACCCGACCGGGCAACCGCCGAATTGATGAAGCGCTTCTATCAAAACCTGCTAAATGAAAAACAAAAACCAGCAGCAGCATTGAGGAACGCCCAACTGGACCTCTCTTCCCAACCACGCTGGCGCAGTCCCTACTTCTGGAGCGCCTTCGTATTGCAGGGAGAGTGGCAATGAACTGGCAGAAAAGTGCCGCGTATCAATTGGCTGCCATTGCGATTTATACTGCCCATTCAACACCACGGGAAAAAACACCCGCGACAGGCGGAAAATAGCTGACTAATGAACGACAACGAGCATAATCAGGAACGCCAGGTCGCCAGTCAGCTGGTCACCCGGGTACGTGATGGCGATCGTGCCGCCGAGACGGAAATGGTTGAGCGCTATAGCCGCGGCCTGCGCTACCTGCTGCGCCGCAAAACCCGTGACACGAACCTAACCGAGGACTTCCTGCAGGAAACCTGGGCCATTGCGCTGGTTAAAATCCGCGACAACGGCCTGGATAAACCCGGGCGACTGGCTGGTTACCTGTGCGGGATTGCGAACAACCTGGCTCTCAGTGAGAAACGCCGGGTGAACCGCCAGCGGACGGCGGTGAATTCCGAGATAGTGGCATTGATCCCCGATGAATCTTCCAATCCGTACAGGCATGCGTCCCGGGCCGAAGTATGTAACCAGGTCCGCGATTTGCTCAATGATCTCAATACAGAGCGGGACCGGGAAATACTGAAGCGCTTTTACGTTCGCGAAGAAGATAAAGAGAGCATCTGCAAGCGCTTGGACATCGATGGCGTTCACTTTAACCGGGTGCTTTACCGGGCTCGCCAGAGACTGAAATCTATCATTGAGGCAGCGGACAGACGCAGCCACTTCCGGGTTGTCAGTTGATTACTGATTTTTTACAAAAAAGTGAGATTATTAACAAGGAATGTACAGGTATATAAATGTAAACGTATATAAATGTAAACGGGTTTTGTACGGATAACCAAGGGTGTGTAAATCAATGGACGAAAAATACATAAACGGAACCATGCTGGTAGAGCGTTACCTGGAAGGTAAGCTTACTGCCGAACAGACTGCAGCCTTCGAGGAACAGTTCTTATCCTCTGATGAACTGCTGGACGAGCTCGAAACCGCAGAACGGTTGGGACAGGGATTGCATGACGTACGCGCCCTGGAAAATGCCCACGCGACTGAAAACCCGACATCTGATGTTGTATCTTCATCCAGTGTCGCAGCTTTATTCCGGTCACCCCGCTACGCCATGGCTGCATCATTCATGTTGCTGGTATCCCTGGGCGTATCAAGCATCCTGTTACAAAAAAATGCCCACTTATCAGAATTTGGATCAAACCGGGCCATACCCACTGATATTATTCCCCTGATCTCGGTCAGGGGCGTAGCGGGCAGTGAACTGAATACATTGCCACTCGGCAATACCCCCAAGCAGTTTGTCTTGATGATCGACCCGGGATTTGAGTCCTATTCCCACTATCGCGCTACTGTTTACCGGCTGGATCCAGTTAAGAAACCAGCCATGCTCTGGCAGGTCGATGAGATGATGCCCGGCTACGAAGACAGGCTGGCGCTCAGTCTACCCAGTTCAGTCCTCAGCCCCGGTGATTATGAGATTCAACTGGAGGGCTGGCTGGACGATTGGCCAGCAAATCATGGCTTCGAACGACTCGATACAAAAGCCTTCAAGATTGAAAAGTGAGACTTTCGGTACCTAAGCAACAGGTATTAAACAGAAAGGTAAAAAGTTGCAAAGGGGTAAAAAGCTAACTCTTTGAAAATTGGACCAGAAAGATGTTAAACAACCAAACAAACAGCGAACTAAGGTTACTGATCGTCGGTGACTACCTGTTTGAACCAAAGGTTGGTTTGCTTTCAGGCCCCTCCGGCGCCCACCATATCTGTTCCCGCATGTCAGCCCTGCTCAGTTACCTGATCGAACATTCAAACGAAGTTGTCGATCGCTATTATCTGATCAATGAAATTTGGCCGGACTGCCCGAACGCGTCGCAGTCGCTCAATCAATGTATTGGCCGGTTACGGCTTTATTTCCGTGATACGGCCAAGGCCGCCAATTATATTGAAACAGTGCCCAAACTTGGCTACCGCCTGGTTGCTCCGGTTTATGGCAGCACCAATAAACCCATGCTGGTGAATCCTGCCGTGAATACATCCAATAACACGAGCATCGGGGCCCGCGTATATAGGCTATTCCAGGAGTTTCGTGATCGTAAAGTATGCCGCTCAATGCTGATTTACACGATGGTCATCTGGTTAATGTTCCAGGTTTCCGAAATCATGGTTCCCGCACTCAACCTTCCTGAATGGGTCAACAGACTGGTGGTTGTGCTGGGTCTGCTGGGTTTCCCGATCGCTGCAAGCTTGTCCTGGATTTTTAACCTGACACCTTCCGGGGTGGTACGCGAACCAAAGAACGTATCAAACCTGGGTTCCCCAACCTCGCGAAGCTGGACTGATCTTATGCTTGATTCTACGATGATTTCAGTTGCCCTGTTCCTCTGCAGCATGCTGGTATTCGCGGTCTGGCCCGAATAGCTTCCAGGAATTGATTCAACAGGCGTTAAGCGGTTTTTAAGGATCAAGGCCTCCGTGGCTCTGATCCTTTTGTAAATGCTCGTGAAAAGCCAATAAATCCGGGTCTTTTGTCAATAACCGACTGTAGACCTGATGCCTTACAAGCTCAGCGTAACTGATGGTGGGCAAATGAAGATCACGCAGAATGTGGATCAACTTGAGGCTGCGAAAAGCATCAAACCAGGTGTGCATTTGCCGTGTGAACTGGTTCAGGTCCTTGCTTTGCCTGAATGCATGGTCAAGTGCCTGGTCCGTTTTTATCTGCTTCAGGCCAGCCAGTAGTGATGGGTTTTCAATGTTTGTAGTGAGGTCTTTAGAGCGCGACTTCCAAATCGCTGGCAGGCTTTGCAACCACTGCTGTAACAACCCAAATACTGCGGGATCGTAGAAACGGAAATCTCTCACCGGATCAGCCAGATCAGTGATCTTGATAACCGCAGCACCAGTACCAAATGGCACCCGATCCGAACGCCGCGCCTCAATCTCAAGGGGCTTGCAATCTGATCCCGAACCAAGCTCCAGCACAGAACCAACCTTGGCCAGCTTGTTGAGCAGGTAGAAGTCCTCCCCGGCCTCGCGCCGGGGGAAGCCACGTACTTTTGCATAATGGATCGCGCTGACGGCCATGGTGCTGCCGATGGTGTGGAAAGCATAGGGAGAGTCGGCTAACTTCATTCCAGCCACGTAATAACGCAATGAAAGCTCGTATAGCTGCGTCGCCAATACTACCTCTTTACTTTCTACCCTTTCCTGATCGTCACAGTGGTGAAAAGGATAGATCAGAACGGCGTAACCAGAGCCCGGATTTTGCACTGCGTTGCTGCAGGAAAAATAGGTCTCCGGTAGCTGAACATCCGCATCGGTGCAGTGTACCCAGTGTGAGTTGATACACTTGCGGTGGATCAGGCTGACTGCCAGGTCAACGCCAATTTTTCGGGCATGCCCTACCCCACCTTTGACGGGCAACTTGCGGCCTTCATTGAAACGATCCACCAGGAGCACATCACGCGGGGCCAGCGGATCCCGAAACAGGCTTAATTTAAACCCGGAAAACTCCGGTGCAGATTGCCATTGCAGCTCAAATCGTGCCTGCACGCTTGCAGCCAAAGCCCGGTTGTTTGATGAAACCTCCTTGGATACAGAAACAGATTCATTGATCACCAGGATCATCAGGCTGCGCCCACGACAAGGGGGTGGAGCACGGAGAAACTCAGGCGTTTCATTGCAGGCGGGAATAACCATGACGTTTTCCCACGACCCCTGGTCGGGCAACCCCTCTATCAACCCGTCAAGCGCAGCAATCTCAGGCTCGGCGTAGAGACTCAGGTACTTTTTCACTTAATGCAACGCAAGCCGGACAGGCAGTTCGCTTACTATGGCGGCCTCTATCTCAAGTAACTCTTCAAGACGCGTGTACACTTCTGTTTCATCAAAATACTTCAGGGCGAATTGCAGAAATAAATCCTCGTGCGTTAGTTCAGAACGCGTTATCGAGTCGTAAAAACGCTTCATTTCGCCTTCCGGCAAGGCCTCGGCGATCAGGCCAAAACGTTCAGCGCCCCGGGCCTCGACGATGCCGGCCACGAGTAAACGATCCATAAAATAATGGTCTTTCCCGTCCCGGAAACTACGACGCAGGGCATTGACGTATGAGTCTTTCTGATCAGGAAGAAGGGTCAGCCCGCGCTCGTGCATGATTTTGACGACAGCTCGAAAGTGACTTAGCTCTTCCAACGCCAGATCAACCATGGCGGCCACAAGCTCGGGCTTGTCGGGGTAATGGGACACCATGGTCATCGCCATACTGGAGGCTTTTTTCTCCGCCGTGGCATGATCCGGCAGAAAAACATCTATCGCATTGGCTATACCTTCGGCCCATTCGGGTGGTGTTTTGAATTTCAATTCAATCATATACACGGTACCTGTTCTTACCGAATAAAGAGGCCCAGTGACCGGGCTACAACATATCAGGCAACAATTACTCGCCAAAACCCTCAGGTAATTGCATATCCAGGTTGCGCAGCAAGAACGCCCACTTGTCCGAATAATCGGCAATGATCTTGTCCGTCGGTACGCCGGCACCGTGACCCGCACGGGTTTCAATTCTGATCAGAACGGGATCGTCACCAGCCTGGGCAGCCTGCAGTGCTGCCGCGTATTTGAAGCTGTGTCCGGGTACTACGCGGTCATCGGTATCGGCGGTGGTTATCATGACTGCCGGGTAGTTCGTGCCTTTCTTGATATTGTGATATGGCGAGTAGGCCATCAGGGCTTCGAACTCTTCCGGGTTATCCGAAGAGCCGTAGTCGTCGGTCCAGAAGCGACCGGCCGTGAAGTTGTGAAAACGCAGCATATCCATAACACCGACAGCCGGTATGGCCGCGCCAAACAGCTCGGGGCGCTGATTTACAACAGCACCCACTAACAGGCCACCGTTGCTGCCGCCAAATATGGCGAGCTTTTCAGTATTGGTGTAACCCTCGGCAACCAGGTATTCGGCGGCTGCGATGAAATCATCAAACACGTTCTGCTTGTTGGCCTTGGTACCGCCCTGATGCCATTCTTCACCGTACTCGCCGCCGCCACGCAGGTTTGCGACCGCGTACACGCCGCCCATATCCATCCAGGTGAGCCGTGTGGTTGAGTACGATGGTGTTATGGAAATATTGAAGCCGCCATAACCGTAGAGCAATGTCGGGGTATTGCCGTCGGGAACCACATCTTTACGGTGCGAGATAAACATCGGAACGCGGGTGCCGTCCTTTGACATGTAGAACACCTGTTTAACGATATAGTCATCGGGGTTCATGGCCACAACCGGCGCCTTGAATACTTCGACCTCACCGGTGGAAACATCAAACCGGCTGATCACTTGCGGGCTGTTGTAACTGGAAAAACTGAAGAAGGTTTCCGGGTCATCCATCTTGCCTCTGAAACCGGAAACGCTGCCTATACCCGGCAACTCGACTGCGCCGGTTTCCTTACCTTCCATATCCATGATTTTCACAACGGATTTTGCATCCTGCATATAGGACGCGATGATTTTTCCGCCTACCAAACTCACTCCGTCGAGAACATCTTCTGTTTCGGCAATCACCTCGCGCCAGTTCTCCCGTGCGGGCTGATCTACATTGATCGTGATCAGCCTGTTTCTGGGCGCGCCATCGTTGGTGCGGAAATACAGTTCGTTACCGATATTACCAACCGGTGTGTAATCGTAGTCGAAGCCTTCAATAATCATTTCAGGCTCGGCGGACGGATCAGTAAGGTCCATGTGCACGATGGAATAACGATCGTCGGTGCCAACCGAAATCACGATGATCAGGTGTTTACCATCGTCGGTCACGATTCCGCGCGGACCCCAGTCCGGAAAATCAGGACGGGCGTAGACCACCCGGTCAAGATCCTGCGATGTTCTCAGTTGGTGGAAATAGACGATCATATTTTTGTTCAGTGACTGGAATTTTTCTGCATCTTCTTCCTGCGGATAGCGGCTGTAATAAAAGCCCGAGCCATCGCCTGCCCAGGAGATGTTGGTGAACTTCAACCAATCCAGTTGGTCATCGAGTTCTTTGCCGGTATCGACATTAATCACTTTCCCCATGCGCCAATCCGAACCACCATCCTGCACCAGGTAGGCTACGTGGCTGCCATCCGGGCTGGGAAAATAAGATGCCAGCGCTACCGTGCCATCTTCCGACCAGGTGTTGGGATCGATCAAGAGCCCGGGCTCCGCATCCAGACCTTTCTGCATATAAATCACATCCTGGTTCTGTAGACCGTTGTTGTAACTGTAAAAATATCGACCGCCCTCTTTATCAGGCATGGAATACCGCTCGTAATCCCAGAGTTCCTTCATGCGCTTGTTGATATTGGACCGCTCCGGAATGGTATCGAGGTAGGCAAAAGTCACCTTATTCTGGTCACCGACCCAACTACTGACCGCTTCGCTTTCACGAACATCGTCTTCCAGCCAGCGGTAAGGATCGGGCACGCTGGTGCCGTGGTAATTATCAACGTGGTCAACCGTATCCGTTACGGGATAAACCAGTCCGACGGGTTGTTCCACAACTGTGACCGGCTCAGATGTGGTTTCAGAGCATGCTGTGAACAGTGCCGGCAGGAGTATTATGAGAGGCATTTTTTTCATTGCTAATTCCTTGAGGATCGTATCAGGACATTGTCTTTTGCTTAGAGTATAAACCCAAGAGCTTGAGGGCAAGTACCCCATAATTGTAAACATGTTGGACCGGTTGACTTGCAAGCCGGGAATTCAAAAAGAGTGCATTCACACCAGCATTTTTGCTACTGTCGTCTTTGGCTACCGGAATCAAATAATAAATGAACAAATTTCTCGGCAAGACGCTAAAAGGCACGGTTGTCTCGGTACATATGGGCAACAATGAAGATCTGAGCAAGCAGTCACACATTTCAGTGATGGCAGAAATCGGCGGTTTTGCCGGTGACAAGCACCAGGGCCCTGCGCGGAAAACATGGGGAGGGGAAATGCAACCCGCGGGTTCGATTCGCCGCAATGAACGCCATTGGTCTGCCGTTACAGTTGAAGAACTGGCACATATAGCAGAGCGCCTTGAACTGACTGAACCCCTGTCACCCGAAACACTGGGGGCCAATCTGTGCATAGAGGGCATCGCTGAATTTTCATTGCTGCCCAAAGGCACCTTGCTGGTATTTCCCTCGGGTGCAGTATTGCAGGTCGAGGAATACAACCCGCCCTGTACTGATATGGGCGCACAAATTGCAGCAAAGTATTCCACCCGCTCAGGCGAACCGCTAACCGACAAGATGTGGTTGCGACCGGCAGCAGGCCGGCGGGGTCTGGTTGGTGTGATCGATTACCCGGGTGAGATCCGGGCAGGTGATGAAGTGGAAGTGCGTGTCTACAAGGAACCCGCCATCCGACTCTTATAGCAGGTTCTTTACACTGGTTACTTCGTGCGTATAGGCAAGGTTGTTTGCCATACGCCTAATATCTAAATTACTCACTCAGAACAATGAACCGTGGGTGATCAGGAATTGAATCGCGTCAACTCGATTATTATTGGTGCAGGGCATAACGGACTCGTCTGTGCCGCCTACCTGGCAAAGAAAGGTCAGAGTGTATTGGTGTTGGAAGCTTCCAACACGACCGGTGGACTGGCAGCCAGCCGTGAATTTCATCCTGGCTTCAAAACATCGGTCGCACACTCGATCAATCATTTTCCGAAGAAGATCATCCAGGATCTGGATCTCAAATCGTTTGGGTTCGGGAGTGCTACAGAACCTTCATCACTCACCGGCTTAAGCCCTGATGGAAATCACGTTGTCCTGCATGAAGACAAGTTGACAGGTGTTGGAGAGGGCGATATCGAAGCCTATCAGCAACTGTCCCGCCTGATGCAACGCTTTGCAGACGCACTTAAGCCGTTCTGGCTCAAAACCATACCGCGGTTTGGTATCAACAGCCTGTCCGACCTGTTAACTTTCGGGCGTATGGGGCTGAGCGTGCGGATGCTTGGTAAAGCGGATATGCGGGAATTTTTGCGTGTCATCGCGCTGCCACCCCGTGATCTGATGGATGAGAACTTCGATCATGACATCCTGAAAGCAATGCTTAGCTGGGATGGGCTTGTCGGTTCAAAACTGGCCCCACGCTCACCGAATCATGCCGTGCTTGCAATGCTCTACCGCAGGGCCGGTGAACAGCATGGCAGTGTTGGTGGCTTGATCGAGGCACTTCATTCCGCGGCCGGTGCCGCCGGTGCCGAAATCCGCACTGGAACAGCCGTTGAACGTGTCCTCATCAAGGCTGATGAAAACGGGCTCGCGGCACATGGTGTGAAACTGGCCAATGGCGAGACCATCGAGGCAGACCGCGTCATCTCTGCAGCAGACCCGCAAACAACATTCCTCAAGCTTGTTGGTGTAGAGAACCTGGAAATTGAGTTCACCAACCGGATCCGGCGTTTACGCTGTGAGGGTTACGTAGCAAAACTGCATCTTGCGCTGAGCGATTTGCCAAATTTCACCGGGTTGCAACAACCCGCTGGCCGGATGATCATTGCCCCGGATATGGATTACATCGAGTTCGCATTTGATGATGCCAAGTATGGAGAGTGTTCAAAACACCCGGTTATGGAAATCGTTATCCCCAGCATGAATGATACTTCGCTGGCGCCATCGGGGCAGCATGTGCTTTCAGCCCATGTCATGTATGCGCCTTACCAGCAAAAGGGTGGTTGGGATGAAGCAAAACGCGAGGCATTTATCAATCGAATCATCGATACGATAGCCCGTTATGCGCCTGGCATAAGGGAACAGATCATTCATAGTGAATTGCTGACACCAAAGGATCTGGAACAGGGCTTTAATGTAACCGGTGGTCACTGGCACCATACCGAATTCGCGCTGGATCAAGCCTTGATGATGCGTCCTACATACGAAGCAGCACAGTACAGCACGCCAATACCCGGCCTGTATCTTTGCGGCGCAGGCAGTCATCCGGGTGGTGACTTAACCGGCGGGCCGGGCCATAACGCGGCACAAGAAATTCTGCGATAAAACTATGGCAAATAATACATACGACGCAATCATCATCGGCGCAGGCCACAACGGCCTGACCAACGGCGCTTACCTGGCAAAAGCCGGGCTGAACGTTCTCGTACTGGAAAAGAACGGCTTTGTTGGCGGCGCCTCGGTAACACGGGAGGAGCACAAGGGATGGCACTACTCGAGTGCATCCTACGTCTGCAGCATGTTACGCACGGCGATACACCGTGACCTGGATCTCAGCCGCCATGGCTTGATCGTCGTGCCTTATCTTGGCACCGTCAATTTTGGTGACGATGGCAGTGCACTGATTGAATATTCCAATGAAGAGGCGGCCTACCTGGAGTGGAAGCGGCATTCACCGCACGATGCGGACGCGGCGTTCCGCTTTTTTTCCGACCTCGGCAGGTACGCACACTTTATCCGCAAGACCCTGATGCGCACGCCACCGGATCCAACTTCATTCAAATTACGTGACATACGTGAGCTATTGTTCCTCGGCAAACAGATGTGGGCCCTGGGCGAAAGAGAGATGTACGAGTATGTCCGGTTTTTCACCATGAGTGCGGCTGAGTTTCTCGACGACTACTTCGAGAACGATTTGATCAAGGCCACCATGGCCAGCCCAGGTATCATCGGTACTGCGCTCGGTGTTTACTCCCCGGGATCAGCCTACGTCCTGTTGCATCACGTGATGGGAGATGTTGATGGGAGCATCGGCTCGTGGGGTCTTCCTCGCGGTGGCATGGGGGCAATTTCGAAGGCTATTTGCAGTGCCATGCAGTCGTTTGGTGGCGAGCTTCGTACCAACGCCACGGTTGAACAGCTACTGGTCAAGAATGGTAAGGCCAGCGGCGTGGTACTGGACAGTGGCGAGGAGATCAATTCTCGTATCGTGGTATCAAACCTGGACGCGAAAAGAACCTTCACCAAGATCGTGGACCGCAAGGATCTGTCACCGGAAATCTTTAAGAGGGCAGAGAATTTCAAGATTCGCGGATCCTCCGGCAAGGTCAATATCGCCTTGTCCGGCTTGCCAAAATTCACCGGTTTGCCCGATAACCGGTATATCAACCGTGGTGGACAGGGGTACACAGGTTCACTGGAAACCATGGAACGGGCCTACGACTGCTGGAAACACGGCCGTTGGTCCGACGATCCCTTTGTTGAATCGGTGATACCCTCAGCCTGGGATCCGACAGTCGCACCGCCTGGAAAACACTGGATGTCCAATTTTGTTCAGTACTGTCCACCGTTCCTGGCCGACGGACCCTGGACGCCCGAGAAGCGTGAGTTGTATGGCAAATCGGTTGTCGACAAAATCGCACGCTACAGCCCGGGGTTCAGGGATTTGATTGTCCACATGGAAGTGCTCACACCGCACGAACTCGAGGAGAGGATGGGGCTGACAGAAGGTAATATTTTCCAGGGTGAACTGACCATTGACCAATTGCTGTTCAACCGGCCATTCCCGGGTTATTCGCAGTACCGGATGCCAGTTAAAAACCTCTATATGTGCGGCGCATCAACCCACCCGGGTGGTGGTGTGTCAGCCGTCAATGGCGCCAATGCAGCACGTGAAATACTGATGGATCTGAAACGACCTAACATGGTCCCCGAAGACGATTGTTACGACGACTAGCCTATGAATACAGTAGACCAATACGCGGGTGAACGACTGAAAAGAACCCATTTCTACCCACGGGCAAAGGCTTTGAATATCCGTGATGCCTGGCTCGCCTGGAATGGTTATAAATTCGCCGAGTGTTACTACGATGCAGAATATGAGTATTTTTGCATCCGCAACAGTTGTGCCACTTACGACATCTGCCCGATGCAGAAATATTACGTCGAAGGTGCTGATGCCGAGACCATGCTCAATCGCATGGTTACCCGGGATGTCAAGAAGTTAGGACTCAACCGGGTGATGTACACTGTCTGGTGCAACGATGAAGGGCGTGTGGTTGACGACGGCACCATCTTCAGGCTGGCGGAAGACAAGTTCATGGTGACCTGTGGCAGTCCCTGTAATGCCTGGTTGAGATTGAGTGCCTTTGGGTTCGATAACGTTACGATTACAGATATGTCCGATGAGATTGCGGCATTGGCGTTCCAGGGACCAACCACCTGCGCCGTTTTGAAGAGGATGGGTCTGGAGGGTATTGAGACCGCCAAACCTTTTGATATCCGGCACTTTCCATTTCATGGTGACACGCTGATGGTGTCACGCACCGGGTTTACCGGTGATCTGGGTTACGAACTGTGGGTCAAGCCGGAACTGGCGCTAGTTATGTGGGATGAACTTTACGCTGCAGGCGCCGATTACAATATCCAGCCTTTCGGCGAAGCGGCCACCAACATGGCACGTATTGAAGCCGGTTTCATCATGCCGGAAATGGAACTCCATGAAGCGCTTAAGACCATTCATTTCAAGCATGACCAGTCACCCCTGGAATTAAATCTCGGCTGGTTGGTGGATTTTAAAAAGCCACACTTTAACGGCCGAG
>PVMK01114178.1_pt1 | contig 25263 bp, 21 predicted proteins | sample 1853481 | NCBI WGS metagenome assembly PVMK01 (sample SAMN08533507, study PRJNA380276) | Marine sediment metagenome, whole genome shotgun sequencing project.
ATTCTCGGTCTTTGCAAGAGGGACAGATCGGTACAAAGTCAGCTCCGCATTGATCGCAGAACTGCGCGTCGTCCAGGTTTTCGCTTTGACAGGATGGGCAGCGCAATCGACCTCCCTTACTCGCCAATCGGAGCAAGCTCAATACTGATCTATCACTAACGGGCATGTCAAAGGGTTGGATGGGCGCTGAGTACCTTGAGAGGGCCATCCTTTAGCGCAACAGAGGCCCCGCGATCGTATCTGAATTCGTCTTGACTTGGACTTGCAGATGGGGCAGAGCCATCGGCCTCCAGCAATCAATGAGCGAAATCGCGTGTCTGACGGGCAAGGGTCGTATCTGGAGCGGGAGCCAAGGACGCCCCGGCCACCCTCGGTCTGGGAAGCAGCTCTCCCCACATCAGCGCTCCGGACTGATTATCCGGGCCTCCACGATGCGTGCCTACTCTGGAGCAGGCCTGCTCCAGAGTAGGCACGCATTCGTGGAGGCCCGGATAATCAGTCCGGAGCGCTGATGTGGGGAGAGCTGCTTCCCAGACCGAGGGTGGCCGGGGCGTCCTTGGCTCCCGCTCCAGATACGACCCTTGCCCGTCAGACACGCGATTTCGCTCATTGATTGCTGGAGGCCGATGGCTCTCCCCATCTGCAAGTCCAAGTCAAGACGAATTCAGATACGATCGCGGGGCCTCTGTTTGCGCTAAGGATGGCCCTCTCAAGGTTACTCAGCGCCCATCCAACCCTTTGACATGCCCGTTAGTGATAGATCAGTATTGAGCTTGCTCCGATTGGCGAGTAGGAGAGGTCCATTGCGCTGCCCATCCTGTCAAAGCGAAAACCTGGACGACGCGCAGTTCTGCGATCAATGCGGAGCTGACTTTGTACCGATCTGTCCCTCTTGCAAAGACCGAGAATCAGCTCGGCGCGCGCTTCTGCAGGAAATGCCGGCACTCGTTGGAGCTGGGCGCCTCGGCTGTGTCGACCGGCACTCCCGCACCTCAACCTTCGCGGCCATGCCTTCATCTTTCGCCGCCGGCCGCTACGAGGTGAAGAGCTTCCTGGGTGAAGGCGGCCGCAAGAACGTCTACCTCGCCCACGACACCAGGCTCGATCGCGATGTAGCCGTGGCGGTCATCAAGACCGACGGGCTGGACGAAGCCGGGCTCGTCCGCGTGCGTCGCGAGGCTCAGGCCATGGGGCGGCTGGGCGACGACAATCACATCGTTACCGTGTTCGACATTGGCGAGGAGCGCGGCGAGCCGATCATCGTGTCGCAGTTCATGGCAGGTGGTGGCCTGGACGAACTGATCAAACAGGCACCCGATCACCAACTCCCTATTGAAGATGCGATCCGCTTTGGCGGTGAAATCTGCGAAGGGCTTATCCCATGCCCACGCACGGGGAATCGTCCATCGCGATCTGAAACCGGCGAACATCTGGCTCACAGAGAATGGTACGGCGAAGATCGGTGACTTTGGCCTAGCGGTGGCGCTGGACCGCTCGCGGCTGACGATGTCGGGGATGATGATCGGCACGGTCGGCTATATGCCACCGGAGCAGGCGATGGGCCGACAGGCTGACGCCCGCAGCGACCTGTATGCAGTGGGTTGCATTCTGTACGAGATGGTGACGGGGCAGGCGCCGTTCGTGGGCGAGGACGTGGTGGCGGTGATATCGCAGCACATCAACACGGTTCCCGTGGCGCCGTCGTACCACAACTCGAAGGTGTCACGCTCTCTGGAGACGATTATCATGCGCCTGCTGGCGAAGGCTCCCGAGGAACGCCCGGCCACCGCTGCGGAGGTCGTGACTGAGCTTCGACGCATCCAGGAGAGCGGCAGGAGCGTCTCGGCAGAGCAGGTGCTGGCCACCTCAGGCGTAACGGCTCTGCAGAGCGTGCCGTGGGGGCGGTTCGTGGGCCGCCGGGACGAGATGTCCCAGCTGAAGGCGGCGCTGGAGAGCGGTCTCTCGGGCCGCGGCTCGATAGTGATGCTGGTCGGCGAGCCCGGCATCGGCAAGTCTCGACTGGCAAAGGAGTTCGCTGTGTACGCGGGGCTACGCGGCGCGCAGGTCCTTAACGGGCGCTGCTACGAATCTGAGGCGAGTATTCCCTACCTGCCGCTCATGGACGCTCTGCGTCAGTACGTGGTCAGCAGGCCAGAGGCCGAGCTGCGTGAGGAGCTAGGGGCCGGAGCACCGGAGATTGCGACGTTCATATCCGAGATTCGCCAGCGCCTCCCGGATACGCCCGAGGCGCCGGCGATGGAGGACGAAGCCGATCGGCTGCGGATGTTCGAAAGCGTGGCGACGTTTCTGAGAAATGCTGCCAAGGCTGCCCCTCTCATCCTGCTCCTGGACGATCTCCAGTGGTCCGACAGGCCATCGCTGCTGCTGCTCCAACACCTGGCGAGGGGTATCGCAACGGAGCGAATCATGATCCTCGGTTGCTATTCCGACGTTGAGGTCGAAGAAAGCGATGCTTTGTCAGAGACGCTTGCAGCGCTTCGGCGGGAGCAGTTCTTCCAGCGGGTACTGGTACGAGGGCTGCCGCACGAAGATGTGGTCGCGCTAATGACGACGTTGGGCGAGCAGGAAGTACCTGCAGAGTTCGTGACGGCGATCTATCGGGAGACGGAAGGTAACCCGCTGTTTGTAGAGGAGATTCTCAAACACCTCGTGGAGGAAGGGAAGCTCAGCCTAGAGGGCGGTCAGTGGGTGAGCAGCACAGGGGACATGCCTCAGCTGGACATCCCCGAGGGGATAAAGGACATCGTCCGGCGCCGGCTTTCGCGCCTGAGCAAGGAGTGCCGCAGCATCCTTACGCTCGCCTCGGCAATGACCTCCGGCTTCAGCTTCGAGCTGTTAAGGGAGGTGAGCGGGGAAGACGAGGACCGGCTTCTTGACCTGGTGGAGGAGGCGCTCGCTTTTCAGACGATCCGCGAGCGCAAAGGCGCAATCAGCGGCAGCGCCTACGAGCTGGCGCACACGGCACTCCGCCACACACTCTACGGGGAGCTGAGCGGCCCTCGCCGCGTACGTCTGCATCGCCAGATCGGCGAGGCGCTGGAACGGCTGCACGCAGAGAATGTGGAGCCACATCTGGCGGAGCTGGCCTACCACTACGCCAATGCTGCGCCGGGCGGCGATGTGGACAAGGCGATTGACTACGCGCGACGCGCCGGCGAGCGGGCCACGGCTCTCCTGGCTCACGAGGAGGCCGTCCGGGCTTACCGGCTAGCCCTCCGAGCCCTGGACGTTCGCGGCGGCGAGGATGCGACCCGTTGCGAGCTGCATCTGGCCCTGGGCGAAGCGCAGACCAAGGCCGGACAGGGTGAGCGGGCAGTCGAAACCCTGCAGGAGGCGTTTGCTCTGGCCGAGCGACTCGATGACGCCGCGCTGATGGCGCGGGCGGCCCTCGCTCATACGGATGCTGTGTTGCGCACAACGGAGGCCTATTCCGGAGGCGCCGTGCCTATGCTGCGAAAGGCCCTCGAACGCCTGGGGGCGGAGACCAGCCCCACTCGCGCGTACCTCCTGGCCGGTCTCGCCGATCTGCCCCCGATTAGCATCACTGCAGCCGAGCAGATCGACCTTGCCCGAGAAGCGCTACAGGTGGCGAAGGATGTCGACGACTCAAGCGCGATGATCAAAGCGCACCAGGCGCTCCTGACCGCACTTGGAGCTCCCGAATACCTTGGCGAGCGCGTTGAGCTTGCGCGCGAACTGATTCGGCTTGGTATTGAGGCCGGCGACCGCTACGGTGAACTCTGGGGCCACATCAGGTTGATGATCGCTCTCCTCTCCTCCGGCGACATCGAGGGCGTGGACCGGGAGCTGGAGATCATCTACCCCAGAGCCGCCGAGACCGGCGAGCCAGCCTGGATCGGCCGACGCCCCTCCTGGACCGGCATGCGTTCCGCCATGCAGGGGAAGTGGGAGGAAGCAGAGCAGAGCCAGCAGGAGATACTCGCCGCCTACCAAGAGGTCCAGGTATCCTGGCTGTTGCAGGCGGCTGGCGTCCTGACTTACGAGATTCGCCGCGGTCAGGGCCGGACCGCTGAGGTAGAGGCGCTCATCGCCGCTGCCGTCAGCCAGAACCCTGCCCCAGCCTGGAAGGGCGCCCAAGCGCTCGCTGCCTGCGACACCGGTCGTGACGACGACGCCCGGCAACTATTGGATCAACTCGCAGCAAATGACTTTGAGGACGTGCCGCGAGATTGGCTCCTGCTGGCCGGCTTGACCACATTGGTCCATGCGGTCAGTCATCTCAAAGACGCCGAGCGGGCCCGCGTTTTGCATGAGCTCCTCCTACCCTACAAGGAGCAGTACGTAGTCGTTGGCGACGCGGTACTCTACTGGGGATCTGTCGCCACAGCACTGGGCATCGCGGCAACCACGATGGGGGATTGGGAGGTCGCAGAACATCACTTTAACGCGGCGATAGAGGCCGAAGAGCGCTGCCGAGCGTGGCCTTACCTGGCTCGCGCCAAGTACGAGTACGCGGTAATGCTGACGGCGCGCGACGAAGAAGGCGACAAGGAAAGAGCCCTGCCTCTGGTCAACGAGGCGCTCGATCGCTTCCAGGAACTCGCGATGCAATTCGACACTCAGAGAGCGTTGGCGCTAAAGCTTGATCTCCAGGGGATAGACGCCACCGACATCTCGGGTTCGATTGAAGCCGTCGCCTCCCTCATCTATAACGAACAGCCGAACCTGCAGAGTCACGCCGCGCCTGACGGGACAGTGACGTTACTGTTCACCGACATCGAAGGCTCCACCGAACTCACCGAACGGCTAGGTGACAAACGTTGGCTCGAACTCCTGCGGGAGCATAACGAGATCATCCGTGAGCAGCTGGCGTCTCACGAAGGGTTCGAGGTGAAGAGCGTCGGCGACGGCTTCATGCTCGCCTTCCAGAGCGGCCGCGTCGGCATCAACTGCGCGATAGCCATCCAGCGGTCCCTCGCCGAGCGCAACGAGTCGACGGCGGAACCCGTTCATGTGCGCATCGGCCTCCACACCGGCGAGGTGATCAGAGACGGCGACGATTTCTTCGGCAAGCACGTGAATCTCGCGGCACGTGTCGCGTCGCAAGCGGCCGGCGGCGAAGTTCTAGTGTCTTCGTTGCTGCACGAACTCGCATCGAGCACTGGTGATATCGAGTTCGGAGACGACCGTGAGGTCGAACTCAAGGGGTTGACCGGCACCCATCATTTGTACGCTGTCAACTGGCAATAGATCCCATCGTTCGCGGAGTGCCTCACGATGGTAGAGCACCGGGCGAAATGGTGGCGCTGGAACCCTGAGCTGGAAGCATCTTCTTGCGGGGTCGTTTTCACGCCGTTCTCACCTCGGATTTCGCACATGAACCCCTGACAATTGGTGTAGGGGGGCAAAATGTCATCCGTATCTGGAAGGGTTGACGCGTTCAGCCCGAGACGGTCATCCGCTGGCAACGCACTGCCTGGCGACGGTATTGGACCTGGAAGAGCAGGCGTTCTGCAGCTCCCGGACGACCGCAGATCCCGAAGGAGGTCCGCGAGCTAATCCAACGTCTGGCAGGTGAGAATCCAAGCTGGGGCAGCGTCCGCATCTTGGGCGAGCTCCGCAAGCTTGGCTATGACATAAGCTCTCGAACGGTGCGGCGCTACCGCCGTTCAAGATGGAGCGGCCCGCCATCTCAGTCCTGGCGAACCTTTCTCAGGAACCACGCAGCTCATATCTGGGCAACCGACTTCTTCACGGTTCAGACGCTGACCCTGAAGACTCTGTACGTGTCCCTCTTCATCTCTCATGACCGGCGCCAGTTAGTACACTTGAACGTGACCCCTCATCCCACGGCAGAGTGGGTCTGGCGCCAGCTGATTGAGGCCACACCCTGGGGTCAGCAGCCGAAGTTCCTCATCCGCGACCGCGACTGCTGCTATGGGGGGAGCTTCAATGCAAGGGCAGCTCGGCTGGGCATTGAAGCCATACTCACGCCGATCCGGGCCCCCAAAGCGAACGCCATCGCCGAACGCGTAATAGGCACACTACGCAGAGAGTGCCTGGATCACCTGATCATCATCAACGAGAGGCACCTTCGCACCGTGCTGCGGGAGCACGAGGCCTACTACAACAACGGGCGACCTCATCGCACTCTGGATCTCGAGACGCCCACCGGGCCACCTGTGCGGGCTGGCCCGCCGCTGGTCGGGCGGATCGTTGCCCGGCCGGTGTTGGGCGGACTACATCACGAGTACGAATGGCTGGCTGCTTGACCTGTCTTAGATACGGATAACATTTTGCCCCCCTACAGCCATCTCGATTCCCCAGCGCCACAAGCGCCAACATCAGACCCCAACAGCTACTTCGATCAGGTCTCGGATCGTCAGTTTCCCGTCACCGTTGACATCGGCAGGACACGGTGCTGGCGTTGGGCTCGGTACCACAACATCCGTGCAGGCGGGATCGCCCGCATTCTCACGGCAGTAGTCGACGACGATCTCATCCCCTACCGTAGCAAGCGCCTGCGGGCGTACCAGGCGCCCGCCGCGAGCAGAACAACCCCGGCGCCTATCGAGAGAGCCAGCGCCCACAGGGGAAAGCCGTCGTCGTCTCCATCGGCCCGCGTGGCGCTGCCGACTTGACTTGGGGCCAGGCGGTCGGGAGATATGATCGGTACAGGTGCGGGCGTCGACGGTAGGCGCGGAGTCGGCGTCGGCGTTGGCGCGAGCGTCGGCGGCTGCGTTGGTACAGGCGGCGGCGGCGGGGGCGGGGGCGTGGGGGCCAGCTCGACTGTAGTTGGTAGCCAGTCGGGGTCTTCGTCGGTCGCCCCGTTGACGGTGGAGTTCGCCTGGCCTAAGCCGTCGGAGTTCATGACGTAGACCTCCCGGTCGCCGTCACGAGTGGAGACGAAGGCGATCCGGGAGCCGTTGGGCGACCACGATGGATCGAAGTCCCCCTGAGGGTCATTGGTGAGATTCGTCAGGCCCGATCCGTCGGCGTTCACGATGTAGACCTCATCGTTTCCGTCGCGAGTCGTGCGAAAGGCGATCCGGGAGCCATCCGGCGACCAGTCGCCGTCGGTGTCGTCCGCCGTGTCGTGGTTGGTGACATTAGTCTGGCCCGAGCCGTCAGCCTTCATCACATAGATTTCGGGGTTGATCTTGGGTGGATCGCGGAATGAGTTAAAGGCGATCCGGGTGCCGTCGGGCGACCAGGTGGGGGAGAAATCCCCGTCCGAGTGGCCGGTGAGATTGGCCTGACCGGAGCCGTCGGCCTTCATCACATAGATCTCCGAGTTCCCGTCACGGTTAGACTGGAAGGCGATCTGGGAGCCATCGGGAGACCAGTCGGCGCCGGAGTCAGCTGCTGGGTTGCTTGAGAGATTAGTCAGACTAGTGCCGTCGGCGTTCACGACGTATACTTCGGCGTTGCCGTCGCGATTCGACTGAAATGTAACCCGGGAGCCGTCAGGCGACCAGGAAAGCTCGAAATCGAAGTCCACCGCTGGGTCGTTGCTGAGGTTCGTCAGACCCGACCCGTCCGCGTTCATCACGTACACCTCGGAGTTGCCATCACGGTCGGTGACGAAGGCGATCTGGGAGCAATCGGGCGACCATGCCGGCGTGTTATCGGTGGCCGGGTCGTTGGTCAGGTTGGTCAGGCCGCTGCCGTCAGGGTTCATTACGTATATCTCGGAGTTGAGGTCACGGTCTGAGACGAAGAGAATCCCGCAGTTGGCGCTGGCGAACGTCGGCTGTGCCACGCCCGGCATTACGGCGACGCTCACGGCGATCAGGCACATCACTGCGCCCACGGCTGTCCTTACAGAAATCCTGAAGCTCATCCTGTTCATCCTCGCTTTCTCGTCTGCCTCCGTATCTCGTACGTCCTCACCTTCCGAGAATCAGCACTATGATGCTCTACTCGCAATGGCCCGTTAAGGGCCGAAGGTCACACGGCAGAGAAGAGGAGGGCACGGGATTACGGCTCACCACCCGCGACTTCCTCTTAGCGTGGAGTAAGCCTCAGCGGCCAGGAGCACCGGACCCTAGATCCGAAGTCCTAACGTGACGGCCTAGAATTCTCCGATCGATTGCACGAGCAACTGACACGTCTGACATTCTGGCACCCCACACCTCTTTGGGTGCTACTGTGAGCGCAGGCATGGCCTAGGAGCCGAACGGCACCCAATCCAAAGGCGCATGGCCTATGCTGCTCCCAACAGAAGTGATGTAAATTACACATCTGTGATGGCCTTCACATGCTACCGTGCATCTGAGTCTGGTTTTCCGGTCGGGAGGAGCGACGCATGAAATGTTCGGAATGCGAGCGTATCTGGCACGTCGGTGGTGATCGATGTCCCCGGTGCACCGCCTATTCTGAGGAGTACCTCCGCGAAGAGGCGGCCGCGGCGGCGAGAGAGGCCGAGGGCCCTGCTTCGACTAGTGAAGTAGCACCCGGAAATGGCTTTTCTCGGCGCGACTTTCTGATCGGCGCCCTTGCCGGAGGCGCCGCGGCTTCGGTGGCGATCCTACTCCCCGTCGGGTTCAACGAGTGGGTAGACGGCAATGGCGATGCTGGCGACTCGACTGGAGATCCAGCCGTAGTCGTAGCCACCTTCCAGAGAACGCGCATCGCCTCTTTGTCCGACCTGAAGCAGGGTGAGCCGTTCGACTTCGAGTATCCGCTCGAGGGTCAACAGAACTTCGTCGTAAAGCTGGGGGCGCCGGCCTACGGCGGGATCGGTGAAGACGGCGATATCGTTGCCTTCTCGTACGCCTGCACACACATGGGGTGTCCCTTGATCGGCCTGTACAAGGATGAGCACAAAATTCTCGGACCGTGCGGCTGCCACTACACGACCTTTGACCTGACGCGCGGCGGCATAGTTGTGCTCGGCCAGGCGACCGAGAACCTGCCGCAGATCACCCTCGCTGTGGATGACGAGGACGTGTACGCCACGGGAGTCATGGGGCTGATTTACGGGTACCGCGACAGCCTTGCGGACGGAACAGCTGTGGAGGTGACAGCTTGACGAAGAACAAGCAGGGATTCTCCAGCGTTAGCCCAGGCACCCTCGTCAGCAGAGTACCTCCGCCCCCGACCGATGCAACGGTCAAGAACATCGTCTGCGAATACTGCCCCGTGGCCTGCGGCTACAAGGCGTACCTCTGGCCCGTCGGCGCAGACGGCGGCCCGAAGGCGGAGGAGAACGCTCTCGGCATCGAGTATCCCGCTGGCGTTTTGAGCGGCAAATGGCCGTCGCCGACGATGTTCAACACCGTTACCTACGAAGGGAAGCCACACAATGTCATCGTCATCCCGGATGGCGACTCGGAGGTAGTGAACATCGGCGGGACGCACAGCGTCCGCGGCGGCAGCATCGCGCAGAAGCTCTACAACCCGCAGACGCCCACTGCTGATCGTCTCAAGCTGCCGCTGCTCCGTGTGCGCGGTAGTCTTCAGCCGATCTCGTGGGACGCTGCCACAGATATCGTGGCCGAAGTCTCCAAGCACGTAATCGAGAAGCACGGCGAGCTGGCGTGGGGCATGAAGCGATACTCGTACCAGTTCTACGAGAACGTCTATGCAGTCACGAAGCTGGCGCTGGGCGCCATCGGCTCGGCGAATCACGCGCCGCACCACGCGCCGGCGGACGGCGACGACGTGCCGGGGCTCTCCGACACAGGAATTGATGCCTTCGGCGCGGCGTACGCGGATGACAAGGAAGCGGACGTTCTCTTCATCTCTGGCTCGGATCCGTACGAGACAAAGACAGTCCGCTTCACGACCTGGATGGTGCCCGGCGGCGCGACGATGATCTACGTCGATCCAAGGCGCACGTTCTCAGCGGCGTTCGCGGAGAAGCGAGGCGGTCTGCACTTGCAGATCAACCCCGGCACCGACACCGCTCTCTACGGAGCGATTGCCCGCGTCATTCTGGACAACGGCTGGGAAGACACCGAGTTCATCGGTAGCTACATGGCATCATCGGAAGAGGTTGCTGCCGAAGGTAAGTGGCGGCGCGTGATGTTCGGCCAGTCCTTCGGCGACTTCAAGAGCTACATCAATTCCGAGCCGGCCTTCGCGCTCGACGAAGCGGAACGCATCACCGGCGTCCCCGCCGCGAAGATCACCGAGGCGGCGGAGCTGATGACCGGCGGCGGCGCGGCCGAGCGGCCGAAGCTGAGCATCCGCTTTGAAAAGGGGCTTTACTGGTCGCACAACTACGAGAACACCGCGGCCATCGGCAACCTTGGTCTCCTCACGGGCTCCATAGGGTCTGTGGGGCGCTCCATCTCGCGCTTGGGCGGGCATCAGCGCGGCGGACAGACGGGAGCGAGCTACCCGCTGGACAAGTCTCCGCACGAATTCGAGGGCCACAAGGTCGAGATGGACCAGGACCGCTGGGTCGTCGAAGGCAAGACGCGCTTCATGTGGGCGATCGGCACGAACTGGGTCGGCGCCTCTGCCTGCTCCCAGCAGATCTCTGACACGCTGCGTCAGCTCGTCCTCGAAACCGATCCGCAGGTGACGACGGCTGACACAGCGGTGGCGATCGAGCAGCTAAAGCAGAAGGCCGACAACGGCGGCATGGTGCTCGTTCACCAGGAGATTTACGCGAACGACACGACGGAGTTCGCCGATCTCGTGTTGCCGGCTGCCGCCTGGGGCGAGGAAGACTTCGCACGAAACAACGCAGAGCGGCGCCTGCGCATCTACGAGAAGATCTCCGACGCGCCGGGCGAAGCACGCCCGGACTGGAAGATCGTCGCCGAGGTGGCACAGAAGATGGGCTTCGAGGGCTTCGACTGGGCCGACTCAAACGAGATCTTCGAGGAGGCGTCCGAGCGCTCGAAGGGCGGCCGGCGAGACTACGCGGCGCTAGTAGAGAAGGCACGCACCGACGGGAAACGCGGCCACGATCTTCTGCGCGAGTTCGGCACACAGGGCCTGCAGACGCCACTCAAGATCGAAGGAGGCAAACTCGTCGAGACGCCGCGTCTGCACGCCGACCTGAAGTTCAAGACCGACAGCGGCAAGGCAAACTTCGTGCGGGCGGACTGGTCGGCAGTAAACACGCGTAACGAGATACTGGGCCCGGAGGGAGACGAGCTTTGGATCACGAACATGCGAGTGAACCACTACTGGAACAACCTGTCCGATTTCACCCGTCGCCCTTACACGTTTCAGCGCTACCCGGTGAACTTCATCGAGATCAACCCTGAGGATGCGGAATCGAAAGGCATCGAGAGCGGCGACATGGTCTCGATCCACAGCGACCGCGTCATCAATCAGGTGGGCCAGCAGGTGTCCGGCGGGTTCACGGCCGTCGCGTACGTCTCGGACATCGTGCCGCCAGGCCTGGCAAGCGCTTACTTCCTCTTCCCCAAGCAACCGGCCAACTCGGTTGTCTCAGCCGACACATCCCTCCAGCCGCTCAACCTGCGCTACCAATTCAAGCTCGGCCGTGGCAAAATCACCCGCATCGGACCCACAGAGCTGGCGGAGCGCATGTCGTTCGCGCCCAGGAACATCGTGTAGCTAGGTCGCCAGTGCGTAGTATGAGAGGCATGCAAGCCAGCTCGATCATCCTCGCGGGAGGATCGAGCCGCCGCATAGGTAAGAGCAAGGCCCGGCTAATGGTCGGTGGGGTCTCAATGCTTGAGCGGGTGGCGCGCGCGGTTGGGGCCGTCTGTGATGAAACTATCGTTGCGGGTGGGCTGGAGAATGCGGAGGCGTGGCCGCAGCTCGACGCAATATGGGTGGATGACCCGCCCGACCTCGCCGGGCCCGTCGCGGGGTTAATCGCCGGGCTGCGTGTCGCTCGCAACGACATCTGCCTCGTCGTCGCCTGCGACATGCCGTTCCTGAATCCAGAACTGCTGGAGCATCTATTGGAATCGAGCGTCGGCCACGATGCGGCGGTGCCCAGGATCCACTCCCGCGCGCAGACGCTCCACGCTGCATTCACACGGAGCTGCCTCCGGCGTCTCGAAGCCCTCGTTGTCTCCAAGTCTCCGTCAATGCAGAGCATCCTGGAGGGACTCAACGTACACTGCGTCGACGAAACGACCTGCCACTCGATCGACCCGACGGGCCTGAGCTCGTTCAACGTGAACACGCCGGACGATCTGGAGAGGGCGCGCGAAGTCGCGTCGTTGGGCGTGAGCGCGCAGGGATTTGCCTGCGAGACTGGCGTCAGGGGGAGATAATGATTCCTGTAATCAGCTTCGTCGGAAACTCTGGCGTCGGAAAGACTACGTTCCTCGAAAAGTTGATCGCTACTCTCAAGGCGCGCGGGTATCGCGTAGCGACGATCAAGCACGACGTCCATAAGTTCGAGATCGACTACCCGGGCAAGGACTCCTGGCGGCTGACCAGGGCCGGCAGCGATATTGTCCTGCTCTCGTCTGCGGACAAGCTCGCCCTGATCGAGCGGCCGGAAGCAGAACGCACGCTGGAGGACTTGGTCGCGATGGTGGATGACCGCGTGGACATCGTCCTCACCGAGGGCTATCGTGGCGCTTCGGCGATGAAGATCGAGGTCTCTCGCTCAGCCCACAGCCACGAAATCACAGCCAGGCTCGATGATCTTCTGGCGATCGTCACTGACGCAGCCTTCGATTACCAGGTACCGCAATTCGGCCTGGAAGAAGCTGCCGGTATGGCAGACTTCCTGGAGAAGCGCTTCTCGCTGACACCATCGACGAAGGGGCTTTTCCGAGGAGAGTGGATCATTGAGTGATCGGCGATCGAGAGACGTTGGCGGGCCCGCCGCTGACACGCTCTAAATGCGCGAAAACGGCCTGCTAGTCCGCATCCGGTATGAGAGATTCGGTAGGCTGGCTGCTTCGTTGAAAGCAAGAGGCCGGGCTCACGTGGGCCCTGCCCCTTCGCGCTATTGGGGAGGTTAGAGTCTAGGAGACCTGCGGCACGGTACCACCGACGGTCCTCTCCTTCTCCTCTTTCTTGATCAGCTCGTTGTAGTGGTTAGCGACTGCGGCTGAGTAGTAGACTGCCGGTGCCATGAAGACTACGAAGGTGGCTCCGATAACGATCATGAAGGCGCCCAACCCGATGACGAGCTCGGAGACCCTGAACCCCATCACTGCCAGGTTAAGGCTGGTGCGGAGGTTGGCCGCCGTGAAGGCCGTCTCGCGCAGCGGGTCATCGCGGTCCAACTCTGCGTAGGTCAAGCCGCCCGTGATGTCGAGAGTGTGCTTCTCGATGATGTCGGCCTGCGCTCTGGCTGTCGCAGCACTGTTGACCTGGACGTTCGGGATGCTCGCGTCTTCTGTAGTGATGATGTTCTCAGCGATGATCGCGTCGCGGACCTCGTTCTTGGCGTTCTGACCCTCTATCACCATGTAGGCGCCGGCCCCCGCGAACACGAGTCCGATGACCAGCGGTGCGACCCAGATCCAGTGCCTGATCACTTTCGCCCAGTTTCCGAGTTTCATCTCTAACCTCATTTAAGACTTCGCCCGATGTGGCTCTGTCCTTACATTGACGCAGCCTATGCACGAGCGCAGGCACCACGTGGCACATCTTCTTAGGCCCAGTTGTCACCATCCGGCAGCGACAGAGGACGCGACTACGCGGGTCGCGGTTCATAGCGTCTAAGCTCCAGCGCCTTCGAAGGGTTACTCAGTGTCACCGACGTGCACGCTGGCGGACTTGGCCTGTGAGTACAGGCCGTGGCGTTCGTGAGTTTTGCTCGCATCACGCCCCCCCGGGGGGGGGATATTGCTGGGCTGAGGTACCCATAAAAGAGCCGATGGTCACATCACCTCCGGGACTTTAGGCCCTCACCTTGTCTTATAGAGCGCGTTAATGTGAACGTGCTCAACAATAGACTCACTCTATTGCCAGAGGGAGTCGGCCGATAGGAGGTTCGTCAGATGAAACGTAAGTATCTAGTTCCGCTGGTGGCACTCATGGTTCTCGTGCTGGGCGGGATGTTAGCCGCCGGCGCCTGCGGAGACGATGACGGAGGCGACAGCGACGGCGACGTCAGCGGCGCTTCGGGTGACCTGGAGGAAATCGCCGCCGCACGCGGCCTAACGCCGGAGGATCAGAAGCATGCGCTTCAGCAGTTCGTGCCGCCCGGCGAGTATGACGACTACATCATGTTTGCGTCCGGGGGGCACTCGGGCCAGGTCTACGTCATCGGCATGCCGTCGATGCGCATCCTGAAGTCTATCGCCGTGTTCACCCCGGAACCGTGGCAGGGCTATGGCTATGGGGCTGACTGGGGAGACACCGTTCTCGCCGAGGGAAACCCCGAGGGCGTGGAGCTGACCTGGGGAGACACACACCACCCGGCACTGAGTGAAACCGGCGGCGATTACGATGGCCGCTGGCTGTACGTCAACGACCGTGCGAACGGCCGCATGGCGATGATAGACCTGCAGGACATGCGCACTAAGCAGATCATCGCGGTGCCGAACATCCAGACGTCGCACGGCGGGCTGTTCGTCACGCCCGACAGCGAATACGCGATGATCACGTCCAAGTTCCCGATGCCGTGGCCGCCCGGCACCTTCGCCGGCACCGACGAGTACGCGGATGTGTACCGCGGCGCCTCGGCCTGGCTGAAGATCGATCAGACGACGGGCCAGGTCAATATGGACGAGAGCTTCCAAATCGAGCTTCCGCCTTACACCCAGGACCTGGCAGACGCCGGCAAGCTGGTTAGTGATGGCTGGGCGTTCTTCGGTTCGTTCAACACTGAGCGCTCCGTCGGCGCCGATTTCGACGAGGAAACCGGTCTGCCGATCGGCGAGCCGATGGAAGCCGGAGCATCGAAGAACAACTTTGACTACCTGCACATCATCAACTGGAAGGCGGCAGAGCAGCTCGTCGCCGACGGTAAGTACGAGATGATCGGTGGCCAGCGGGTGATCCGGATGGAGACAGCGATTGAGGAAGGCATCCTCTACCTGATCCCGGAGCCCAAGAGCCCGCACGGGATCGATGTCTCGCCGACAGGGCGCTACCTCGTAGTGTCCGGGAAGCTGGACCCGCACGTCACGATCTTCGACTTCGAGATGATCCAGACGGCTATCGCCGCCGAGGATTTCGAGGGCACCGATGACTACGGCATCCCGATCCTCAACTTCGACTCGGTCGTCTCCGCCCAGGTTGAGGTCGGCGCCGGCCCGCTGCACACGCAGTTCGACAGCCAGGGCCACGGCTACACCAGCCTCTTCCTGGAGAGCGCGGTCGCCAAGTTCACGCTGGGCGAAGACGTTGTCACGGGCGGCGAGGCCGCCTTCGAGCTCGTGGACAAGATCTCCATCCACTACAACATCGGACACCTTGCCACGGCGGAGGGTGACACCGTCAGCCCTGACGATAACTATCTCGTGGCGCTGAACAAGTGGTCGATCGACCGCTACGCGCCGATCGGCCCCCTGCACCCGCAGAACTTCCAGCTCATTGACCTGGTGGACGGTGCCGGCCCGATGGACCTGATCGCTGACATGCCGTTCGGCATCGGCGAGCCGCACTACGTCCAGATCATGAAGGCGGACAAACTGGATGCGCTTGCGCTTTACGAGCCCGGCACGGACGCTCTGACGATGGGTCCGGACCCAGATGCCATCGTCGCCGGTGAGGAGCGCATCGAGCGCAACGGTGACACGGTCGAGGTCTGGATGACAGCCACGAGAAGCCACTTCGTACCGGACATCCTGAGGGTTAACGAAGGCGACAACGTGATCCTGCACATCACGAACATCGAGCAGACGCGCGACGCGACTCACGGGTTCGCCATCTCGCAGTACAACATCCAGGCCAGCCTGGAGCCCGGCGAAAGCGCGGACTTCGAGTTCGTCGCCGACAAGTCTGGAGCATTCAACTTCTACTGCACGGAGTTCTGTTCCGCGCTCCACCTGGAGATGGCGGGATGGTTCCTGGTGCAGCCCAGTGGCGCAGTTGCTGCCGTTGACTGAGCAAGAGCCTGCAGGCCTGCCCGCGTTAGGCACGCGGGCAGGCCCAGGACCTGAGTATTTGAGGAGTTAGGATGCGATGACGAAGGTGATCGGCAAGCCGGAGCGGCTCTGGATTATCACCGTGGCGATCGCCTCGGTTCTGCTTCTCGCCACCCTGTTCGTTCCGCTGTGGAGGATGGAGCTGGTGGCACCACAGTACCCAGAGGGACTCGTCATGAGGGCGTACGGGTACAAGTTCGCTGAGGATCCAGGTACCTACTACGACGACCTCCAAGAGATCAACGGCCTCAATCACTACATCGGGATGGCGCCGATCGAGGAAGTGACCGAGATGTCCCTCTTCATTCCGGGCATCATCGCCCTCGTCATCGCTGCCATTGCCACCTCCTTCGTGACGTGGAAGCGCAAGTGGCTGAAGGCGCTGATCATACTCGGCTTCTGGACGATGCCGCTGTTCTTCGTAGTCGATCTCCAGTTCTGGCTCTATAGATTCGGTCATACCATGGAGGAAGACGCACCTCTGAACCCCGGCGCTTTCACGCCGAAGGTGTTCGGGTCAACGAAGGTGTGGAACTTCCACACGGAGAACTCTTTCGAGATCGGCTTCTACCTCATGGTTCTGGCGGCTTTGACCGTCAGCCTGCCTCAAGTCATTGGCTGGCTCCGGAAGCGCCGCGAACGCGCTAGGAGCGCGAGTTCCCATGTCACGCAGACACATGAAGGCGCGCGAGCGTCGTGATGCTGTTTCGAAGCGTCGGACTGGTCGTCGTTGCCGTCGCACTGGCGGCTGGCGGCATCCACCTCCTGACGGACGCGCAGACGGGCGGCGCGCAAAGTGAGCCGCAGTCGATCCAGTCCCGCATCGACCAGGCGGCGCCCGGCGACACGATCCGCATCGACGGGGGCGTCTACAACGAGCGGATCGTCATCGACAAGGCCGTCAGGCTGAAGGGCATGAACGATCCGGTGATCGACGGCGACGACGAAGGTGACATCGTCCTGATTACGGCCAGCGGCGCGTCGATCTCGGACTTCGTTCTGCGCAACGGCGGCAAGAGCATCTCCCAGGAAGCGGCCGCGGTGAAGGTGGATGGCGCCGACGAGGTCGAGATCGTGGGTAACCTCATCGAGGACACGCGCTTCGGCGTCTACCTGCTGGAAAGCGTCGGTAGCACGATCGCTTACAACACGATCGACCTACAGCCCGACGTGGACATCGGCCGCCGCGGTTACGCCATATACCTGTGGGCGGCCGATCAGACCGGCGTCTTCAACAACACTCTCACCAACTCCTCGGACGGGATCCACCTCGAGTTCTCTGACCACAACATGATCGGAGAGAACGAGGTCACCAACGGGCGTTACGGCCTCCACTCCATGTACTCCGACAGCAACAAGATCATCGGCAACGTCTTCCGCAGCAACCTTGCCGGCGCTGTGCTCATGTTTTCGCATAACCTGCTGATCAAGGACAACGAGGTGTCCAGCAACCGCCGCGGCGCCACAGGCGTGGGCCTGTTGTTCAAGGACAGCAACGACGTATTCGTGGAGGGAAACAGCCTCCTTCGCAACAAGTTCGGCGTCACGGTTGAGGGCACTCCTCAGGCGATCGGATCGACGGCGATCTTCCGCGAGAACCTGTTCGCCCTGAACGACACGGGGATCGGCCTGATGTCCAACGCGCCGATCATGTTCGTGGAAAACGCGATGATCGAGAACACCGTACAGGTGAAGGCGCTAGGCGGAGAGCTAGCGTCGGCTCTGCTGGCGGGCCACGATTCTGGCCTGGCGGCGCGCGACACTTCAGCAAGCGGCGCTCCAGAGCCCCCAAAGGGAATCGCCTGGACGACGAACGGCCGAGGCAACTACTGGAGCGACTATCAGGGTTACGACCGCAACGGTGACGGCCTGGGCGATGTTCCCTATGAGCCGCGTCCGCCGTTCGCCGGCGCGCTGGCCGACAACGACGCTTTGCGCCTCTTCCAGTTCACCCTGGCGCAAGAAGCGATCGACATGGCGGCCGACATGTTCCCGCTCTACCGCTACGACGCCGTGATGGCGGATAACGGCCCGCTGATGTCGCCGCCGGGGCCGGCGCTCTCGACTGAGAGCGAGCTTGACCGCGGACTTCTCGGCGTCAGCGCGCTGCTGCTCGCCGTCTCCGGGCTGGCCCTCGTCGCCCTTCTGGACATCGACCTGTCTCGCCTCCGGCGGGGGCTCCGCGGCCCGCGGGCGCAGGAAGGCGAAGCGTAGTGGCCGCCGTCCTCCGTGTCGAAGGTCTCACCAAGCGCTACGGCGCCGTGACGGTGCTGAGCGGCGTCGACTTCTCGCTTGAGCCCGGCACGATCACGGCCATCCTGGGACCCAACGGAGCCGGCAAGACAACGATGCTCAAGTGCATCATGGGCGTCACAGATTTCGAGGGAAAAGTAGAGGTCGATGGTTACTCGTCCCGGCGGCAGGGCAAGAAGGCCCGGTCGAAGATCGGCTACCTGCCGCAGACGCCGGCGTTCAGTGACGGAGACACTTGCCGCCAGGCTCTCGCATTCCTGGCCGAGCTCCGCGGGAGCGACGTCTCTCGCGTCGAGTCGCTGCTCAAGCGTGTCGACCTGGAGGAGCAGATCGACCTCAAGGTCGCCCACCTGTCCGGCGGGATGAAGCAGCGCCTCGCCCTGGCGGCCGCACTACTGTCCGACCCCCCGCTTCTGCTACTGGATGAGCCGACGGCCAACCTTGACGCTACCAGCCGGGAACAGCTGCGCGACCTCGTCGCCCAGCTGCGAGACGAAGGGCGCACGATCGTCATCTCGACGCATCTCGTGGACAACCTCGGTGAGCTGGCGGACCACGCCCTCGTGCTGCGTCGCGGCCGGTTGTTGTACAGCGGGACGGTCGAAGAGCTGGCGAGCCGCGCCCCCTCCAAGCGCTTCGTCGTGAGCCTGAACGGCACCTCTCCGTCGACGCTCAGGCAGGCGCTCGGGGAGATCGGCGTGAAGGCGGACAGCATTGCGCCGGCACCCGTCTCCTGGGACGAGCTCCTCGCCCGCGTGGAGAGCGACGGGGCCGAGGCGGAGACCGCCAAATGAACGCTACGTTCGTCGTCATGCGCAAGGAAGTCCGCGATGCGATGGCCAGCAGGTGGTTGGTGTTGTACGCCGCGATCTTCGCTCTGATGGCCCTGGCCGTGGCCTACGTTGGCCAGAGGAACCTGGGCGAACTCGGCTTCGATAACTTCAGCCGCACGACGGCGAGCCTGCTCAACCTGTGTTTGCTTCTGGCCCCTCTGATCGCGCTGACGCTTGGCTCCGGAGCGATCGCCGGCGAGCGTGATCGGGGAACGCTGACGTATCTGCTGGCACAGCCGATCAGCCGCTGGGAGCTTCTGCTCGGGAAGTTCTCCGGGCTGTTCGCCTCGATCGCCATCGCGACGGTGGCCGGGTTTGGCCTGGCGGGCGTCGTCATCGCTGCGTACGCGTCGTCGATGGACGTGGGCACCTATCTTCTCCTGCTGGGCCTAGTGCTCGCACTTGTCGCCGTGATGACCGGGCTTGGTGTGCTGGCGTCCGTTATCGGGGGCAGCCGCGTGCAGGCGCTTGGACTAGCGCTACTGGTCTGGTTTGTGGCAGTCTTGTTTTTCGACCTCGTTCTTATCGGGATGGTGTCATCGACTTCGCTTGGCGGCCCCGAGCTGCTCGTGGCCCTGCTCGCCAATCCTGTGGAGATCGTGAGGGTCCTGGCGATTATCCACCTTGAGCCCGACCTAGAAGTCCTGGGGCCGTTCGGAACCTATCTATACGATGAAGTGGGAACGACCAACGCGACGCTGCTGCTTGGAACTGCTCTTGTGGTGTGGGTCGTAGCCCCCCTCTGGTTCGCCATACAGCTCTTCAAGCATGCGGATTCCTGACAAGTCATAGGAGGAAATGAATGCTCAGTCTAAGCCCAGTGAAGTGGACACGAATACTACTGCCGATCGCGGCCGGGCTGTTGCTTTTCGCGGCAGCCTGCGGTGACGACGACGGCGGGAGCAGCGACGATGGAGATGGCGCCACCGCGACAGAAGCGCCCACTGACGGGACGGCGGCCGACGAGATCGAGCCGCAGCCCGCGGTGCCTCAGGAAGTCGACGACGAGGTGACAGAAGCAGTGGACGGCCAACTCCAGACAGCGACTGGCGACAACCTCTTCAGGCTGAACAACCTCAGTGTGCCACTGGGCGAGACGACGACGATCGAGGTCGTCAACGAAGGTACCGCGATCCACAACATGCGCATCGCCGGACCGGACGGCGAGTTTAACACCGCCGACGACACCGTCAGTGACCCCGATCTGATTTCGGGCGGTGACACTGGCGTCGTGGAGTTCACGCCTACCCTGGCCGGCACATACACCTTCCAGTGCGACTTCCATCCGACGGAGCAGGGCGGAGTCATAGTCGTCGGGTAGGGTTGCGTCATCGACAAGGGTGACTACCCTGCTGGCACGCTAGCTGATCGACTACTCTCAGTCGGGTAGAGAAGAAGAGCCGCAGGGGGTGGCAATCTTCATGTCCGCTAACTGCCTCGAAGCGGGCGCTGGGCCAAATCGAGCGACCGACTGCCTGACGAGGCAGCCGGTCGGATTCTGGTCCGTTTCGCCGATCGATCACACGTGGGTGGACGGCCCGTGTCAGGTGCAGGCTTCTGGTCGTTCTGGAGGGCCTCTGTGCCACCCGGTCAATCGAACCCGCCTAAGAATTACGGGTGTTCGGGCTCGCATAAGGGTGATTTGGCCAAACCTGCTGGCCAAGTCGCACTGAGTAAGAATGTCGCCTCTACCGGGGTTGACTTTGCGACCAAGCTGAGTGAGTGATGTGACCGATGGTTAGCGAATCGCTAGGGTCTCTCTCGTCCCCCTACATCACGTCCTGCGGCATTGAGGGCAAGTCGCCGGAGACGCTTCGGTCATACACCGAGACGCTCAAGCTCTTCATGCGGGCGGTGGACCACTTGGGCCTACCTGACGACCCGGCCGGCTGACGTCTACGAGTTCCTGGGCCACGTCGGGAGTACCGGGGTCTCCGCCATTACCCAGTGGAGGCGGCAGCGAGAAACACGTGCCTTCTTCTCCTGGCTCCTCCGCCACGACTACATCTCGTCCAACCCGTTCATGAAGGTCAAGAACATCAAGGTCCCGCAGAAGATCGTGCAGCCGTTCACGGCGGAGGAAATCCAGCGGCTCCTCAGCTACTGTGACGCCTGCACGCGGAAGGGGGCTCGCGATCAGGCCCTGATCCTGGTGCTCCTCGACACGGGCCTTCGGGCCAGCGAGCTCGCCAACCTGGAGCTAGGGGACGTGGACTTCGCGGCGCAGCGAATGCTGATCAAGCACGCCAAGGGGAACAAGCAGCGGGTGGTCCGCTTCGGCGAGCGCGCGCGGCAGGCGCTGGAGCACTACATCCGCTCGTTCCGTGGAGACGCACCAGGCTACTTGCTCCTGACTGTTCGAGGCCGCCGTCGCGCCGTCCCTCCTCAATTCCGCTGGACGTGAATCTAGGCATCGAAGTGGAAATCTGAGATCCCATAACGTCACGGCGGACGTTGGGGCGGCCGTCGGCCCGGCACTGTCCGGGGAGACGCTAGGTCGAGCGTAGCGCCTGGCGCAGACCAGATAACGTCCACAAGCTGAACGCCACCACGAGGCCCAGTGCTATGGCATAGGCGAGCATGATCTTGTCGGGTTCTCCACTGATGAGGCTTCTGGAGGACTCAAGGACCGCAGTGTACGGATTGTAGTCTGCCGCGACCCGCATCCAGCTGCTCAGGAGCGCGCGGGTCACGAACGCCGGCGAAAGCATCAGCACCAGGAAGATGGGCATAGACGCGCTTGTCTGTGCTCGAGTGATGCGTGTGCGGAGCGCGAAGCCGGTGGCCCAGAGCGCGGCGATTACGGTCAGAAAAAGGGCCAGGCCGTAGAGGCCTGCGAACTCAAGAACGTTGGCGTCGACTGCCACGCCGACTGCCACACCGACCACGGTGAGGACGAACATGAGGACGAGCGCCAGAACTACGGAGCCGAGAATATATCCCGCGATAACGCTGGACGGGTGCGGGGCGGCAAGGAGGAGCCGGCGCACAAAGCCAGTCTCGAAGTCGGAGGCGACGGCCGCGCCAGCCGCGGCACCCGCGAAGGCCGACCCTTGCAGCAGTACGTACACGAAGAAGAACGTTGTGTATCCGGACGGGAAATCGAAGGCGGGAACGCTGGCGAGATTGGATAGGCCGCCGCCGCCGAGCGCCAGAAACAACAGCGGCATCGCGAAGTAAGGCAGCGAGATGGCACGATTCCCGAGGAAGAGCCGGACCCTTCGCGATGCCACGGTTAACAGAACTGACGTGAAACTTGCCCGGCTCACGTCCGTTCCACCTTTCCGCGGAGTGCTGTTACGGACGCGACCAGTCCCACGACCAGCGCGCCAGCCGCGACCAGGAAACCACGGGCCAGTGCCTCGGCGTCCCATCCCACGATGATGAGGCTGCGAATGCTCTCGATGAAGTAGGAGATGGGATTGACCGTCGCGATGAGCCGGAACCAATCCGCCTCAATCAAGTCGCGAGGGAGAGTGAGCGATGACAGGAATAGCAGTGCGAACGTCAGCGGAAAGATCCCTTGCACCGTCTCCGGGGAGCCGGTCCGAAGCGCGATGAACGTACCAATGCCGCCAATTCCCACCGTGAGGAGGACGACGAGGACGGCAATAAGAAGAGCGCCGAGAATGCCAGATTCCATATGCACTCCGACGATCAGCCCGACGATGAGAAAGATGCTCGCCTGCACGATCACCACCGCAGCGGCACCCATGAGGTGCCCGACCAGGATCGCGATGCTGCTGGCCGGGGTTAGAAGCAGGCGGTCCAGAAAGCCTCGCTCTATGTCGTTGGCGAACAGCGTGGCAGTCGACACCGCGGCTAGCAAGGCGATCTGGACGAACGGCGCCGCGAACACGAAGTCTTTATAGGAGGCATCGGGAAAACCTGGAATGCCGCCGGCCGCTGATACGCCGCCGGCGAGGATTCCGAAGAAGATCAGCGGGAACACGGTAGTTGGGATCATTACGGCGGGTTCGCTTAGCGCCCGGACAGCCGATCGGCGCGACAGGTAGACCATGTGCGCCACGTTTGGCAGGTCAAGAGCCATCTGCGCCGTCCTCTGCCGAACCACCGGAACCCTCAAGCGAATACCCTGTCTTGGCGAGAAAGACATCATCCAGCGTCGGCGCGTGAAGGTTCAGCGCAGTGATCCGCAGGCCGCCGGCGTCGATCACCCTGACGATTTCGGCAAGGTCCACAGTGCCGTTCGAGAGCCGCACCGCGATTGAGCCCTTCGACCGGGGCGGCACTTCCTCTCCGAACTGCGCAAGAATCTCAGCAAGGGCGCTGCTGTCCGCCGGATCGACGGCCAGCGCCTCTACGCTGGAGCGACCGATGTCCGCCTTGAGGGACTCTGGTGTGCCCTCGGCCACGATCTTTCCGTGATCGATGATCCCTATGCGGTCAGAGAGCGCATCAGCCTCTTCAAGATACTGCGTTGTGAGGAAGACGGTGACACCCTCTTCCCTGGCCAATCGCCTCACCTCCCTCCAGATTGCACTGCGACTCTGAGGATCGAGGCCAGTTGTTGGCTCGTCCAGGAAGAGGACTCGTGGCTGGTGGATCAGCGACATGGCTAGATCCAGGCGCCGCTTCATGCCGCCCGAGTAGCCGATGACCTTGCGATCAGCCGCCTCTGATAAACCGAACTGCCCCAGAAGCTGGTCCACCCGCTGTGCTCTTTCCTGTCTGGGCAGCGAGTGGAGCGCCGCTTGCAGCCGCAAGTGACCGCGGCCCGACAGTAGAGGGTCGAGCCCGGCCTCCTGTAGTGCAGCACCGATCGCGGCCCGGACGTGCCGTCCCTCCTGGACGATGTCGTAGCCCGCCACGAGTGCCGTTCCGGATGTCGGAGGAAGCAGAGTCGTCAACATCAGAATCGTCGTTGACTTCCCAGCTCCGTTAGGCCCAAGGAACCCGTATATTTCGCCCGACTGGACCTGGAGATTGATGGCATCGACCGCACGCGGGCCGTCCTTGAATACGCGTGTGAGCGACCGGACGTCGATGGCGAGCGGCTGGCTCTGCGCGGTCACAGGTACGAGCACCCAGGTTGAATCAACGCTGGAATCGCCCGAGGCGACGTCCTGCGTTCAGGATACTTTTGCACCCGGTCCAGCGAACTCCCCTCTCGCGCTGTCAGGGTGGTGCGGGCAACTATGATCTGGATCTCCATCTACTGGCTATGAGGAATCATGCAGTAATCAGAGTAAGACGTCTGTCATGCAGGCGGAGGAAATTGTGTGGGGAAATACACGAGGTGCTGCCGTGCCACCATAGTTCAGGCGCGCATCTAGACTCGTCAAATCAGCACGCGAGACATCACCCGCGTAGTCGATGTCCCACCACACGCTTGGCGTGCCTGGCTCGGCCTGCGTTTTCATGTGCAGTGATTACCACTGGGCCTGAATCTCAGGGCCGTTCGGCCCTGTCTGTCAGACAAGGAGAGATTCTATCTTGAGGTCAACGGCAGCGCCGTAGGGTATTGCCGTACGTACCGGAGAAGATGGTGACACAGACAGAGAACCTTGCGCACAGCCCGGCTGGCAGACTCCGTTCGGGCGGCGGCACGTTGCCAGAGCGCAAGAAAGAAGCGACGCTTCCTTCGTCCGTACCCAGACCACCTGTCGGCTGCACGCTCTGCGAAAATGCGGGCTTCGTTGGCGGGGTTCTTGGTAATCTCGGCGCCGCCCTCGATGAGGCGCGCGCCTACCATGGCCAGATTCAGGAGATGTCATCGCGGATCCTGACGGCTCAGGAAGAGGAGCGAAAGCGGATCGCCCGCGAACTCCACGACGACACCGCACAGGCGATCACTTCTATCCTCGTCCGCCTGAGGCTGCTGGAGCGTTCGACGGAGGACGCCGCCGTACTCAAGAACGTCGAGGAGTTGCGGGAGCTGACGTCGGGCGCGCTCGATTCCGTTCGGCGCATGGCGATGGATCTACGGCCGGCTTCGCTGGATGACCTGGGGCTGCTCCCGGCAATCCATTCATACGCCGAACAGTTCTCGCGACGGCACCTCGCTCGCCGTCTCGGTCGAAGCCGAGGGACTCGGCGGCGGCTGCCGCGCGACGTCGAACTTGTCCTCTACCGCGTCTTCCAGGAGGCGCTGACGAACGTCTCGAAGCACGCTTCCGCGACGACTGCGCTGGTGCAGGTAAAGCGGAGGGCAACGCGGTGACGCTCGTCATCGA
>PVMK01115491.1_pt1 | contig 25263 bp, 19 predicted proteins | sample 1853481 | NCBI WGS metagenome assembly PVMK01 (sample SAMN08533507, study PRJNA380276) | Marine sediment metagenome, whole genome shotgun sequencing project.
GAACCCCTACCTGGCTTTCGCCGCTACCCTGGCCAGCGGTTACCTGGGTATGAAGCAGCGGCTTGAGCCTACCGCGCCCCATCAGGGCACGGCCAATGAAGGCGAAGTGGAAGTGGCGCGCTCTCTGGAAGAAGGTTTGCGCCATTTGCAGAAGTCTCCCGAAATTCAGCAAATTTTTGGCGAGCTGTTCCTGCGGGCCTATACCGCGGTCAAGCGTGACGAGTTTGAAGAATTCAATCGCGTAATCAGTTCCTGGGAACGGGAACACTTATTGTTGCAAGTATGAACGGGGTGATTGTTTGATGGCGGAACGGGGCGGTTTCTTTGGCGGGGCTACAGGCTATCGCACTTTCACTTTCGTTAAATACCTGGTCTATGCCCTGCTAAGCATCAACGTTTACCTGTTTCTGCAGGAAGAGTTGCTGGCAGTGGATCATACCTTTGCCGGTGGCATTGAGCCGGGCCAGATTATCCAGGCCTTTGCCGCTTCTATCGATACTGCTGCCTGGGTCATTTTGCTACTGCTTTTTGAGCTCGAAACCTCGGTGCTGGATGACAGCAGGATCAGGGGTATGGTCAAGTGGGGCCTGCACGGGATACGTGGTATGTGTTACATCGCTATCTCTTACGCTTTTACCGGTTATTACGCGGAGCTGGTCACGCTCTATCAGGTTACCGCCCTGTCCGTAGCGGATGCCTGTTCATTATTGGGGCAGGGTTACTCTTTACTGCTGGATCTCGATGACTACGCGCCTCTGGATATGGCCAACTGCGCTTCCGTGGGAGCCCAGGCCTATCAGCTGACGGGCTTCGACATTATCGCAGACAGCGAGGTTTTGAGCGGCGCGAGACGGTTGGCCTGGGTTGATGTGATCAACTCGGCGGACTGGATACTGGTTTGCGTTGTTTTGGAAATTGAGGTGCGCTTGCAGTTGCGTGGTAATTTGTCCGACCAGATTATGAAGGTGACAAAATTCGCCAAGTTCGCGCTGTACGCAGTACTGTTCGCGGCCGCTGCCTACTGGGGCTATGCCGGGAGCTTTCTGGATTTTTGGGATGCCGCCCTGTGGCTGTTCGCCTTTATCTTCATTGAGCTCAATGTGTTTGAGTGGCAGCAGGAGACCAGCCAGGAGCCTGCCGCCGAGGCAATATCACCTTGAAGGCGTACTAAATCCCATGTTCAGCGATGACAATCTGTGCAGCTTGCGCTGGGATCCGGTGAGTCGGGCGGTGGAAATCATCGACCAGACGCTGTTGCCCCATACGCTGCGCTGGTGTCACCTGGATTCTGTGGCCGCCTTTTGCCATGCGATCAGCAGCATGCAGGTACGTGGTGCGCCGCTCATCGGAATTACCGCCGCTTTCGGCCTGGCTCGTGCCCTGGCCGAAGACGCCTCTACCGAAAACCTGGAGCGGGCCACCGTCGCCCTGTTGGCGACCCGGCCCACAGCGGTGAACTTGCGCTGGGCACTTGCGCAAGTGACTGGCAACCTGCGTGAGCTGGAGCCCGCCAGTCGAGCTGAAGCGGCTCTGGATAAGGCCCTCGCCCTGCGCGAGGAAGACATCGCCAACTGTGCCCGAATCGGCGAGCACGGCCTGCACTTGCTGCGCGCACTGCGCGTCGATGGCAGGCTCAATATCATGACCCACTGCAATGCCGGCTGGCTGGCGACAGTTCAGTGGGGTACGGCGTTGGCCCCGGTATACAAGGCCTTTGCCGCGGGAATACCCGTGCACGTCTGGGTATCCGAGACCCGCCCCCGTAACCAGGGCATGAATCTCACCGCCTGGGAACTGCAGCGGGCGGGGGTTCCCTGCACTATTGTTGCGGACAACAGTTGCGGTCAGTTGATGCGTGAGGGTCGGGTGGACTGTGTGCTGGTTGGCAGTGACCGCACCGCCGCCAATGGTGATGTCTGTAACAAGGTTGGCACTTACCTCAAGGCTCTGGCGGCCCGAGCCAACCATGTCCCGTTTTACGTGGCGCTGCCTGAATCAACGATAGACTGGTCCTGCGCCAGCGGCGCCGGGATTCCCATCGAGGAGCGGGATGAGGCGGAGATTCTGACTGTCGCGGGGGTGGATGCGACGGGAGAAATACGGGAGGTGAATCTGGCCGCAGCAGGAAGTCGGGCGCTGAACCCCGCTTTTGATATCACCCCGGCGGAGCTGGTCAGCGCCCTGGTAACAGAGCACGGCAGTTTTGATGCCAGCCCGGAGGGCCTGGCCCAACTGAACATGGCGAAATAACCAGGCTCAGATGTCTTCGTCCAGGCCTATATGATCTATCCGCGGGTACTCGCGCCACTTGAAACTCTGCTGGTGATCACAGATCAGGCAGCGGTGCTCTATGTCGCCGGTCTCGGGATCCATGTCACCGGAACGGGACATCATGCCCTGGCCACAGGCGTCACAGATATAGGTGATCTCGACGGGTCGGACTTCTCGTTTTATTTCTGGCACTGGTCTCTCCTGTAAGTTATGAGTCTATGCTATCGCGACAAACTGAACTTCTGAAGTGTCAATATTCGTATCCACAATGATACCGCGCAACCAACTGCCGCCATCGGCGACGTGTAAAATTTCCCCGACACCTCCAGGGTGGTGTATATCCAGTGTCCAGTGTTCCGCCGTGTGCGGCATTTGTCCGGGTAGCTCCATGGCGGCCAGCGCCTGGAAGATCGCCCGGGCATTGAAACTGAAGGTCTCTCGCAGGGTCATTTCGCTGCCGGTGCGGGGGCACAGTGCCCGATCCAGTTGCAGCACCTGCAGGGCGGGCCGTGGATCCGCGCCGTGGGCGAGAAAGTGCCGCTCCACAGTGGTGGCTATGGTGCGGTACAGCGTATTCCTGTGATTCAGGGCTGTGAGATAGATTTGATTGCGCCCCTCGTAGACGGACATCCGGTCCGCCAGGTCCAGGCCGGTTAGCTCGGTTTTCAGCTGCGCGATGAGTGCCCGCAGGATGTCTCGCAATAGCGGCGACACTGGCACTTCGCCGCGCAAAGCCAGCAGCCGGGTGGCCAGCGGCATGATGTGACCGTGCACCAACAGGATATGGGCACTGATCAGGAAATAGCCCTCTTCTCCCTGGTCCCGACTAAAACTGTGACAGCCCACCACGTACTCACCCTTGGCCTTGCCGTAGCCTGCAACCGGGATGGCCTCAATCTGATACTCCTCCCGCCTTCGGTAGAACTCCGTTCCTGGCAGCAGGGTGTAGCCGAAGATATTGATGTTGGGGAAGGTAGCCAGTAATTGGTCCAGGTTGCGTTCGAAGTCGGGCAGGTTGTCGCCCGGCAGCCCCCAGATCAGCTCCGCTGCGATGGGTACGCCCTGTTCCGACATGCTCTTGGCGATAGGCTGGTATTCGTTGGAGCTCATGTTCTGCCGGTTGCTGAGGCGCAGTGCCTCCGGGGTCAGGGTTTGCAGGGCCAGTTGGTAGTGGGGCAGCAACTGGTTCTGGTGCAGCAACAGGGCGATCTCCTGTACCCGCCGGCTGTGCTTCTTGGACCAGGAAGTGGCGAAGGACTGGGGTAGCCCCGTTTTATCCTTCAGCTCTACAATAAGCCTGGCTTTGTCCAGATCCTGTTTGAGTGCGCCGAAGTTGGAGTCCGCCAGCCAGATGTCCTTGATACCCGCCGCCACGATGGTCTCCCAGTCCTGCCTGACCCGCTGCAGGGACCACTGGTACATCTTGCTGCCGATGGCACCCGTGCCCCATTCACAGAACGCGCACTTGAAAGGGCAGCCGCGGCTGGTTTCGTAGGCGATGGATTGGTATTTTGGGCGACCCCGGGCATCGGTGAGTTCCAATACGTCCAGCGACGAGGGGAAACTATCCAGGTCAGTGCAGCGCGGTCGGGAGGGCGTTGTGACGATAGCTGAGTCATCGAGGTAGGCCAGGCCTTTGATATCGTGCCAGCGGGCAGGGTCTGCACAGTCCAGAAACTCCTGAAAGCTGATCTCGGCTTCACCCAGGAAGATCACGTCGATGGGGTCTATGCCCAGATAGTCCTCCGCCTGCTGCACATGAGGGCCGCCTGCCACTGTTATCAGCTGCGGCAGCAAGCTCTTCAGCTTGTCCGCCAGGGCCAGGAATTCCGCCGCATTCCAGGTATAAAAACTGAACCCAATCAGCGGTTGCAGGCCGGCCTCAAGCGCCCGGGTGGCCACGGGCAACTCATGTTGTTGCCAACGGGCCAGCCAGGGGGCGATGTCATCCGCACCCTGGAAGTGCACCAGTTCAATGTCGGTGGTATCGGAGCTGGCGCCGTATTTGCGAAAATAGGCAGTCAGGGCGGCCGTGGTGGTGGGTGGCGCATGGAACTCCTCTGAGTCCATACTGAACAGCCAAACGGGACGATGCAAGGGCCTGGACTCCAGTATTCGAAGTTTGCAATTTATAGGATTGGCACGCATTTGCACATACCCCGGAGGGCCGCTGGCGACAGTTTTTTGCAGCGGTACAATTTGGCGGCGAATCGTCCGGTATGTTATTTCGAAAAATGGAGACAAAGAACGCGGCGGCTGCGACCCGCAAGGGCAGCAGATAAAATTTGCGATCCGCAGCTGGCTGGAGTTCAGGGTCCGGTTTGCCCGGTCCTAGAAGCCATCCAGTTCCAGATCGTAATCGCCCAGTTCATCGCGCAAGCGTTTGTCTTCCAGTCGCTGTTCGGCGCGACGGCGCTTTTCAGCCAGACATCGTCTGGCGGACGAAATGGGTGCCAACTCACGGAGATCCTCTTCCGACAATTCTCCGAGACCGGGCTCGAAAATATCGTCTATAACCTCCGTCGTGCCGTGCTCCTGGTTGCGCTCCCCCATAAATCACCCCCCGATGATTTAATCCAGATCACTTCGCGATAACATATCGATTACCGCTACAGGAGAGTAAATCAAATTTGTTTTGGACTAACAATATAAAAGTTTTGTTAGTTTTCCCTAAATTACAGCGGTGTTTATGGATGGGCGGCCCGCGTGCCATCCATGGCTTTCCCTGCGCTTAGATCTACATCCTTGTAGCTTCCATAGCCGGTGTCGCTTACGCGCTGCGGGCCACCCGATATGACTAGTGCAACTCCCGTGCCAACTCCCGTGCCAATCCCTGTACCAGTGCGCAGGTATACTGCACCGGGGTATGCGGCGTTATGCGGAGGGGGTTTGATCGGAATTTGCGCCGCTTTCAAGGTGTCCGGACATGTCCGGACATGCCTGTAGCAAGCCCCGGCGAGACTGATGTGCCGAGATCAGTTGGCGACCAACTGTTGCAAAATAGCTGCCGCGACATCATCGGCGCAGCCACCGCCCGCATCCACAGTGATATCCGCATAGCGCCGATACAGAGGAGTGCGCTCTGCGAATAAGGCATCGTAAGTCTGTTGGGAGTCACTGGCGATACCGCGCAGGGGCGCCGCCGCCACGCGTTGTTGCAGCAGCGGCAGGTCTGCCGCCAGATAGACCACGGGCCCCGCATTTTTCAGCCGCGCCATGGCCTGCCCGCTGTACACCACACTGCCACCGGTGGAGATGATGGCGTGCTCCAGCCCGATTCCCAGCAGTACTTCCTGTTCGATCGCACGCAGGTGCAGGTAACCGCTCTGCTTCAGAATCTGCTGCAGGGTGGCGTTTTCCCGCACCTGTATGTCCAGGTCTGTATCGGCGAAGCGCAGGCCGGTGAGCTTGGCCAAAATGACCCCGACGGTACTTTTGCCTGCTCCGGGCATGCCAATCAGGCTGACGGTTCTGGGTATCCGGGTGTTGGCTGTCAATGTTCATGTTCCAGACGATGGTGAGGAGCCATCATTATCCGCATTCCCGCCTGGGCAACAAGCGCTGATGTGTCTTGCGTGCACCTCCCGGGCTGGTTAGAGTGGCGTTTTCGCGGATTATGCCCGCCCTGGGCTGAGGACAGGACCATGACACTGCTGACTACGCCGTTAGACGTACTGCACCGGGAGTTGGGGGCCAAGATGGTGGCTTTCGCCGGGTATGACATGCCCGTGCAGTACCCATCGGGCATTATCAAGGAGCATTTGCACACTCGCCAGGCCGCGGGCCTGTTTGACGTTTCACATATGGGGCAGGTGATCATCGAAGGCGCGGGTACCGCGGCGATGCTGGAGTCCCTGGTGCCGGTGGATATCGAGGGCCTCGGCATCGACCGGCAGACCTACGCACTGTTTACCAACGACCAGGGTGGCGTGTCGGATGACCTGATCATCACCCGCTGGGACCAGGATCGCTTCTTCCTGGTGGTCAACGCCGCATGTAAGGAACAGGATATTGCGCATTTGCGTGCTAATTTGTCCGGCCAGGCCCTGACCGTGCTGACCGAGCAGGCGCTGCTGGCCCTGCAGGGCCCGTCCGCCAGGGAAGTCATGCGCAGTTTGTGTCCCGCCGCCGCCGAACTGGTTTTCATGCAGGGGTGTCGTGCGACCATCGACGGTATTGAGGTTTACATTACCTGCTCGGGCTACACCGGGGAGGACGGCTTTGAGATCTCCATGCCCGCGGCCGGTGCCGACGCTCTGGCCCGCAGTTTGCTGGCTGTCGAGCCGGTACAGGCCATTGGCCTGGGAGCCAGGGATTCCCTGAGGCTGGAAGCGGGCCTGTGTCTATACGGGCATGAACTGACCAACGAGATCGATCCGGTACAGGCGGGCCTGATGTGGTCCATCAGCAAGGCCAGGCGCGCCGATGGCGAGCGCCCCGGCGGCTTTCCCGGCGCCGATGTCATTCTACAGCGCATGGTCGACAAACCGCCTCTGCGTCGGGTAGGGCTCACGGTGGAAGGAAAGCGCCCGGTAAGAGAAGGCCAGGCGGTGATGGATGATCAGGGCCAGCAGGTAGGAGAAATCTGTTCCGCCGGGTACGGTGCCAGCGTTGGCGGCCCCATCGCAATGGCCTATATCACCCGCGAACTGGGTGAGCCCGGAACAAAATTGGCAGTCGATGTGCGCGGTAAACTATTGCCGGTTACGGTGACGCGTATGCCCTTCAGTCCCCAGCACTACTATCGGGGTTGAGCCGCCGGGGCAGGCCGGGTTTACGCAACGCCAGCAGTTGATGCCACAGGGCTGCCAGCGCCGCCCCGCAGCGGGCCAGAGGCAAGCGCGGCAGCCATTTCCAGGCCAGCCAGGCAATGCCAGCCAGTAGCGCCAGACCCGCCAGCACTGGAATGAACTGCCGCGGTGAGATATCCCATGATCGAGCTTTTGCCGCCGCGCTTCCTGCGCCCACCGAAATTTCGGTGGCGGGCAGGGACAATAGCCGCAATTGCTTGCTGCGGGTATCCCACCAGAAGTAATCCCGCGCCGGCAGCAGGTATTGCCCCTGCTCCTCTACCACATAACTGATTTTTTGCCTGCGACTGGCCCGGGCCTGGCCCCGATTGTTGCTGTTGTTCAGCACCGGGGGTGAAGGGTAGGCGGCCAGGCCCGACAGTTTTTCGGGGGTGAAAGCGGGTAGCATCATGGCCATCACATCCTCGGCCTCGAACACGACTTCCAATTCAAAGGCATCGCCAACCTCCAGTGCCTCCAGCGGCCGGTCGAAGCCCTGTCTGACCTCAAATGCAGGCGCTGCCACCCAGTGCTCAACTTTTGCGAGCGCCTCTGGAATAGTGGCGCTGAAGTGGGTGGCGGGAGTGAATATCACACCCTCTACAGGGCCTGATTCACCGTCGTTTACCTTCACCTGCACCTGAGTTGGCGGAATAGTGAAGTCGCCCGCCCTTTGCGGGAATACATCCAGGGTCCAACGCTGTACCACCCAGCTCTTGCCATCGCGGTTCTCGCTGGCATTACTGGCGAACTGTTCAGTCTGCAGGATAACCAGCCCCGGTACCTCTGGAATACTGATGCGGGTGCCGCCGCTGAACCAGCGATCTGTGGCGATCTGCAAAGTCAGCGTTATCTTCTGGCCGGGCACCAGATCCTCCGTGGGGCTGATGCTACTGGCAATCTGTAGGCGGTTCGCCGCCTGTAACTCCTGCACGGAAGCGGCGATACCAATCGTCGCCTGGCAAGTCAGCAGCGCCAGCAGGCAATATCCCAACCATGTGTGTCGCGGGGTCATTGTTCGCTCCCCCGCTCTGGCGCTTCTATTCCCTGCGGGGGTGCCTGTTGCTCCCGGCTCTGCAATTGCATACTGAACTTGATGGCCAGGAAATTGGAGGGGTCCTGTTGCACACCGCGCAGCCACATATCGGCGGTGGCTGGGTCCTGCAGGATATCCTCCGCGCTCAACTGGTTGATCTGCGCTTGCTCCCAGGTGATCTCCTGCGCGCCCTCGGCGGGAATGGCGTCGTCTCCCCCCAGCTCCTTGTCCTCGCCACTGACTCCGGCTTCCTGCTGCTGGCTTTCGCTGAGGCGATTGATTTCGTCGATCAGGTCCTGCACCTTGTCCCTGTTTCGTTGTGCCCCCGGGTAATCCGGGCTGCGTTGCAGCAGGCGGTCGTAACGATTGACGGCCCGTATATAGTCCCGCGCGTGAGCCCTGGCATTGGCCTCGTTGAATAAGGCGGCAGCGCTGTCCCGGCGGGAAAAATATTCAGCGGCCACCATAAAATCTTCCGCGTAGTAGTGGGCCATGCCCTTCCACACCGGGTTGGTGAAGCGCCCCGCGGCCTGTTGGTAGCGCCCCATTTGCATTAACAGGCGACCCTGCTGGTCACCGGTCAGCCACAGGTCGGCGAACCAGTAGCCCGCGGACTGCAGCGCGGTATTACTTACGGCGGGTTCCTCTTCGGCCAGGGCCGTGTTGGGGTTGCCGGCCAGCAGCAGCGGAACCAGCAGCCAGGCCCAGGTCAGTGTCCAGCCTTTGCGGAACCACAGGAGGAACAGTGCCAGGCAGACATAGACCAGCGGATAACCGCTGTCCAACCAGGGTAGGGCGCTGTCCTCCACTACCACGTAATAACTGTCAATCCGCCGATCGATGCGGCGCATGTCCCTGTCATCCACCGTCAGATCCAGATAGCCGCCCCCGGTGTCCGCGGCGAGTTGCTGTAATGACTTGCGCTCCAGGGGCAGCAGGTTTTCCTGCTCGGCTACCGTGCCGACACCAAGCACCAGCAACTGGTGTGGGTTGGCGCTGAAGTAATCACTAAAGGCCTGATGACTGTCGGCGCCCAGGCCATCGGCAAACATCACCACAGTGGCCGGGGCGTCGGTATCGCGTAGCACCTTGTCAATCAACGGCAGGCTGTATTCCGGGAACTTGCCGGTGCGGGGCATGATGCCCGGGGTGATCGCAGCCAGGTACTGGTTGAGGATTTCCTGGTCGGCGGTGAGCGTGAGCACGGTGTGGGCAGTGCCGGAATAAACGATCAGGGCTGCCTGCTTGTCGGGCCTAAGGGCCAGCAGGTCGGCTATTTTTTGCTTGGATCGCTGCAGGCGGCTGGGCTGTACATCGCTCTGTTGCATGGAGGACGATACATCGAGCAGGATTACCAGCGCTGCCTCATCCTGGTTCAGGGGGGACGGTTGCTGGCGCCAGCTTGGCCCCATCATCACCAGTACCAATAGTACGGTTAACATGCCACTGACAGTGGCGGGGTTGAGCCAGCGCGAATTGAACCTGGCGATGCGCAGGTGTTCCAGTAGATGCGGGGCGATGATACCCCCGAACATGTCGTGGCTGGATTGGCGACGGACCTGTGCCCAAATGATGACGAGCCACGGAATAAACACCAGGGCCCAGACCGGTCGCAGGAAATGAAAGTGCTCCAGGGCATTAAAATCAGGTAGCACGGGCAGCTCTCCAGTTTCGCCACATGCCAAGGCTGTGGTAGAGCAGGTAAAGGCACACGGCGATACCCACAGGTACCCAGTGCAGGCTCTGTCGCGGACGGAAACTGATGGTCTCGTATAATTCCGGTTCCAGCTCGGCGATAGCGCGATAAGCCGCTAGCAATTCTTCCTGGTCCAGCACCTGGAAGTCCTGGCCACCGGTGACGGCGGAGACCCGCTCGATGGTGTCAATATCCAGCGCCTCCTCACCAATAGTGGTGGGGTCGCCAATGGCGATGGTGTAGATGCGGATGTCGTAGGTCGCGGCCACTTTGGCGGCGTCCACCGGTGGCACGGTGCTGCCGGTGTCGTTGCCGTCGGTCAGCACGATCAGCACCCGATTTTTCGACTCGCTGTCTTTGAACAACTTGATGGCCAGCCCGATGGCATCTCCGAACACGGTACTCTGGCCCGCCATGCCGATCTCGGTTTCCGCCACCAGCTGTGCCCACACCGAGCGATCATCGGTGAACGGGGATTGCAGGTAGGCGGCGCTGCCGAATACGATCAGGCCCAGGCGGTCGGTGTTACGCTGCCTGGCCAGGTTTTCCAGGCCGCGTTTCACCACTTCCAGGCGGCCCAGGATTTCGCCATCGGGCAGGGTGAAATCCCGGGTTTCCATGGAGCCGGACAGATCCATGGCGATCATCAGATCCCGTCCGGATTTTTGCTGCTCGATGGGCGGGCCAATCCACTGGGGTTTGGCTGCCGCGAGCACCAGGCACAGCCACATGAATCCCACCAGGAAAAGCTGGGCACGATCCCGGCGCAAGATCGTGGCACCGGACTTGGGGCGTTGCTCGCTCAGTTCCACCAGCTTGTCGAAAAAGGGCACCTTGACCGAATCCCGGCTCTCCTTGTAGGCGGGCAGCAGGCGCATAACCAGAGGCAGCGCCAGCAGTGTCAGTGCCCATGGATACGCCAGCTCAAACATCGTACATATTCTTATGCTCGCGCACCCAGGTGAGGCAGGCGCTAATCAGGGGCTGGCCGCCAGGTGCTGCCACGGTGCCGGTCCTGTAGGCGCCCACCGCTAACAGCTGGCCCTGTTCACCTGAGAAAGGCGGCGTGGCGCACTGCCGATTTAGGAAGTCGACCCACTCCTTACCGGACAGGCTGGCCACCTGCTCGCGGGAGAAGGCGGCCAGCGCGGTGAGTTTCAGCAGCCGGTTGAGCTCTGCCACGGGTGCGGATTGATCGGTGGTGTCGCCCAGTTGCTGTAGCCGGGCAGCGGCCTCCCGCCGATAGCGGTTGCGGTACCAGTAGCGCAGGCGGCGCCAGCTGTAGCGAGCAAATACCGCCAGCAACGCCGCCCCCAGCCACCACCAACCAACTGTCTGGGGTAGCCAGCTTATCGCCTGGGGCGAGACGACTTCCACAAAGTCGCCAAGCGCATAGTTGCCAAAGGCCTCTGGCAATGGCGGGGCGCTGCTCACTGTAATATCCTCTGCCCGCCCAGCTTCTCCCTGAGTTGGTCTGTGACCGGTGTGACGGTTTCCATCGGCAGGACGGGGATATGGTGGCGTTTGAGTTCACCCTGCACATGGGCGATTGAGCTGTCGAAGCTGGCCTCGAACTTTTCCCCCAGATCCTGTTGCGTCGGATCTATTTCCAGCTGAAACCTGCCGTCGCTGACCACCAGGTTACTGGCGTTGGAGATGTCTCGCTCCAGGGGGTCAAACACCAGCGAGCAGATGATGTCGTTGTGCTGGCTGATACGGCGAATAGTCTTGATCGTGGTCTCGTCCCAGCCGTAAAAATCGGATATCAACACCACCAGGTAGTCGTGGCCGATGCTGCGTTCCAGCAGTTGCAGGGCCTGGGCCAGGCCCCGGGGGTTGCTGTGGCGACCGGGGGCTACCGACAGGTCATTATTCATTTTTGTCAGATCGCCCAGCCAGCCCATGACCTTGTTCTGGTTGCGTGTGGGTTTGGCCTCCAGAATCCTGCTGTCGTTAAACAGGATGGCGCCGATCCGATCACCCACCGCCAGCACGCGCCAGGCGGTGACGGCCGCGACTTCCGCGGCGACCACTGATTTCATTTTTTTTTCGCTGCCGAAGAACATGGGCAGGCGCTGATCTACCACGACAATCACCGGCCGATCCCGCTCCTCGGTATAAACCCTCACATGGGGTTTGCCGGTGCGGTTGGTCACTTTCCAATCCATGGTGCGGATATCGTCACCCGGCCGGTAGTGGCGCAACTCGTCGAAATCCAGCCCGCGCCCGCGCAGTCGGGATCGTTTGCGGCCGCTGAGCAGGGAGCGCACCGATCGGCGCGGCAGGTAGTTGAAGCCCTGGGACTTGTAGCGCAGCCGCACCAGGGCGTGCAGGTTGGTGTAGATGTCTTCGTTGTCGGAACCGCTCATGACTGGCCTAACCCACCGCTACCTGTGCAATGATCTCGTCGATGATGGTGTCGGGCGTCACATGATCGGCCAGGGCGTCGTAAGTCATTATCAGGCGGTGCCGCATGATGGCATGCAGTACCGAGCGCACGTCGTCCGGGGTGACATAGTCCCGCTCATCCAGCCAGGCACTGGCGCGACTGGCCCGGTGCAGGGAGATACTGGCACGCGGGCTGGAGCCGATGTCTATCCATTGCGCCAGCTTGTCTCCGAACTTCTCCGGCAGGCGGGTGGCCATCACCAGATCCACGATGTATTGCTCCACGGCTTCAGACACCTGCATTTTCTGGATACTGTCCCTGGCGGCGAAAATATTCTCCTGGGATATCTTTTGCGGGGGCGTGGTCTGCTGACCCTCCTCGGCCTGTAACATCCTTATGATCGCCAGTTCCGCTTCCGATTGCGGATAATCCACCGATATTTTCATCAGGAAACGGTCCATCTGCGCCTCCGGCAACGGATAGGTCCCCTCCTGCTCGATGGGATTCTGGGTGGCCAGCACCATAAACAGGGCGGGGAGTTTGTAGGTTTTGCCCGCCACCGTAATTTGCCGCTCTTCCATGGCCTCCAACAGGGCGGACTGCACTTTGGCGGGAGCACGGTTTATTTCGTCCGCCAACACCAGCTCGTTGAAAATCGGCCCGGGCTGGAACTGCAGCTCGGATTTGCCGTGGTTGTCCAGGTAGATCTCACTGCCGGTAATGTCCGACGGCAATAAGTCAGGGGTGAATTGAATGCGCCCCAGGTCGGCTTGCAGAACCTGCGACAAGGTCTTGATAGAGCGCGTTTTGGCGGTGCCGGGCAGGCCTTCCAGCAGAACGTTACCGTTGCACAGCAGGGCCAGCGTGAGAGTGCGGACCACCTCTTCCTGGCCTATGACCGACCGAGCCATTTGCTGCATCATGGAATGGATGGCGCTGTGATGTTCGCTGGGCAAAATCGTGCTCCCCTGGTATAAATTCGGGTGGATAGTCTCGTGGTTCTTATCAGTATAGCCGGTGTGGGCTCAGGTTTTTAGCTGGCCCAGGCGCGTTTCGCCCTGAATCGCTGTGACAGGTAGTCCATCTGGTCGGCCAGCACGCGGTCTTTGGCCAGGAAGTGCCACTCCCAGGAGTTGGGGCTGAAGGGGACCGCCAACAGGGGCATGTGCGCCTCCTCTGGCGTGCGGTTATCTTTATGCCAGTTGCAGCGCCTGCAGGCGGCCACGACATTTTCCCAGCGGTCGGTGCCACCCCTGGATGTTGGCAGTACGTGATCGCGGGTCAGTTCGGCGCGGGAACATTGGCGGCCGCAGTAGAGACAGCGATGATCGTCGCGGCGAAACAGGGTACGGTTGCACAGGGGCGGGCTGAAACCCTGTACGATCCTGCCCGCGATGGCGACGATGGGTTGCAGGTCGATACGCGAGCGTATGCCGTCCAGGCGTTGGATACCGCCAAATACAGGGGGAAGGGTGTCCCCGATGCCATAGATGACATCGCCTTTGGCGTACGCAGTAACTGCCTCGTGCAGAGTGATCCAACCGCGAGGTTGGCCTGCAAGGTCCAGCCGCAAGATAGTTTGCATGGTCTCCCACTCATAGTCGGGTTAACGCTACTGCAAAATAGCTGCAACTACAATCGTGAATATTGAGCTAGAGCCGGTACTGTCTTTCGAATTCTTCCACCGGCAGGGGCCGATCAAAAACATGGCCTTGTAAAATATCGCAGCGCATCTCCGCCAGGCGATTGGCGATATCGAGGCTTTCCACCCCTTCGGCCACCACCTTTAAGGAAAAGTTGTGTGCCAGGTCGATCACCGCCTTGACGATAGCGTGGTCTTTCTCGGATTCCAGCATGCGCAGCACAAAGCTTTTGTCAATCTTGATTTCATCAACTGGCAGGTCGCGAAAATATGCCAACGATGAAAAGCCCGTGCCGAAATCGTCGATGGAGGTTTTTACGCCCAGCTCGCGCAGCCTGGCGAGTTGTCCGAGCATAACGCCCTGATTATCCATCATGATGCTTTCTGTGACTTCCAGATTGAGCCGGCCCGGCGTCACACCATGTATTTCCAGGGCATCTTGCACGACAGACAGGATTTCGCTTTCCAGAAGTAGCGCGGGTGAGATATTGACGGCAACAGAAAGCTGTTCCGGCCAGCGGGCCAGGCGGGCCACGGCGGATTTAATCGCCCACCAGGTCATCGGTTTGATGATCTCGTGTCGTTCCGCAACACCTATGAACTGATCGGGAGTAATTACTTTTTTGTCCCGGGTATGCCATCGCATCAGTGCTTCCGCGCCGATCAGGGAGCGATACCCGGCGTGGACCTGCGGTTGGTAGTATAACTGCAGTGCACCCGTTTCCAGGGCTATCTCCAGTTGTTTTACCAGCACCCGTTCATCGTTGGCATTCACCGCCCAATCGGATGAGTACACATCGAACAGTTGCGAGGATTTTTTCGCCTGGTTCAGGGCTATGCCGGCCTGCTGCATCGCCTGCTTCATATCCCCGCTCCGGCCGTTTAACTCAGCGAATCCCGCGGTCACCTCCAGCGGCATTGCCCGCCCCCGATGATAATGCGGTTCCCTGAAAATCCTGCCGAGCTTGGCGGCTGCCAGTTCCAGTTCGGCCTGGCTGCCAATGTCCTTGAGAATGACGCAGACACGGTTATTGTCGAGCAGGCGCCACTGATCCTTGGAACGGATCCAACCCATGAGTCGATCTTGAAGTACATCGCGCAATACCCGCGAAGATGTTGATTCATGGAGGCTGATCGGGTCATCGGCGTCGACCAGTTCCACCAGGCCCAGTACGCGGTTATCGCTGGGGGGCATCAAATGAAATACTCCTCACTACTGACACCGTAGGTACCTGCAAGTAGCTCCCGGGCAATCCAGCGCTCACCTTCGGCGGCGATGCTCTGGTTTGCCAGATTGATAACTTTGAGGGATTCCATTCGTTGTTTTTCAGCATCCAGCACAATCACCAACTCCGGTTTTAGCCGGCGCGTATCGTTTTGCGTAACGACAATGGCGACCTCTCCAGTGTTCAGTTCCACCATGGTGCCAGTGGGGAAAAGGCCAATGGCCTGTACAAACTGCTCTACCAGGGCTTCCTGGAACAGGGAGCCTTTGCAATCCAGCAGTTCCTGGGTTGCTTCATGGGAGGTACGCGCTGATGCATAGGGGCGCGGTGTGATCATGGCATCGTAGGTGTCCACCAATCCGGCGATACGGGCCAGAAGGGGAATGGCGGCACCCTCTATGCCCCGTGGATAGCCCGAGCCGTCCATCCGCTCGTGGTGGTTTTCAATAATCGCCAGAATTTCGAAATCGACATCCTTTGATTTGGCAACCATCTCGGCGCCCATAATGGGATGCGCCCGCACGATTTTGAGCTGCTGTTCAGTGAGATTTTCTGTCTGATCCAACAGTTCTGGTGGCAGCTGGGTCATACCCACATCGCACATGGCACAGCCCACCGCGAGTTTTTCCAGTTCATCCCGGTGCAGCCCGAGGTGACGTCCGACGATTGCCGCCCATACAGCCATGGATATGCCATGGTGATAACGGTAGTCGCCGCTCTCCTTCAGGCGCAACAGGGCTGCCACAGCTTCCTGGTTGCGAAACACGCCTTCAATAAGCGGGTTGATGGCTTCCTGTACCGCGCTGATATCGCCCTGGTGGCCATTGCGCAGGGTTTCAAAGACTTTGTCCAGTGTGTCGGCTGCCGTATCGAAAGAAACCCTGGTGCGCTGGAACTCCTCGCTGAGCTCCAGCCTGTCTTTCGGGTTCGGGGCGGTGGGTGCCGTTGCGAGGGCGAGTTTTAGTGGGCGACCCTTGTATTCTGCGTCTACATAGACGTGGTCTACATGCTTGGAAACATAGAGAATTTCGCTGGTGTCGCGTACCACGAAGCCTTGCAGGGCAAAGGGTGTTTCCAGCCACGGCCTGTCGAGCTCGGCGACAAACATGCCGGGCTCCAGGCTCATAGCTGAAAGTTTGACTAGACGCACTCCACACTCCGCAGGCGTTATTCTTTAGTTATCAGCCTATTTGGAGCACAGGTCAATGTCGACAGAACAGGCGCTAAAGTGTGAACTCGTTCCTTAGTCGCCCGGTTTTTGTGACTTATTTCACGGATAAAGCTGGCTATTGAGCCACCCAGCTGGCCGCGACGAGCGGTTTGCTGCCCGCCAGCACCAGACCCTCGAAACGTTCTCCGGTTCTGATTTCACCCACGCCCTCGGGGGTGCCGGTCATGATAATGTCACCGTCCTCCAGGGTGATAAATTCACGCAGCTCCCGCAGGATGGTGTCGGGCTTGTACATCATTAACCTGAAGCCGCCAGACTGGCGCAGCGTGCCATCCACCTTCAGCTGCAACGACAGGCTGCTCACCTCCTTTGGCAGGGTGACGAAGTCGCTGAACAATGCAGCGCCGTCGAAGGCCTTGGCCCGCTCCCAGGGCAGGCCCTTTTCCTTGAGCCTGGACTGCAGGACGCGCTTGGTCAGATCCAGACCGAAGCCCACCGCCGCCAGTGTGCCGCCCTCTATGGCAAAGGCCAGTTCACTTTCGTAGTGTAGGGCCTCTCCCGCTATCTGCGAGCGCAGGATGTCACTGATGGCAGAATTGGGTTTGTTGAAGACCACCATCTGCTCGGGAATTTCGTTGCCCAATTCCTCGATATGAGCGACATAGTTTCGGCCAATGCAGACGACTTTTGAGGGGGTGACGTGGCGGCCATTGACGGTAATGGTTTGCATAGTTATTTCATCGTGTAGGGGTTTGACGGTAGTTCAAGTATACCCTGCAAGTGTACTAATTATGGTTCCAACTTATTTGATCGCATTTGGAGTGGTTTGGATGATTATCACTGGCAAGTTATGCAACGGCCGGGTATAGCCCGAACGAAGAGTGTTCGGGCAAAGCCGGGCGTTTGTCATCATATGCGTTCTGGCTTATTGACCGGTCTGGCCTGTTGCACTATTAATTGTTCCACACCGCTCGATTAGGGCGACTCACCAATGCAACACAAGGAAGTGGCGCATGAAAAATCACATATCCCTGGGGTCAGTGTTTTTCGGTATTTGGGCGTTATCCAGCGCGGGTATAGTCGGCGCATCGCCAGCAGTCGAACGATCTGCCGACCCTGAGCCATCAACGCCTGCTTTGATTGAGTCCTACCGCGCGGCGAATCCGGGTGTACATGACGGGTTGCCTGCGATGGCGCATCAGCCCAAAAAGCAGAAATCGAGGCAGGCGCTACCTGCTAAAGCCAGGTCCGGTGGCGGCAAGCTGCCGCTATCAATACCCGCCGGGAAAAATAAATAACAACGCGACTCATGGAGCTGGAAATGAAAGGATTCATTCGGGCGATATCCCTTGCACTTATTGTCACTGCACCCCAGGCATTCTCTGAAGATGAAATACGGGACTTTTATGCCGAGCCGGGCATGAACCCGTTCAAGACATCGGCGGGGCAGGACGTGACGGAACATATCGACCCTTTCACTGGCAATGTTCAGCTCAGCTATGTGGATTTGTCTATTCCCGGTAATGGCGGACTGGATATCAATATTGCCCGCTACTACAACCTGCCCCAGAGTTCGCCCGGTTATGCCAACCCTTTCGGCTATGGTTGGACCATGCATTTTGGTCGCATCACCATAGGTTCGGGTCATGCCAGCCAGTTGTGTGGCACCGGTCTGGTTCCGGGCGGCGATACACTGGATAACCCGTCGATCGAGATGCCCACTGGAGGCAGGGAGTTGTTGGTACACAGCTCGGTGCTGAATGATGGCACCTATATAACGAAGTCAAACTGGAAAGCGCAGTGCATCGATCCCACGGATTACACCCGGGGTATAGTGGCGACAGCACCCGATGGCACGGCCTATTACATGCGTGAATATGTGTTCATGCAGGGTGAAGACGGGCCGGCTGGAGAAGCGGCACCCACGGTAGAGACCTGGCTGACCAACCAGATCGTTGACCCCTATGGCAACACAATCGATTTGACCTACCTCGGTGTCGCCAGTGGTATGAAACTTCTTACCCGCATTGATGCGTCCGACGGTCGGGTGGTGATGCTTGATTATCTTGACGCGAGTAATTTACCGGTAACAGTCGGCAGTGTGAATGCGCGCTTGAACACCATCAAGGCCAACGGTCAAACCTGGGAGTATCGCTATGCCCCCTTCAGCGGGGGTGCCACCGGCTGGGGCTTTGTGGATCACTACGAATTGACGGCGGTGGTGCGCCCGGATGGCAGCAGTTGGAATTATGAATACGGTTCCGGCGTTACGGAACCTGAATACCAGCGGCTGACCAGGGTGATTTACCCCGCTGGCGGAGAGGTGAATTACAGCTACCAGAGGATCCGGCCCTACTTGCCCAATCCGGATTTTTTCATTTACGCCATTCAGGCCAAGACACAAACTAATCCCGGCCGCCCTGTGGGCAGCTGGACCTATGAATTTTATCCGGGGGCTGTGGATTTCGCCGACCTGGGTGTGCAGCCGGTGGCGGAGAATGCCGGAAGATTGGCGGATTTCACCCGAATCACAACGCCGGCGGGGGTGGAGCACATTTATCATGTGGGCTATTGGGCGTTGGTGGGAACACACGATATTTTGTGGGAAATGGGGCTTAAAATCAGGCACCAGTATCTCGCGGTGGACCCCGCGGATGGTTCTTTGAGTCCCGTGCGTTCGATCAGCAATTCGTGGTCTTTCAGGGCGATCTCTGACGAGGTTTATCGCGGGGGAATATTGTCTGAGCTGTGGGACTCCAGAGTCTTTACAGCACAACTCGCCAGTCAAACTATTGTGCTGGATGGTTATGGCTACACCACCCAATACACTGACTACGATGACTTCGGTAATCCCGGAACCACCACGCAGTACAGCATCTATCCCACTGAAAATGGCGACCGGATCACAGATGTTTCCTACCGTAACGATATAGCCGGTTGGTTTATCGGCCTGCCTGAAACCGAGACGAGCAGCCAGGATGGGTCCGCTATCGGCACCGTAGCGCGCACCTATAATGAAATGGGACGCCTGCAAAGTGAAGATCGCTTCGGAGTGACGACGCTCTACGCCTACCACCCGCAGGGCGACCTTGCGGCGGTTACCGACGCCAGAGGTTCTACCACTAATTACAGCAACTATTATCGTGGCACGGCGCAGTTAGAGGAGCTGCCGGATGGCAGTCAGCGCAGCAGTGTGGTTAATAACTCGGGCTCCGTGGCCTCCAGGACTACCGGTACTGGCAACACGACATCCTTTACCTACGACGGCTTGAATCGCCTGACCGGCATTGATTACCCGATCGGCAGTGATGTCAGCATCGACTGGAACGCCACCGGTAAAGTGCTGCGACGCGGGGTTTACCAGGAATCTGTTGACTGGGACGGGTTCGGCCGCGAAATACGGCTTACCCGCAGGGATCTGGCGAGCGGTGACAGCTACAGCAATACCTTTGATTACGATGACTCGGGCCGTAAGGTCTTCGCATCGGACGTTAACTCAAGCAGTGGCATTGGCTGGGAGTATGACGTTATAGGCCGAATAATCCGCACCATCAATCAGGATGGTACGTCCAGGTCCGTCACGCATGAGGGCGCCCACCGGGAACTGCATCGGGATGAAAACAACAACGTAGTTGATTACCGGTACCAGGTGTACGGCGCGCCGGAAAACCGCTACCTGAACTGGACGATCGCGCCTGAGGGCGTCGCCACACGCATCTGGCGCGATGCCTATGGCAATATCACCGGGGTATTCCAGGGCGGGCTGGATCCGGACAATTCGCAACAGTACCTGGGTTACATACAGACCTACGGCTATAACAACAGGCTACAGCTGACTTCAGCCGACAGGCCTGCGGACATCGGGTTGACCACCTACGGCCGGGACATACTGGGCAACATGATTTCCAGGCAGGTCGGCGCCAGTGGCACGACAAGCTACGCTTTCGATCCAATGAACCGGGTCGAAATGGTTGACTATCCCGGGACTGCGCCCGATATCAGTTATAGCTACGATGCCGATGGCCAGGTCAAAGTAATAAGTAACAGCAACGCGACCAGAACATACGACTACAACGAGAACGGCAATCTGGTTAGGGAAGACATAGCCATGGGCGGCGCGAGTTATACGCTTGCCTATACGTTGGATGACCTGGATCACCTATCGATGTTGACCTATCCTTCGGGGCGTACCCTGGATTATGCGCCGGACGCGCTGGGCAGGCCAAACCAGGCCATGCCTTATCTCACAAATGTGTCCTACCACAGCGATGGCAGTCTGCAACAATTGTCGTATGCCAATGGTCGCACCACAAATTTCACCAGAACGCCCACCAATCGACTGGATACTATCGCGGTAAGCGGACTGGTTGAGCTGGACTACGACTATGACGCCGCGGGTAACGTGATGTCGATACAGGACCTGTTAAATCCCTCCACCAATCGCGCCATGAGTTACGACGGGCTGCACCGCCTGAAATCAGTCAATGCCGGGTGGGGGACATCGTTCTACGAGTATGACGAGTACAGCAATCTCACCCGTAAAAGCGATCCGGCGCGGAGCAATCGCAGCCAACACTACCAATACCTGGGTCTTATGCTCAACCAGATCTCCTATGAAGGCGCCGCGGCCCAGAGAGGGTTTTCCTACGATGATTACGGCAATATCAGCTTCAGTGACGATGCGATCTATGACGTGTTTACGGGGCTTCCCGTGGACGTGCGCACCACCCGTCGGCACGTGTTTGATGACGCGGGGAACATGGTTTTCAGTCGCAGGTCGGCCAGGGATGAACTGGATATTATCGACCCGTCAAGAAGCGCTAGCTTCTCCTCAGAGTATGACGGGAAGAACAACCGGGTAAGAAAGATCAACCATTCTGACAGCAACCGTATTACGGAATATATCTACTCGGATGATGGTCTGTTGCGTGGAGAATACGATGAAGCCGGAACCTATTTTGGCAACGAGTACTTCTACCTGGGTAACCGGCAGATAGCCACGGCGAAAGTAAACTCACCGCCACTGGTCAGTGCCATCGACGACATACAGACCTATGGCGGCCTGACAGTGGCGCTATCGGCAACCCATTCCGATGTTGATGGTGAGGTGGTCGCCATTGCATGGGCGCAGGTGTCCGGTCCCGAAGTCACCATTGATGACCCGACATCCAGCACTACATTTTTCACCGCGCCGAGTTTATCCGGCGAGTCGACCATTGTGTTGAATTACACCGTTACGGATGACCGGGGTGCGCAGGCTACGCAACAGCTCACGGTGTTGGTCGCGGTAAATCACCCACCTGTGGCGAATGCGGGTTCAGACGTAACTGTACTGGCGGGCGCCTCTGTACAATTGGATGGCTCCGGCTCGTCAGACCCGGACGGTGCCATAAGCTATAGCTGGTCGGGCAGCTACCTGGCTGACCCCGCTGTGGCCAATCCTGTGATTGAGCTTCCTGAGCGGGGCTTCAATTACTCGGAAAATTATACGTTGACTGTAACTGACTCACTGGGCGCGACCGCCACCGATACGGTGACGGTCGACATCTTGACCCTGCGTGAAGACATCGACCAGGACGGCCTGCCAGACGGTTGGGAGGTCATTCACTTTGGTGACACCACCTCTTTCGGCGGCCAGGATGACCCCGATGGAGATGGCGTGGTCAATGCACAGGAATTATCGGAGGGCATCAGCCCCACTGTGGCTGACGCGCCACAGCCTGTTACCAGGCTGGGTGTAGTTCAGGGCGATGGAGAAAATGTCGTGGTGTGGGAGCGCACTGCTGCGGCCACTCAGTTCTTTGTGTATTGGACCAATGAACCTGGTTTACCACTTGATGCCTGGAACCAGGCCAGCGTAACCCGGAGATTCTTTGAGCACCCCGGACTCACCAATGGTGTCACCTATCATTATACGGTGGTTGCCCTTAACGCGACGGGAAGTACGGCACTGTCTCCCGTCGTATCTGGTACTCCTGATCCCCGCAGCTGGCAGCCGCCGCAGCGCCAGCCCGACGCGCTTGCCAGCTTTGATGCGTCTTCCACATGGCTTGCTACTAATCGGTTCGGTGACACGGTGATACTCGCCGAGAAGTACGAGGAGTCCGTGTACCGGCTATATGTATGGCAGCGCGCCGCCTTTGATGACTGGGGTGGCCAGGAATTAGTCAGTGAAGACGGTAATCCGCATAGCTTTGCGCAAGTGGCGATTGATGACAGGGGCAATCTGCTGGTGTCCTGGGCAGGGGGTGCGGTGGGGGCGCGTAACCTCTATGCGGTTTACCGACCATATGCCAAAACATTCGGGGCGCGCGCAACGGTGGAAAGCTACTCGGCGGATAATTATGTCGATGGTGATGTTGTGGGGCTATCCCATCTTGAATTTGCACATGATGGAACGGCCTACGCCTGCTGGCGTCAAAACAGGCTGCACAGCTTCAACAACCTGGCAGATACCACTGGCGCCACTGCCCTGGTTAAAAAATTCTCTCCCATAAGCGGATGGAGCGGCGAGCACAACCTGGAAGTGCTGAATAATGTTGGCGATACCCTTAACCTGAGTTGTGATGTGTCTGGTGAAGGGCATGTGGTGGCGGCGTGGGAGAGATACAATACATATGACCCACAATCGGTGTCCCTGGATAGCCTGGAGCATGATGTATGGGTAGCCGCGTTTAACCCCGATGGCACATGGACGCCGTCTGAAACCGTGGAATATATAAAAGACGGTATCAGGGAGGAAAGCGGGGCTGGTATCCAAAACCATTTACCTCGAGCGGCAGTGGGTAGCCAGGGTAGGGCCGCTGTTATCTGGCACAATGCAAGCGATGCCAATATTGAGGTTATTGAATACGAATTCTCTACTTCAGCGTGGTTGCCACAGGAGACCCTGGAGTCTCGATCCAGACAGATTCCAGGCGGTAATACCCACCATTTGGCGTCAAATGACAATGGTGATTTGCTGGCCGCCTGGGGCGACAGGTTCACCGTCAAGCCGTCTGGCGATGCGAGTTGGGCCAGGTCAAAATCACTGGCTGACGCGGCGACCCATTTGGGTATCGACGAGCGGGCCCAACCATACAGTATCCACATAGCCGGTGCCGATGTGATCGCCAGCCGTTATATAGGTGGTACATGGATTTCCCAATCACTCAACGAAGCAGTGGATGTCGCCGCCAAAACCATCCTGAGTGCCGGCGCCGGAGTTACGGATGCCCTGTTGGTGCATTGGCTCTCCGGGCCGTCGCTATTATTTAGCAGTGACCAGCCCGGTGAGCCTGCTCCCCCGGGAAATACACCGCCCATCGCCAACGCCGGTACGGCACAAACGGTGTTTGAGTCTACGTCAGTACAATTGGACGGTAGCGCCTCTTACGACCCGGAGGGTGTTATTGCCAGCTTCGCGTGGGAGCAGGTCAGCGGTTCACTCGTATCCCTGTCCGGCGCGACTACACCCCAGCCCGGCTTTGTCGCGCCAACTTTATCTGTCGAAGAGGATTTGGTGTTCCGCCTGTTAGTTACAGACCAACAAGGGCTATCTGATAGTGCGACAGTAACGATCAGGGTTCTGGACGATGCCCCTGATACAACCCCGCCTGTCACCACGTTTGTTACCCAAACCAGGAGAGTGAAGGGCGCGAAGATGCACACCATAACCCTGCAGTCCAATGAGACGGCGACAACGTATTTTCGTTTTATCGGGCAGGGCGTGATTAGCGCTGGTGGTGCGGACACCTCCGCCTGGCAAACCTATACACAAGTCGTCGTAATCCAACTCGACAAGAGCGGCTCAGGAGATTTCGAGTTCTACTCAGAAGATTTTGCCGGGAACCTGGAATCCACCCAACTGGAGATACTGCAATGAAGACTTCATGGATGAAAGCATTTGCGATTATTGTCAGCCTGGTACTCTGCGCGGGAATATCAAATGCCTCGGTCACAGAGTATGAAGAAATAATCTACTACCACAACGATGCACTGGGCTCGCCCATCGTGGCAACAGACATCAACGGTGATGCCCTCTGGAGGGAACAGTATTCACCTTACGGGTCAAGACTGCTGTATGAAAGTCAGGAATCTGACTGCAGCTCCGGTACCTGCATTCCCACGGAGTCCGCATGGGACGAGAAACAGTGGTTTACCGGCAAGCTGGAAGAATCGCGCAGTGGTATTCAGTACTTTGGCGCCAGGTGGTATGAGCCGGAAGTGGGGCGATTTTTAAGTGTTGATCCGGTTCAGTTTAGAGAGGACAATATTTTTTCGTTCAATCGGTATGCTTATGCAAATAATAATCCATTCAAGTATATAGACCCGGATGGTAGAGAGGTTGTACGGGTTGGATTTTCGTTGAGAGCGCCGGAATTGTTAGGAATTGTGCAGGATGTCTTAGGCCGTGAAATTAAACTGTCTGGAGTCGATTTTGGCGTGGCGTGGTCAGCCCCCAACGCTAAGGGAGAGGGCGAATACGATATTGGTATCTATGGCTCTGTCTTATTAAACGGCGAGGGAGTAGATTCAGGTCGAATAGCCGCGACATATTCGCTATCTGTTGATGACGGCGCTAGTGTAAAGGATCTGGCCGGTATTGGAGGGAGCACCTCGATAGCGCTCGGATTCAGTGGGGCTAGCGTCAGTTATGGGGATCAGGGGGTTGAAATGGTGGGTGTCTTTTTTGGCCGCGGTTACGGGTTTTCGGTTCAAGCTGAAGCAACAGCAATCTACAGTAAAAAACATGGGAAAATAGGTTGGAGGGAAGCATCAACTTCGAGCAAGAAAGCAAAGATGCAAACCACCAAAAAGGATATAGAGTAGGTTGATGTCATGATGTTGGACGGTTTCTCAGAAAAAACGCTGGTATCTATATTTGTCATCTTGTTCGTTGCCGGGGTTTATTTTATGGGTAAGCTATTTTCTTGTGCAAACGAACAAGTTATGACTAAGTATCGTTTTCTTGGCCCGTGGGCTCTCATGATTCCCGGGGCACTTAATCGCAGGGGGTGGGTCTATCTTTTAGCATTTTTGGGTGTAATGGCGGCTTTGTTT
>PVMK01119136.1_pt1 | contig 25260 bp, 22 predicted proteins | sample 1853481 | NCBI WGS metagenome assembly PVMK01 (sample SAMN08533507, study PRJNA380276) | Marine sediment metagenome, whole genome shotgun sequencing project.
GTCTTTCAGGGGGAAATCGATCGGTTTGGCCGGGGGCCAGGGCAGGCCGGACCCGGCGAGCATTTCGGCAAACACCGGTGTGGCTTCCAGGTCGAAAGGGGCGCCGCAAGTGCACCTGTTGATGGCCTGCAAGAGCGCCAGGTGGCCAAAGGGGCGGCGGTCGATCAGGCCAGCCAGGCGATTGGCTTCGTAGCGTTGCCCTCTTACTGCTTCAAGCAACAGGGAGTTAATATCATCAGGCCCGTACTTTCCCAGGTACTGGTCCTGGAAGGCGCTGGCGGTGGCGGCGTCACCCTGCAAGGCTGCGAGCACGGCTTTTGTGACTAGCATTTCGCTTTCTGTATGCCTGCGGTTGTTTGTGGCTCGCTTGGCATCTGCAGTACGTTCTGCCATGAACAGCGCCTTCATGTAAGCCAGTGTCAACCATCTGTGACCCGCCATCCCGGCTTCGGATTCTGCCAGTCTGATTATCGTTTGAGGCCGTCCCAGCCATAAGTCTGTCAGCGCGAGGTCCATCCTGGACGACATCAACAGTGGGTCGCATACTATTGAGCGGGCAAAGGCATCACGCAATTCTTCGCCTTTACCGAAGGCGGCGGTGAAATCAGTCCACATTGCTGTCCTGCAACCCGGCGCGGCCAGGGCTCTGTCAACCAGCATGGTCAGCCCTCTCCACTCGCCCAGAAGCAATGCCCGGTCAAATTCTGCTGTTGCCTGAAGGCTGCCCGCCCCGGCGTTTTGCAGGACCTGGTCAAGGTCGTGCCGGATGGCCCCGGGGGCACGCGCCACATTCTCATCCGTGATGTTACCGTCAAGTCTTCCGCCCGCATGGGTCATCAGTATGTGGCTGTACAGGTCGGAATGGCGCAGATGGGCGTCGGCAAAACCCGGTACGAGGCGGGTGGCCGTTTCGAAATGTTGATTGGCCTGACGTAACAGACTGATCCGGTTGTCTCCGGCGTGTGCGCGTTCAAACAGCTCGTAACCTTTTTGGTAGGCGGTGTAGGCTTCAACATTGCGCACACCCACTTGCCGCATGCGGGCCCGCTGGTCTTCGTCCAGGATCACGTTCAGGGCGGATGCGACTTTCTCCGCGATGTCGGCCTGTACCGCCAGGGTGTCTTCGGTGCGGCGGTCATAGGTTTCCGACCAAAGGTGGAAGCCGTCCGCGGCGCGTACCAGTTGAGCGGTGATGCGCAATTGTTCACCCGCCCGCCTGACCGAGCCTTCAACGATGTGTTGGACGCCGAGTTGGCTCGCGATATCTCCCACGGGTAGATTCTGGCCCTTGAAATGAAAAGCCGAGGTGCGTGCGGTGACCAGCAGTTCCGCAACTGTGCCAGTGCGTTGATGATTTCTTCGGTGAGGCCGTCGGTGAAGTAGTCGTCGTCGGGGCCGTTGCTCATGGCGATGAAGGGGAGGACGGCGACGGACTTTGCTTGCCGGCTTGTGTCGATGGGGCCGCCTGGTTCGCTCATTTCAGAATGTATTGCGGCCTCCGCCGGGATGACGGGGGCGCCGGTTTGGGCTGCCGGGTGGCCATCACCGGCGCTGACAGGGCCGGGGCCTGGTCCGCTTTGCACTACAAGTTTGTCGAACAATAAAATGCCGATGGCAATCACAAGCACCCCGATAATGGCCCGGTCCAGCTTGCGGCCGGTTTTCGTGGTCGTGGATCGTGAGCGGTCCACCTCGCTTTCCAGCTTGATGCCTTCCGGCGTCAACTCGAAAACCCAGGCAAGAATGATGATTGGAAACAGGCCGATAACCAGCAGAAACAGTAAATACTGAGCGATCGTTTCGGGCAAGTGCAGGATGGGGGCTACTACGTCTATGATTTGCAGCAACACCCAGGCGCCAACCAGGTAAGCAATGCCTACCCGGAATACGTTGCGGCGTTTGAGTTCGGCAAAAAGCGAACTGATTTTAGTCGGCAAACCAGGCATTCGAATGCTTTTCTGTGTGACTTTCGAGGCACTCGCTGACGGAGGTGATGTATTCTTCAACTACTGCTGCGGCATCGATGTCGACCAGGTTCTTGCCAATGGGCGGCATGGCCCCCGGGCCCAGGAGACCCAGGCGCACCGAAATGATCGAGCGCTGCGGATCGCCCGGCGCAAGCAACCGTGCATCCTCAATACCCAGGTCACTGACTTCAGGGCGCCACGTCACAGATATTCATTTGTTCCAGCGGTTGGTAACGAAGATCTGCAGGCCCGCGGCCACCGCCATCCGGGACGGTGGCAACTTGAACAATTACTGTGTAAATAGGACAGCGCCCGTTCCGTGAAAGATGCATTGGCATCATCAATGGCAGCCAGTGCTTCCAGGTTTTCCGGCACATCCGCCAACGGTTGCTTGAACAGACCGATTACATCCAGGGTGGTGAGTTGATTGGCTGTCCGGCCGGTCGCCGGATAAGTAAATTCCCGGTTCAGTTGGCGCACTTCCGGTCCCAGCGCCCTGCCGGCGGCCTCGGTGTGGCAGGCCATGCACTGGGATCGGCTGGGTATGGTATAGCTCTGGCCGCTGAGCTCGATTTGCAGGCCCGCTGCCTGGACCAGTTCGGCGGCTGTTTCATCTTCATTCCAGGCGTAGCTGTAACCGGCCCAGTCACCGTTGTCATGCCGTGCGAACAGCCGTGTTTCCACGCGTTTGCCGAACAGGCTGAATTCCTTGATCAGGACCGTGCCCGGCGGGAACAAAAAGGCGCCGTCCTCATCCAGTTCAATCGTCGTTTCTTGTCCGGTATCGCCATCCATCGGGCCTTTTGCCGCACCATCTGTCCAGTAAGCCGAGTTGATGTCGTAGGGGATCACCCCTTCCGCCATGACCGTGGGTGACGCCGGATCGACGCAACCGGTTGCAGACAGGGTAGCGGGAAACTCGTTCGATTGTCCGCCGTCGTCACTGGGGATCAACTGGTAGATCAGACCACCCTTGACGAGATACAACTCGCCGTCTTCGTCCTGGAACATCGAGCGGATAAAATACCCGCCCAGGCCACCGTCGATCAGCAGTTCCGGGTCCGGGTTGCCGAGGTCGTCAAAGAACAGCGCCCACACCCGGTCGGTACCGTCGGCATAGATAAAGGTATCCCGTAACTCCGGCATGGCTTCACCCCGGTAGACAAACCCGCCAACCACGACGATGCCGCCGTTCGCGTCATGTGCATAGGCGTGTACGGGTGGCGTCAGGCCTTCTGTGCTGCAATTCAATTCCAGCCTGCAATCAGGGCCTTCCAGGATGGGCCATCCGTAGTTGTTGCCCGGATCTACAATGTTGATTTCCTCCCAACTGGATAAACCTACGTCAGTGAGCCAGATCAGGTTGGTCTCAGGATCTATGCTCCATCGCCAGGGATTCCGGAAGCCGTAGGCATAAACCTCAGGGGCGCCCTGGAGTCCATTGGCAAAAGGATTATCGGGAGGGATCGCGTAAGGTTCGCCGCCATCCACATCGATCCGCAGCAGGGATCCGAACAGGCTGAACGTATTTTGTGACTCAGCGGCATTGCCGCCATCGCCCAGGCCCAGGTACAGGTAGCCATCAGGACCGAACGCAAGGGTGCCGCCTTTGTGGTTGTGATTGCGATGACCCGTAACCGTCAGTAAATGACGCTCGCTGTCCGGGTCCAGGGTGTTGCCGCCGTCAGGGCTGGAGAACTCTACCAGATGGGACTGGTATTCACCGTCCACCAGGTTGGTGTAGAACAGGTAAACCGTGTTTTGAGATGGGAACAGCGGATGAAACGCCATGCCCAGCAAGCCGGTTTCCGAGGTGTCATCAGTGACCCGGTCTGTTATGTCCAGGACAGATTTCAAGCACGGAAACATCCGGATTGCTTGCATCAAAACTGAACACCCGGCCGCCTTTTTCAATGGAAAACCACCGGGTATCATGGGGTGAGCTTAGCAGGATAACGGTATCGTTGATCGGCAGATTCCGGAACACACGATTTGTCGTTACACCGGAGGTTCTGGGTGGGGGCAGTGGCAGGCGGCAGCTTTTATTTTCAGGCCGCATATCCAGGCCACCGCCCAGCTCCGAGGCGGCCGGCATTTCGAAAGTCAACCATTCAGACCAGGCGCTCCGTTCACCGCTCAGCTTATTCTTGCCGAGCAGTTTCCATCGGAATACACCTTCAGTCAGTGGTTTCGGTGAGGTCAAGGAGCACATGGACCTGCCATCGGAACAACCCACGGCGGCTGCCTCGCGCCAGCGATCAAATACCACTTTATTACCGGCGTCTTTGAGCTGGATGCGGTAGCGCGATACATCGTCGGCCGGTGGCCAGCTAAAAACCGGACGATTGCTGGTTGCCAGGCCAGAGGGTTCCGCCGGCTCCGGTGCTGCTGGGGGACCGGGAATGTCGTCCTGGCCCGGAAAAAAGATCAGCCAGGATGACCAGTCGCTGAGCGATCGCGATTCATCTTTGGCGATGACCTTCCAGCGATAACTTGCAGGCAACCAGTTCATGCCAGTCCTTACCCGGCACTGCGACTCGCCATCGGCACAGCTGGTTTCCGCAATGCTGAACCAGCGATTGAATACGACCGCGTTGGCGGCATTACGAACGTTGATACGATAGTAAGCCGCACCCGGGACGCTTTCCCAGGTGAATTCGGGGTCAATATCAGCCACCGGCCCGGCGGGCGACAGCGATACAGGTGCACCGTCCAGTGCCAGTAACGGGCCTGAAAACGCCCAAAACAGAACAGGCAGCAACAGATAAAAGCTATGTGATTTTTTCGCCGGGTGCATGGAAGAGTAATCCTGGAAAGGACCGCTGATTATACATGGCCGGGACCAGGCAAATAGGGCAGTATTAGTTCCTGCACGTTGATCCTGGCCTTTATCCGGGCGCATATCATGAATGATCCGACGAGCTTTCTGTGCAGGAATACGGTTTCCGGAGGTGGAACCTTGTACTCGCCTCTGCCGCTGAAAACCATCTCGAAGCCGGCTTCACGGGTCCGCGCAAACAGGTCTGATTTACCGAAGTCATAAATCCTGTCGTAACGGAGCGGTTCACAGGCCAGGCGGAATACTTTCAATACGAGTTCTGCGTGTTCTGAGCTGTCCTCCGGGTCGAGATAGCCGATTTGTTCGGCATAGTGCCGGGCGGCTCCATCGTCTTCCTCGATCAGGGCCCTTGAAATCTGTCCGTATCGATCTGTGAATTCCTTCTCAAAGGTCACCGTGGACCCAAAATCCAGCAAGACAATCCGGTCTTCCGCGGGCTGATACAGGTAGTTGGCGAAATTCGGATCAGTTTGCATCGTGCGGAATTCGAATAACTCGCGAAACAAAAGGCGCTCCAGGAGTGTGCCTACGCTGTCACGCACATTTTGTTCGACTCCGTCTTCGCCCAGCGATTCCAGTGGCACACCACTCACATAGTCCATGGCCAGTATTCTTTTTGTGGTCAGGTCGTCATGGACGCGGGGTACGACGAAGCGCACCTCGTCTTGCACCAGCTTGCGATAGTCCCGCAGATAGTTTGCCTCTATGTTGTAGTCCGCTTCCTGTTGAAGCTGGCGCTTGGCCTCGGCGATGATGCCGGAAACATCCATTTCGATCGGCAGGATTTTTATCATGCGCAGCAGCATGGCCATGTTGTCTACATCGCTGTTGATGCTTTTGGCCACGCCCGGATACTGGATTTTCAGGGCAAGATCACGCCCGTCTTTAGTCAGGACACGGTGAACCTGGCCGATGGACGCGGCGGCAACCGGTTCGAAATCAAAGTGTTCAAACTTGCTTTCCCAACCTTTGCCGTATTCCCGGCCCATCAAGCGGCGGACCTGTGAATGCGGCATTGAATTGGCCGAGTCCCGCAGCACAGCCAGGGCATCGACAAACTCACGTGGCAGAAAATCGGCGCTCTCCATGGACAGGATCTGCCCCATTTTCATGGCTGCGCCGCGCATCCCGGCCAGGCGTTTTGCCAGTTTCCTGGCGTTGGCGGGCGTCAGGAAAACGTTGACGGCATCCGCCGGGTTGACGCCGCTGATGCGCCGCACGCCTTCGATGGCCCCACCAACCGCCAGTTCACCAACAGTGAATCCCAGGCGCACAAGGCGGCCCAGGCGGGTTGTGGGTACACGTGATTTTCTGACCGGCATAGTCCTATTCTATAGGGTGACTCTGATAAAGACCGCTTGACTTGGAACGGCGAATATTGGAACCTTTCGCCCGGGCGTGCCGGCGGTGCGCCTTTACTACATACTGACACAGAAACACTCAAGCAGATTCAAACTGAGGTATTCCTTATCAAGCTACTAATTACATTGTTGTTTTGCCTGATCATGCTGTCCGGTTGTGGGGAAGGGTCTGACCATCCACCGGTGGTGATGATCGGTATCGATGGGGCGGAATGGACCGTCATCGAAGGCATGATCGCCGATGGTGAGTTGCCCAATTTCCAGCGTTTCAGGGATGAATTCAGCTGGGGCCGGCTGATCAATCCCGGGACCCACCACCTCACCCATAGTCTGGACCACTTTTGCAAGCGGGCACTTCGGCCGCCAGCACGGCATCCTCGATCACGTCTATCCATATGGAAAAGAGGCTGCCAAACGTCCGGTCAGTTCAGAACTCAGGCAGGTACCGGCCATCTGGAATATCGCTGGTTATTATGGCCTGCGCTCGGTGGTGGTTGGCTACTTCGTTACCCATCCGCCCGAGCAGATCAATGGTGTAATGGTTTCGCCGCTGGCGCCTCAATACGTGGAAGGTGCAATCTGGCCGGAGGGCGCTATCGATATTGAGCAAGGAAAATTCACTGAACTGAACAAAAACGACGTTCGCAAGGCGCTCAATAGCCGCTATTTCGGTTTCGATTATGAACCCGGGCAGAGAGATAATCCCGATTCCCCTTTCCAGGCATCGGCCGAGATAGTAGGCGTGCGCAACCTGGATCAGCGGATATTCAAAGACGAGTTCCTCAGGCGGGTTTCAAACGAATTGTTCGAGCAACCATCTGATTTGTATATCAATTACTATCGTCTGGTCGATTTCATGTCGCATTCCCTGTGGTATTACTACGACCATTCAGACTTCGAAGGAGATCCGGACCCGGTGCTGCAGCAGCATTTTGGGGAGTCTCTCAAGGAATCCTATCGTTATATGGACGAAATCATCGGCGAGGTCCTGGACCGATGGGAAGGGAAAGCCAATATCCTGATTGTATCCGACCATGGTTTTGGCTCGGCGACCGGCCGGTTTAAAGGACGCAGACCCGAGTTGAATGGCAACCATCGCTCGGTTGGAATCATGATGGCGGCCGGCCCGGATTTTGCACCAGGGGAAGTAAAGGGCATGACCATCATGGAAGTCGCCCCAACGCTGGCTGTCCTGATGGGCCTGCCGGTTGCGGACGAATGGCCTGGCAGGGTGGAAACCAGCCTGTTGCGTGAGAATTTCTTCGAAGATTATCCGCTGGAAACCGTGCGCAACTACCGGAACATTGAAGTCGAACAGGGTGAAGTGGGTTCGGACCAGGCGGCGGAACAACAAAATATGAGCAGCCTGCGCGGCCTGGGTTATGTCGGTGAAGGTGTCGAACTGGCCGCTGACGCTGATGCGGGTGAATACGATTTCTGGTCAGCCGAGCGTCGCCTGATCGTGCGCGAGATGATGATGGAAATTGTTTATTACCTGCTCAATGGCGACATTGACGTAGCCAATGAGTCCTTTGCCCTGCTGGCGGAAAATCGCCCTGACCTGGTTAAAACCGAGTTGCTTTCCATTCAATACAAGTTTGAAGAATTGATCTCACTTTTGCCGGAAGGCGATATTGAAGTTGCAGCTTTTGATGAATTTATGAGCCAGCATTGAAATTTCCTGACCCCAAATTTCCCGGATCAAAATGCACATCGATTTGGGGGAAGGCAATGACGATGCCGGCTTCGGTGAATGCATCATTTATCTTCAGGTGCAGATCACTGAGCAGGTAGCCGCGTTGTTCAATATCACTGAAAAAATACCGCGCGACCAGTACCAGCGAGTTATCGCCAAACTCCCGGAAAAGGACGTCCGGTTCGGGTTTGTCTAGTATCATCTCATGGTTTACCAGTATGTCTTCCAGGATGGCCACCGCCTTGCGCACGTCACTGCCATAGGCAATGCCGACCTCCAGGCTCATCCGGATGTCGGTATTACTCAAGGTCCAGTTCAACAGGCGGCCGGTGACAAATTCCTTGTTGGGCACCAACAGTTCTTTTCCATCAAAATCACGGATCGTGGTGGCCCGAATCTCGATCCGGATCACCTGTCCGGAACTTTCACCCACCGTTACCACGTCTCCGACACGAATGGGTTTTTCGAAAAGAATAAGCAAACCACTGATGAAGTTGGCGATGATCTCCTGTAATCCAAAACCAATACCAACGCCCAGAGCAGCAACCAGCCACTGCAAACGGTCCCACCTGACTCCCAGGGTGGAAAGGAAAGCGATGATGCCCACGCTGACGATCAGGTATCCGAGTAATTTGGCGATTGCGTAGCGTGATCCGGGAGTGATGCTTTTCTTACTTCTTAGCACCAGGGCCAGCAGTTGAGGCACATAACGCGCGGCGAAGAAGGTGATGAAACCGATAAACAGCGCCAGTGCCAAAGATGCAAGTGTGATGCTGGTCAGAATGGCTTCGCCTTCCGACAGATCACTGACCGTCCACAGCGTTATTCGCTGCATGGCTTCCATGGCGCGGAACATGGGCGCCCAAATGTAGGCAAACCAGAAGACTCCAAGGGTCAACGTTCCGGCTTTTAGCAGCTGGGAAACAGACGCGCTTAGTGTAACGAGATCGATTCCTTCAGATTCAGCCTCCGGGGCTTCACCCTCCTGGTGTGCTTGCCTTGCATTCAGCAATTCGCTGAAGCGTAAGCGCCGGCGTACCACCAGCAACCAGCGTTGCATGATGTAGTAAAAGAACAGCAGACCAATACCGATCACCATCGAATCCAACAAAGCTTCCCACACGATTTTTACGGAGTAAAGGTAACCTAGAAGAGTGCCGGCGATAGTAAAGACGGCGATAAAGATCACCAGGAAGGCTTCACCGAAGCGCAAGCGCTTTTTCCTTGCGATTTCTCGAAAGTCTGACGACAGGAAGCGGGAAAGAGTGATACCCAGGATCACCATGGAAACAGAAAAGAGCAGGCGGCCGAATACCGCATTGATCGAGTCAATTTCTACCCTTAAAAGTAATGAGGTTACCAATATCAACGGCCACCACCAGATCAGTAGCCAGGTGGTGAAACGGCGTATTTCCCTGCAGGTGGCCGGCGCCCAGTCAAAATGCACCCGGGCAATTCCATTTTCTTTACAGGCTGTGCGTAACATGAGTATCACAAACAGGATCTCTGCGGATTCGAACAGGCCTGTTGACAGATACTGTGCTGCCCCGGCGCCGGAACTTTCCAGGGCGCCTGCCAAAACCACGAGCAACAATGGGGTCGCAATACTGCGAACGACGGTAATCAACAGCGCTCGGAAGGTGAAACGAATCGAATCCTCGCGAACCCGCCCCACCTTTTTACTGATCGTTCGCAGATACGAATCCATTTTTCTTCGAAGCACCAGCGAGAACAAAATGAGACCAAGCAACAGGCCTGTAATCGGCGTCAGGGGACCAAGCTGCAACTCAGAAAAATTTTTAACCAGATTGCGATATTCCTGCTTGATGTTTTTCAGGGAGGAAAGAGAGAGTGGGGGGTGGCTCGGCACCCAAAGGATTCGGCTGCTCAGAAAACGTTGATAATCTGCAAACTGTACGCCCAACTGCTGGCGAGTCCGGTCAATGTTTCCATGTACGTTGATTATTTCAGTTTCAATGGCGATCAACTCCGTCAGGAGTTCCCGTTTCGTGCGTATCCGGCTTTTGGCTGCCTCGAGCATATTTTCATCAACTTCCGGCTCCGCGTTGTCAATTTCGACAGAAAACCCGTCCGACAGATAGGCAGTCGTATTTGAGAGAGCAGCCAGTGAATCCTCGTATTGCGTACGTCGAATGACGTGTTCCCCGATGGCACTTGCGATCCCGGGTCCAGTCGCAGAAAGGCGAAAACTATCAGTCTGGTGCCAGTGAACCATCAGCACATGGCCGAGAGATGGGCTGTTTTCTGAAAGTGAAACGATCTGCTGTACCGCTTCAAAGCGATCATTCAAAGACAGATGTTGTTTCTCAACCCGATCGTTTTCTTCCTTCAAGGCAATCAGTGTTGCTTGCAGTTCTGCGCTCTCCGCGCGGAGTTGCGTGTTGCCTTCAATAAGCTGTTGCACGAACCCGTAGCCTGGTGAGTCTTGATCGAGGCTGATACTGGTCTCCGACTCAAGAACCTTTTGCCGGGAAACAAGTTCAGTCTCCAGAATTTCCAATTTCGAATGTCAGGCCGTCGAGAATAAGAGCGAATTCGTCACTTTCCGCTTTTCGTTTGCTGTAGCGAACGGATTGACTGGCCAAGCGGGCTTCCAGGGATCTTCGCTCAGCGGCCAGGGCTTTGCGTTCAGCTAAAACAGCCCATTGCGTGGCCTCGAACTGGGACGGCTGCAAATCGGGTTCAATGGTGATGGCGGTGCTGGGTAATTCCTGGGTCCGTTTATCAATTGCTTCAAATCGGGTTTGAATGTTTGGTGCGCTGCTCTGCTCAGAAACTATCTGTTCATCCAATGAGTTTTTTGCGGTACCTGCGTCACGTAATTTGACCCGGAGCGTCGCCAATTGCTCATCGAGTTTCTGTTTTTTGAGCCGGGAAACGGCAGTTGAATCATAGTCAGGCGCACGGTAATCCGTGGATTCCATGCGATCGCGAATTTCAGACTCCTGCAGCGGAGCATCAATCTGAGACTGCACATAAGTTTTTTCAGCCGCGGCATGGACCTCAGCCTCCCCCAGCCAATTAGCCACGGCTTCGTAGCTGCCAAGAGTGGTGTCTTCACCCGCCTGGCTGCCGGCGTCGCGAAGCGTCTGAATTCTTGCTGCTACTAACTGCTGGCTCAGTTCATTGCTTACTGGTGCTTCTTGCGCCGATGCAGCATCCAGGCCACTGATCAACACCCCAAGCAAAAGAATCTGTCGTAACATACTCAAAACACTGCTCCCGCATCGGCAACACCACCAGCCTTCAGATCAGATTCTATTTCAATTACGATCAAAACTCACCATGCTAACAATCATTTCGTCACCAGCTACAACGTCTATCGGAACACCCAGAGATACTCATCCAGGCGTTGCACACCCGATGCTATGGCGCGCGGCATTGAGGACAGCATATCCACCTGTTCAACGAGAACCAGTTGCCCATTCCACAACCGGTCGACTTCCCCGGCCGCTACGCTGAATGGGGGGCCTTCCATCGATATGGGTTCATACACCAGCGTCACCAGCAAGCCCTGCGGTGAAGCGATCAATAACTTCTCGCAGGCCGCGACGTAGTCAGGACGCATGTCTTCAGGCAAGGCCACCAGTGCTGCCCGGTCGTACAGGGTGTCCATTGACTGGCCGCTGTAGTCATCGGCGAAATGGATGAAATCAGAAACGAATATACGAATGTTCCGGTCACGGGCACTGAAGCACTTGTGTCCGTACTGCATGGTCTCTTCCCAGGCCAGGCTGTTTTCGCGGAAGAAATCGAGCACGGCCGACTCCACGAATTCGATACCGGTCACGTCGAGTCCGCGCTCTTCCAGCCACAAAAGGTCCCGGGATTTGCCGCACAGGGGCACCAGCACAGACGTACCGGCTTCAAGTTTGGGCCAGTATCTGTCCAAAGCCGGGTGAAAATCGGCCAGGTGAAAGCCGATATTGCCTTTACCCCAGGTCTTGATCCAGAAGTTTATACGCATTTGGCAGCGTCACTTCACGCCTGGCGGATTACAAGGCCCAGGCCGCAAATGCGGCTTAACGGTTTTTAGTAAACCCACAGGCAATACCCGAGATAATCATCTTCTGAATGTTGGATGTACCTTCGACAATCTGCAGCGATTTGGCGTCCCGGTAAAACCGTTCGGCCGGGTACTCGGATGAGAAACCATAGGAACCGAAGATCTTCATGCACTCATTGGCGGCATGGACAGCCGCCTCTGATGCGGCAAGTTTCCCCACCGATGTTTCATATTGATTGGGTTTGCCCTGGTCCTTCAACCAGGCCGCGTGGTACACCAGCAACTGCGCCGCCTTGTGTTCCACGACCATTTCGGCAATCTGGGCCTGTATCATCTGGTGTTTTGAGATGGGTCTGCCAAACTGGGTTCTTTCATTGGCATAATTAATCGCCAGTTCCAGCGCCCCACCGGCGACACCCAGTGCGCCGGCAGCGCAACCTATCCGGGTATTTCCCAACTGCCACATGCACATTTTAAAGCCGTTATTGACCTCGCCCAGCAGTGCATCTTTTGGAATCCTGGCGCCGTCAAATACAAACTCGCCCGTAGGTGAGCAATGCAGTCCAAGCTTGGTCTCAATAGCCGTGGCAGTACAACCTTCCAGGTTCTTGGGCTCAAGGATGAAGCAGGACATGCCCTTATTACCTTTTTCCCGGTCTGTGTAAGCGTAAAGCAAGCCGGCATCACCCACCTGCGCATTGGTAATCCAGAGCTTGCTGCCATGAAGTTCCCAGTGGTCGCCCTGATCGATGGCGTAGGTTTTCATGCTGGCCACGTCCGATCCGGCATTGGGTTCGGTCATGGCGAAAAAACCCATTTTTGTACCGTCAATCCAGCCGGGTATGTATTTTTCTTTTTGTTCGTCTGTGCCCCACCTGGCCACGGACAATGTCGGGCCCAGGTTTTGCATATTGAATGGCAGGCGCCAGGACGCGGATACCCGGGCGATCTGTTCCGCCATCAATACGGATTCCATGAATCCCATGCCGTTGCCACCGAGGTCCTCCGGCAACACGCAGGAAAGAAAACCGAGTTCTCCCATCAACGCCACCCGTTCCTGGCGGAATTCGTGGTTCTTTTCCTCTTGCGCCAGCGTGGGCGCAATTTCCTCGAGCGCAAACCGCCTGGCCGTATCCTGCACCAACTGTTGTTGTTCTGTCAGTTCAAAATTCATCAGGATTCTTCGATGATCATAAGCACATCATCGTCCTCGACCACATCACCTTTTTTTACCCTTATTTCTGTCACGGTTCCATCGCAGGGACGCGTAGACCGGGTTTTCCATTTTCAGTGCTTCAATCACCACTAATTCGTCATCTTCCTCGACTTCATCACCCACGTTAACCAGTACTACCCAAATGTTTCCCGCCAGTGGGACCAGAACTTCCGTAGCCATAGTATTTATCCTATTTCAAGATTGATATGAATATGCCGGCCGCAATCACGGTGCCGATAACCCCGGCGATGTTGGGGACCCATCGCAAACATGAGCAGATAATTTCTTTTGTCCGCAGCGGCCCCTACTTTCTGCACCACACGCGCTGCCATGGGGACGGCGGATACACCCGCTGCCCGACCAGGGGATTGATTTTATTGCTGGTGAACAAATTCATGAACTTGGCCAGCAGTATACCGCTTGCGGTACTGATCATGAATGCAAACAAGCCCAAAAAGAAGATGAAAATCACTTCCTTGCGCAGGAAAACTTCTGCGTTCATGGTCGCCCCGATACTGACGCCGAGGAAAATGGTGACGATATTCATCAAATGAGTTTTGCGCGGTTTCATTCAGGCGTTCGACGACTTTGGATTCGCGGAACAGGTTGCCCATCATGAACATGGCGATCAGTGGCGCCGAAGCCGGCACCAGCAGGATAATGACCATGGCGGCGATCAGCGGGAAAAACACTTTCTCCCTGGCCGTGACTTTGCGGCCTTTTTTCATCCGTATTTTGCGTTCTTCGCATCGGTGGTCAGCAGCTTCATGATGGGGGGCATGATAATCGGCACCAGCGCCATATATGAATAGGCCGCCACCGCACAGGCGCCCAGCAGTTGTGGCGCCAGCCTGGCTGCAAGATAAATGGTTGTGGGTCCGTCCGCGCCGCCGATAATGCCAATGGTTGCAGCTTCTTCCAGGCTGAAACCCACGGCATAGGCAATGAAAAAAGTCACGTACACGCGACCTGCGCCGCGGCTCCCAGGAAAATCAACCGGGGTTGTGACAGCAGGGCGCTGAAATCCGTCAGTGCGCCCAGTCCCAGGAAAATCAGCGGAGGGATGATTTCCCACTCGATGCCATAATGATAGAAACGCCAGATGAGACCTTCGCCCGGTTCCATCAGGTAGGCCAGTGGCAGGTTGGTGATAATGATTCCAAAACCGATGGGCAGCAGCAGCAGAGGCTCGTATTGCCGGGTGATCGCCAGGTAGATCAGTACAAAGCCGATGATCCACATGAACACCATGCCGGGGGTGAGCGCCAACAAACCCATGTTGTCGAAAAATACCATGCCTATTGTTCCTTTTTATCCGGTTCCCGGCCGGCCAGTAATTTATTGATTTTAATGGCCACATACAGCACGGCCAGGCCGATAAAAACGCCGGAGATGCCGTTAACGAAGATTTCAAACGCTGCCTGCATGGAATTGCCTCCTGGTGTTGCTTGCCAATGGATTACTTACCCTTGCTTTCTTACCCCTTGATGCTCCGGGGTAACAGCAGTTGGTGGCGGGGACATATGGATGTCGGGTTCTGGTAGGCAGCCCCTGCAAATGCCTGCAGATAGCTGCGCAGATCCTGCAGTTTCACTATTTCATCCACCAGGCCATACTGGGCGCAATAATCCGGCTGTGAGTGATCATGGTAGTGCTGGGCAAGCGCATTCATTTTTTCGACAATGGGTTCCAGTGGCCGCCCGGCGTCTTTTTCTTTTAGCGCACGCCGCGAATAGGTCGCCACAGCCGCGGTTTCGCCGTGCATTACCGCAATTTCAGTTGCCGGAGTGCCCAGCGTGAATGCGTTGTGGCGATTCGCCGTTGGACCGCCCAGAACATAATGCGCTGCAGCAGTACCTTTGCGTAAGACCACCAGCATCATGGGTACATCGGTTTGTTGGATTGAATAGATCAATGACTGGCCCAGACCGAGTAGTTCTGCTTTTTCCGCGAGGTCACCTACATCGATGCCGGAGGTATCCTGAAACCAGATAACCGGTATTCGATCCCTGCCGCAGAGTGTTACGAACTCATTCAATTTAATCAGGCCCTGGCGGTAGAGTTTGCCGCCCATGCCCGGATAGTCGGCATATTCAGGATAGCCTTTACCCAGGAATCCCTGGCGATTTCCAATGCAGGCAACCAGCATGCCGTCAACCTTGCACAGGCCCGGTATACATTTCCGGGCCGTAATCGGGGCGGAACTCCATGTGTTCGCTGCCATCGACCAGGCGGGCCAGCACTTCATCAAAGTCATAGACCTGTTTCTGATTGGCCGGCAGCAAGGAATAAAGATCTTCGACGGGGAACTCGGGCGCCTTGGGCGTGGCAACCCGGAAAAATTCAGGTTTATAGGCAGGAATAGCCAGCATGTATTCCTTGAGCCCATCCAGAACACCGGTTTCTTCCTCATAAACCCGCGTAAAGAACCCGGTGGTGTCAAAATGAGTATCCACGGATCCCGGTGGCCTGGCGCTGAATTCACGGGTTTTTTCGATGAGTTGCTCCAGCATCTCCACATCAAATCCGCCCCTTGGGGCCATGCCGGAAACAATCCCCACACCACCGACCGCAATATTGGCGTCTTTGTGGGCGATCAGTATGGTTGGACTGATGCTCTGGTAACCGCCGCCCGCCGGATTGGTGCCATAAATGCCGGCGAGAATTGGAATGCCTGCCTGCTCGAGTTCCGCGTGGCGATAGAAAGGTGTGCCCGCGCCGCGCCGGTTAGCGTAAAATTTTTCCTGCTCCGGCAATTTGGCGCCGCTGCAGTTGACCAGCCACACCAGCGGGATGTTCAGGCGTTTGGCCAGGTCGGTAACCCGCAGGATGTTTTCCGATTGTCCGGGCAGCCAGGCGCCGGCCATCACTTTGTTGTCGAAGCCAATCACCACGGCCCAGCGGCCTTCGATTTTGGCCAGGCCATCCACCACATTGGTGGTGCCCTCAACATTATCGAGGGGGTTGAAAGTGCTGTGCAAGGGATGCCAGGTGCCGGGATCAACCAGGTACTCGATCCGCTGCCACACGGTCATTACACCACGCTGGTTTATTTTTTCTGTTGAGAAACCGGCTGCTTCGACATTTTTCTTTAGTTGCTCAATGTCTTTTTCAGTTTGTTTGAGTTGTTCAGAGCTGGCGGCCGCACGCTTGATGCGTCCTTCTTTGAGCGTTTTTCCGAAACGCTCCATGTTCTCAAAATAGGGTTTCATTCAGTTTAGTCCGTTGGCGGTTCTTCGTGCCGGATACTATCAAACAGGCAGTATATCGGCAATGCGGCAGAAACCCTGCTTACACTGCTATTGAAAACGCTACCCTGAACTCTGCGCCTGGTTCCCGGTTGATGATGTCCACCTTGCCCTTCATCGCCACAGTCAGTTGCTGGCCAATGGCCAGGCCGATGCCGGTGCCCACGGTTTCCCGGGTGAGTTCTGATTCTGTACGGTAGAAAAGTTGAAAGATTTTTTTCATCTGGTCTTTGGCCACGCCCGGGCCGAAGTCTCTGACCGTGAACAGGACCTGCTTGTCACCGGTGAGCTTGCTCGTTATCTCGATGGCCTTGTGGTCTGCATTTTCAGAGAACTTGATGGCATTGTCGACGAGGTTGATGATGATCTGGGCAAAGCAGTCTTCATCTATCATGATCAGGGTTCGATCGGTCTCGTCGTTGTGGGTGAATTTCAGCTCGAAGCCTGCGCCTTCTACCTGGCTGGCTATTTTTGACTCGATGTTGTCCAGGAGTTCGCCGACCCTCAGAGGCCGTAAATTGAAAGACGGTTCGTTGCGCGTGATTTTAGCGAGCTGCAAAACGTTGGAGATCAGTCTGGTCAGCCGCTCCGACTCAAGGTGAATGTATTCGTAGTAGGTCTGTCGTTTTTCATCGTCGGCCCAGCCCTCTTTCAGCATTTCGCCATACATGCGGATCGAGGTGAGTGGGGTTTTCAGTTCATGACTCACTGCCGAAACGAAGTCCTGCTGTTGTCTCGCAACGTCGATCTGGCTCGACCCCAATCGATACAGGAAGAAGAAGCAAGCCAGGAACACGATTGCGATGATGACGGTCGTCCAGCCAAGCACGCTGGCTCCCGGTCCCGGGGGTAAGCGCGTGATGCTGAAGATGAGTTCCAGGCTATCCAGTGGTGCGGACAAACGGTTGCGGTAGAGCAAAGCGCCGTCCAGCGCCTGGCTACCCCCCGGATTATTGTAGGGAAAATTGTAGTCGCCACGCCCGCTGATGGTATTAATGACGTCGTTCTGATAGGCGACGATCAGACTGGACATGCCGGAAAGCGTCGTTTCCATATAAGGTGCATCCATCGTCTTGTCGATGAAAGCCTGCTGATCGAGCAACAAACCCTGGATGAAGCGCTCGCCATCGCGCCAGACTTTTCGGTACAGGACGAAGTGGCCGCTGTCGAGCAAACTGAACTCCAGGGGATCGATTTCGCTCTCAAAAGCGCTGATGTGCAGATCGGCCGGCTCTGCAATATGGGCAGCCGCCTCTCTGCCGGTTGGTGCAACCGCGGCTGGCAGGACGCTTGTTTCCTTGCGCTTGGAACGGGCCGGTGCATTACTGCGACCGTCGTAACTGTATCGCGATTCGTCCGCCTTGCGTTCGAGTTCTTCACTTTTCTTCTGCAGAGAGGCATCGAGTTTGAGATCGGCCACTTTGCCGATCGTACTGAGGCGTTGTCGCATTTTCGCTGGCTCATCGACAGTGTCATCGGCGTCGAGTGTGCCGGCGGCGACTGCACTTGATTGCATGTCCTCCCTCGGAAGATTCAGCTGATCGAAGACTTGCTGGCTGTATGTTTCCTCGCTGACAGCGGCCAGTTCCAATGGCGCCTCTTCGAGTTTATCAATGACATTTTTTTCGCCTTCGGATTCATTCAGAACGCCACTGACGATTCCTATTCCGGCCGTGGCTGGTGGTCGATCCGCCAGTTCCGTTTTGGGTTTTTCCGCGGCATGCACCAGATCGCGGCGGAGACCTGGCTCGGGGCGGGACCGCACCAGGCGGTTATCGGCCAGGACAGCCTGAATCTCCCGGGTGAGTTGCAGGCGGTTGCGGTATTCGCCGGCGCCGATTCCGAGTGTTTCGGGGTCGCTGCCTGCTGGCGGCAGGAGCGGACTGCTGAATGTGCCGTGGGTGTCGACCTGGAAATAGCCAAGCACGCCGGGTAGTTCTTCGATCACGGGATATGCGGCCAGTGGTGAGCGTTGCAGGAAATTAACGTTCGGATCGCCGGTGACGACCAGGAATGTGTAGTCTGCGAAGGACCTGGCGTCCGCGGTATTGATCATATCGATCAAACTGGCGTCAATGCGGGCGTTCAGTTCCTCGGCAAGACCGCGGTATTGATGGAAGGCTTCCCATTTGAGCTGGCTGTATCCCTGCCAGATGAGGACCGCCGTTGGAATGGCGAGGGCCAGGAAAATGACCGCGAGAAGTTTCCTCAAGCGTTTCTTGTCATAGCCTTTGATGAAAGCACTGGGAAGCATGGCGCTACACTAGCCTTCCGTCACCAGGCGGTAGCCTGCGCCCCGCACGGTGATGAGGTTTTCAGGCACCCTGGGATCAGTTTCGATCTTGCGCCTGATGTTCGCAATATGGATGTCGACCGTACGCGTCTCGATATCGAGATTCCGCGCATAACCCCAGACTTTGGTCAGTAGTTCTTCCCTGGAAACCGGCCGGTCCGAATGCAGTGCGAGATAACTCAACAATTCGATCTCGCGCCGGGTGAAGTTCAGGTCTTGGGTCCCGTTCCTGCCCGTATGAGTTTCGGTATCGATTTCGACGTCGCGAAAATAGATGGTCCTGGCCTGCTCGATGCCCACTTGGGAACGCCGAAGTACCGCCTCGATTCTCAACACCAGTTGCTGGATTGAGAAGGGTTTTGACACATAGTCGTCGGCGCCGAGTGTCAAGCCCTGGATGATCTCCTCATCCGAGGTCCTGGCCGTCAACATGATGATGGGCTGATGCCGGTCTTGGGCTCGAATCCGCTCGCAGATCTCGTAGCCATCCATGCCGGGCAGCATGATGTCCAGAAGAATCAGGTCGAACTTGCCGGTCAGCACTTTGCTGAGACCCTCCGGCCCGGTCGCGCTGCTGTCGACCTCGTAGCCATGAAAGACCAGCACGTCGGCCAATCCGGCGCGAATAGCCTCCTCGTCTTCCACCACAAGTATTTTTATTTTCCTCGTCATGACAGCATCTAGGCTAGCAGCTTGTGGAACCGGGTTGGGTGATCTCAGGTAAGTTTTTTGTAAATTCGGGGGCCCGGATTTTACCAAACCATGTCTTATTAGTAGCTCCGACACCCGCCTATTATGCATCCATCAATCGACGAAAAGGAGGCCATATCATGGCATTGATCAACCGCATCTCGCGGCTCTTCAAAGCGGACTTTCACGCCGTTCTGGATCATATTGAAGAGCCCGGGCAATTACTCAAGCAGGCCATCCGTGACATGGAGGATGACCTGGCCGCCACCGAGCAGCGCGTCGCTTTATGCACGCATGATCAGGAAGCGTTAGCGGTTCGCAGAAGCGAACTTGAAGACACCCTGGGCGAAATCGATGAGCAGCTCGACCTTTGTTTCGAATCCGAAAAGGACGATCTGGCGAAGAATTTGATCCGCAAGAAGCTTGAGGCCGGGCGGCTGTTGAAGCGTCTGCACGCCAGGCACCTTGCCAATGAGAAATATCTCGCCGGGCAGCGGACCATGCTCGATGAGAACCGGTCGACCCTGGAAGGTTTGAGGCAAAAAGCGGAGCTATTCACCCACCACAGGCTGACCCCTGCGGACGCTGGCTCGGAGTTCGACGACATCGCCTGGATGGCGCGGGAATTGTCAGTTGGCGACGACGAAGTCGAAGTCGCCTTCCTGCGTGAAAAGGGTCAAAGGAGTGCGTCATGAAAAGCCTTGGGAAACGCTTCGGGAAACGCTTTGGGAAACGCCCTGGATTTTTGCAAGGCGTAATCGTCGCCGCTGTTTTTGGCTTCTTTGCCAGTGCGGCAGTCGCGACGCTGACACCTTTTATTGGGCTTGGCAGCGTCATTCGACTGGTCATACCGGTGCTGGGACTGACTTACCTCCTGTATCTCATGAGCCGCAGCACAGAACGGCTGGGGCGGGTAACCACCCTTTCCCTGTGGAGCGTGCTGGCCGTCGTCACCTGGTGGGTGGCGCCCCCGTTGCCGCTTTACCTGCTGATTCACGTGGGCGCTGTGTGGCTCGTGCGCTCGCTCTATTTCTATTCAGGAGTGATCCCGGCGCTGATGGACCTGGGGCTGAATGCACTGAGCATCTCTGCTGCCGTCTGGGCCATCACCCGTTCGGGCAGCGTGCTCCTGGCGACCTGGTGTTTTTTCCTGGTGCAAGCGCTGTTCGTGGCGATCCCGCCGGCGATGACGGGGAAGAAAGAACCGGAGCGCAACACCGCCGCGGACAGCGAGAACTTCGAACGTGCAAGACGCCAGGCCGATGCGGCGCTGCGGCAGTTATTCACGCAGTAAACACAAACTATTCACTGACATATATAGAGAGGACATCATCATGAAAACCAAATTACTGGGCATAGCCCTTTTCATACTGACGCTGGGTGTGGTCGTGTACTACCCACAGCTCATGGCCAGGAACATCGAGGTGACCCTGCCTGTAAGCCAACACATCACATTGAATAAACCCAGGGTAGATGTGGTATTCGTACTGGATACAACCGGCAGCATGAGCGGCCTTATCCAAACCGCAAAGGAAAAAATCTGGTCGATCGCAACCACCATGGCCTCGGCACAGCCGACGCCGGAGATCCGCATCGGCCTGGTTGCGTATCGTGACCGGGGCGACCAGTATGTAAGCAAACTGGTCGATCTTTCCGCTGATCTCGATTCCGTTTACGCTGCATTGATGGATTTCCAGGCTGACGGGGGTGGCGACACGCCCGAGAGCGTCAACAAGGCGCTCTTTGATGCCGTGCATGGCATGTCCTGGAGCCAGGGCGAGCAGGCTTACCAGGTCATTTTCCTGATCGGCGACGCACCGCCGCATATGGACTATAACGAAGTGCGTTACCCGATGATCGTTGCAGACGCGCTTGAAAAGGGCATTGTCATCAACACGATTCAGTGCGGAGGGATGTCATCAACGGTTGCCCCCTGGACGCAGATCGCGAGTCTGGGACACGGCAACTTCTTCCAGGTCGATCAGGCCGGTGGTGCGGTGGCTTACACCACACCGTACGATGACAGGATTGCCACATTATCCGCGAAGCTCGACGATACGCGCCTCTACTATGGCACGGAGGAAGAGCAGGAAAAAATGAAGAGTAAAGTCGCCGCAACGGACAAACTGCACGCAAGCGCCTCGGTTTCGGCCCGCGCAAGGCGAGGTGTTTTCAACGCTTCAGCCGGCGGCAGAACCAATCGGCTGGGTGAGAATGAACTGGTCGACGCGATCGCCAGCGGCGCCCTGGAGCTCGATGAGATCGATGCAGAGGCATTGCCTGCAGCATTGAAGCCAATGGAGCGTGCCGAGCAGAAAGTGTATGTCGCAAGACTTGCCACCGAACGTAACGACCTGCAACGGCAGATCAGGGAATTGTCCGCAGACCGGGACGGCTATCTCGCGAAGAAAGTCGAGGAAGCCGGCGGTTTAAAGGACTCGCTGGACCAGAAGCTCTATGCAGCCGTCAAAGAACAGGCGGAAAAGGCCGGACTGGACTATGAGGACGGTCCTTCATATTGAGCCGGTCACGTCGATTATGGCGACGGTGTGCATGGAAGCTCATGCTCACCGATGATGAATGGCGGCATCAGGTAAATCAACTTGCCGAAAGGCCGGATCCAGACGCCGCGATCGACGAACTGTTTTTGTAACTCCTCAACATCCACCGGGTCTTCCATTTCCACCACGCCGATGGCGCCGAGCACGCGTACATCGGCCACGCCCGGCCTGGCCCGGCAGGGCTCCAAACCGGCGCTAAGCAGTGTCTCGATTGCCGCGATCCGTTGCCGCCAGGGTGAATCGTTCAACAGGCGAATGCTTTCACGCGCCACCGCGCAGGACAAGGGGTTGGCCATAAAGGTGGGGCCGTGCATGAATGTACCGCCGGTGTCCGGGGCAGAGGAAATTGTCTCTGCCACCTCCGCGCTGGCAATAGTAGCCGCCAGGCTCATAAAACCGCCGGTCAGGGCCTTGCCCACGCACATGATGTCCGGGCTTATTCCCGCGTGCTCACAAGCGAACATCCGGCCGGTGCGGCCAAAGCCCGTGGCGATCTCGTCAAATATCAGCAGTAGGCCCAATTCATCACACAGCGCCCGCAGACGGCGCAGGTATTCGGGATGGTAAAACCGCATGCCGCCAGCACCCTGGACTATGGGCTCCAGGATCACGGCGGCAATTTCGTCCCGGTGCTCACGCGCCAGTGTAGCCATGGGCTCGAAGTCTTTGGGGTCCCACTCGGCATCAAAAGTGGTGACAGGGGAGGGGGCGAACAGTTGAGCGGGCAAGATTTCGCGGAAAATCTCGTGCATGCCGGTCACTGGGTCGCACACGGACATCGCCTGAAAGGTGTCGCCGTGGTAGCCCGAACGGATCGTCAGCAGGCGGTGTTTACTTTTGCGGCCCCTGGCGTACCCGTATTGAATGGCCATCTTGATGGCGGCTTCCACCGCTACTGAACCTGAATCACAGAAAAAAATCTTGTCCAGACCCGGCGGAGTCAGTTGGATCAGTTCACGCCCCAGGCCAATTGCGGGATCGTGCGTGATGCCGCCGAACATCACGTGGGGCATCTTGCCTATTTGTTCCAATGCAGCTGCGTTCAGGCGCGGATGGTTGTAGCCATGGATGGCCGTCCACCAGGATGACATGCCGTCAACCAGGCGCCGGCCGTCAGCCAGTTCCAGGTACACACCCTCTGTTGCGACCACCGGGTAGGCCGGCAGCGGAGAGGAAAGGGAAGTGTAGGGATGCCACAGGTGTTCCCGGTCGAAGGCCAGGTCCTCGTCGTTAATTACTGGTTTACGGCTGTTCATCACAGTTCCAGGCGCGCAGCCTGGCTTGAGATGAATGTGCTGTCGAGCCTGTTCGTCCACGGCAGGTCGAGCAGTACGCTCAGGTCGGTCCGGTTGAGGATTGCGCTGCGCGAACTTTCCACGGCATCACCGTTGAACACCAGGCCGGCCAGGGTAATATCACGGCAGCGTATTGCATCAACCGATAACAATGTGTGGTTGATGCTGCCCAGGTAATAATTAGCCACCAGCACCACCGGCAGGCCCCACTCACTGAGCAGATCGATATTGCATAATCCATCACTTGGCCGGCTGTCGAGCGGGACCATCAGGCCGCCGGCCAGTTCGACAATCAAGGGTGTGCTGACGGGTGCGTTGGGGGGTGAACCAGTATGCGGCAATTCGAGTGAGGCGCGCCCGATCCGGACGCCGTCGATTTCGGCCGCGGCATGTGGCGACATTGCTGTGTTGAGGCGCCAGGCTTCCGGATACAGCACGCCCTCGTGCCGGGTCAGTTGGCGTACCCGCAGGGTGTCGCTGGAGTCCAGATTACCCGCCTGCACGGGTTTCCAATAATTGGCTACGAGCTTTTCGACCAGGATGGCCGAGACCACGGTCTTGCCGACTTCAGTGCCTATGCCTGCAACGACATATCCGCGCATTGCAGATTCTCCAGGGCGGCTATCAGCCGGTCGATTTCATTGCCAGTATTGAACGCATGCAGGCAAATGCGAATGCACTCGCTGCCGGGGGATACGCTGGGTGCGCGGATCGCTTTCACATCGAATCCAAGTTCATCCAGACGCCCGGCGGTCGCCAATACCTGGTCGTTGCCAGGAATGATTGCGCACTGTACCCAGCTGTGACTGTCTATCCACCGAAAGCTGGAATCACGGATGGCGGTTCGGAAATGACGGACCAGGGAAAACAGCCGTTCCCGCTCGGCATCGAGTTCGGGCAGCAGTGCATAAGCCGCCTCGATCCGGTCCAGGTGCTCACGCGATGGTGCGGTGGAAAAGACGAAAGGCCGGCAGAAATTTACCAGGTAATCGCGCAGGGTCTTCGAACCCAGTACCACGGCCCCATGCAGGCCCAGGCCTTTGCCGAAGGTGTGAACCCGGGCAAAGACCTGCTCTTCCAGGCCGTTTTCGACCACTGAACCGGCGCCCGCCGGGCCGGTGATGCCATTGCTGTGAGCTTCATCAACCACCAGGCCCGCGCCGTATTCGGCCGCCAGTGCCGCCATTTCCGGCAGTGGCGCCATATCCCCGCCCATCGAGTACAGCGACTCCACGCAGATAAAGATTGCGCCGCTGGCCATGTCGAGCCGGGCCGCCAGGTCATCCAGGTCATTGTGCCGGAAAACCAACTTGCGCGCCTTGCTGAGTTGGGAGCCGTCGATGCTGGAAGCATGGATCAGTTCGTCCATGACCAGGGTATCGCCGGGCCCGGCAATGCAGGCAAGCAGGCCGGAATTCGCCGCGTAGCCGCTACTGAACAGCAGGCCGGCTTCTGCCCGGTGATAAGCGGCCAGCCGGGCCTCCAGGCGCTCGGCCGCTTCGCTGTTGCCGGATATCAGGCGCGATCCGGTAGAGCCCAGCGACGCAGGGGGATGTTGCGCCCGAATTTTGTCGATGCGCGTCCGCAGGCGGTTTGAGCGAGCCATACCGAGATAGTCATTGGAGCAGAAGTCGATGCCCCCACTGCTTGATGAGAGCTGGCGCAGACCTCCGGCACGCGCCCTCTCGGCCAGCGCCTGGCGAAGCTTGTGATCAGGTCCAGCCACCAGCCCCAACCCCAGCCATCAGGCCCGGGCGGCGGTGAGTGTTTCTGTATTGGCGCTGCCTGCTTCATCGGGCATGTTGGCAGACGTCGTATCGGGCATCATCGCGCGCAAGCCCAACGCATCGAACATTGCTTTGTCCTGGTCGATTTCAGGATTTGGCGTGGTCAGCAGTTGTTCCCCGGCGAAAATGGAATTGGCGCCGGCGAGGAAGCACAGCGCTTGCTCCTCTACACTTAATTCCAGGCGGCCGGCCGACAGGCGCACATTGGATTTTGGCATCAGGATGCGCGCAACGGCAATCATGCGAACCAATTCCAGGCCCGGGACGCGCTGCTGGTTTT